>Ga0070729_10004282_pt1 | contig 15704 bp, 16 predicted proteins | sample tdDd472_FD_66725 | JGI IMG/M metagenome (GOLD analysis project Ga0070729, IMG submission 66725) | Marine sediment microbial communities from the Atlantic coast under amendment with organic carbon and nitrate - tdDd47.2 | ecosystem: Environmental > Aquatic > Marine > Coastal > Sediment | place... | reverse complement strand
TGGGGTTATGATTTTGCAGGTGAGACCCGTACTGTGGATGTCCATATTGCACACTTGCGCCATAAACTCGAAGGCATGGATGCTACGATAGAAACGGTATGGGGAGTTGGGTATAAGCTTGATGAAAAATAGAGAACGTCCTAAATTTGTGTTTAGTTTACGGTTACGCCTCTTGGCATCTTACCTAATTTTATTGGTAGTGACATTAGGGGTGATTGCAGGCGCATTGATTTTGCTGATTAGCAATCGTTCTGCGCCACCTGAGCCAACTTATGAACGGTTAGCAGCACTCACACAAGGCCTTAATATCCGTGACTTCATTATTGATTTGGTTGCAGACTCGAATTTAGATTTTATTCAGGACGAGATTCCTGAATTTTTAGATACTTTTGCAGAATCGCGGAATGTTCGGACATTGCATGTGCGTATCACTCAGACAAGCATAACTGTGATGTATGATAGCGAGAATATTTATCAAACTGGTGGCGCAATCCCCATGTTATTTGCAAATTACCGCGATGAACGATTAGATAAGGTTTTGATGCGCGGAGTTGATCAAATTTTTGGTAGTTTTGCTGACCCTGATGGTAGTGAGTGGCTATTTGGCGGGGTTGTGATTTTACCAACACGTCGAAATACGAGTAATCCAGTTAATAACCTTTGGATACTGTCAGAACCACGTCCCACGATTAGCTTACAAGAAGCCCTTGCTGATTTTAGTAATGCTCTTGCGCCTCCTTTGATTCAAGCTGCGATTGTTGGTATCGCATTTGCGGTGATACTAGCGGCATTAATTAGTCGAACGATAGCGAAGCCTCTGCAACGGGTGGCATATGCGGCGGCTGATGTGGCAAAAGGAGATTATGGGGTACATGTTCCTGTTAGCGGACCACCAGAAGTTCGGGCAGTTGCCGAATCTTTTAACCAGATGACCGCCGAAGTCCGCACGGCTCATTCGTCACAACGAGATTTCTTGGCGAATGTATCGCATGATCTTAAAACGCCATTAACGTCCATACAGGGATATTCACAGGCGATAGTTGATGGTGCCACACATAATCCACAAGAGGCGGCGCAAATCATCTTTGAAGAAGCGGGACGACTGAACCGAATGGTTGTCGAATTAACTGACCTTGTGCGACTAGAAGCGGGGCGATTATCGATGAAGAGTGAAGCCATTGATATGGGACAATTGGCGGAAGCGATTGTACAACGCCTACAAGTGGTTGCAGAGCGACAAGGGGTACGACTAGAATCTCATACACAACCTATGCCACATATCGCGGGTGATGGAGATCGGCTTGCCCAAGTCTTAACGAACCTGATTAGTAATGCCATCAAATTTACGCCAGCTGGGGGTAAAGTGCAGATCATTGCTCAGTTCAAAGATGGTGGCGTGAGTTTGACAGTTCGTGACTCAGGGATTGGTATCCCGCCTGAAGACTTACCGCGCGTATTTGAACGCTTCTATCAAGTCGATAAAGCACGGGGACCGCAACGGGGTACAGGATTGGGACTAGCGATCACACAAGAAATCATCGAAGCTCATGGCGGTAGAATAAGTGTCCATAGTCAAGGACATAATAAAGGAACGACTTTCCGCATTTGGTTACCGTCCCCGCAGATGAGTACCATTATCAGCCGTCCGATGGATTTGTAGTTCATCTATTACCCATTAGTATCTATATAAAATAGAAATCCTAATGGGTAATTGCCCTCAATATTTATGAAATCCACGGCTCTTAAGCGTCATAATTCAAACCATGCTATACTGTTTTATGTGTGAGATATTGCATCATAATCCTTAGCTTAATTATCGCGGAATGACGAAACGGGGGTACAAATGTACGAGTCAGATTCACCCATTAGTATGGATTCTTCTTCAGGTACATTTTCATATATTGGAGCAATAATTGGCGGTATAATTGGTGCCGCAATCGGTGGGGCAATCTGGGCAGGTGTTGCTATTGTATTCGATTATGAGATTGGCTTTCTTGCGATTCTTGTCGGTGCATTAGCGGGGTTAGGTGTTCATGTCGGTTCTGGACGGGTTGGTGGAATACCATACCAAATCATCGCAGTAATTCTAGCAACACTTGGTATCATGATAGGGAAGTACATCACGGTTTATCATTTTGTACAGCTTGGCGTTGTTCAAGAATTTGGACAAGAAGCGTGGAATGAATTTGGTTATTCTGTGCTGTCTGCGGAATACTTTCAAGACTTCATCTCGATTTTGCCAGAGACCTTCGAAATCTTAGATATACTTTTCTTTGGATTAGCAATATTCACGGCATTCGGTATTCCTAAGCGACAAGAAGCGGCTCTTGCTGTTCCAGTTGCTAAGGGGAAAAATGATGAACTGAGTGATTTTGATTAGATGACAATAGGTGCTTTGCAAAAAGTCAGCATACTCTAATACTCGACAGATTATGCTGACTATCAAGCCTTAATTTTTCACTACCTCATCTACTGCATCAAATGCCATGACAGGCAATCCCAAACTCACGCGCACATTTTGACCACGCTTATAATACACATCCACTCCGATTCGAGCGACCAAATGTGTACCATCATCGAGTGCGATGCCAAGGCGTTGCGTATGCCCATAGAACTCACGCCAGAGTACGGTTGCTGGTGTGCTGTTTTCATCAAAATTGACGCGCAAAGCTTCGGGACGAATCATCAATTGAACATCCCCAGATTTCTCATGAAACAATTTTACTGAGCCAAGTGAGCTTGTCGCAATTGCTCCCTGTGCATGAGCAAGTACAAAATTTGCCTCACCGATAAATTGCGCAACTTGCTGATTGACGGGACGATTATAAATGGCGTGAGGTGTTGCGACTTGTGTGAGCCGTCCATCAAAAATGACTGCGATTTCGTCTGATAAACTCAGCGCTTCTTCTTGGTCGTGCGTCACAAAAATGGCAGTTGTTTCGGTTTCTCGTAAGATTTTGCGGACATCAGCCCGAACTTGTGCTCGCAAAGCCGTGTCTAAATTGGAGAAAGGTTCATCTAATAGCAGAATATCAGGATTAGGAGCAAGTGCGCGGGCAAGTGCAACCCGTTGTTGTTGCCCACCTGATAATTCATAGGGCATCCGATGTCCATATTCAGATAAACCGACCATTGATAACATCCGTTTAACCTGTTGCTCTTTGTCTTTATTACGTCCACGTAGACCAAATGCAACATTGTCGGCAACGTTTACATGTGGAAAGAGTGCATAATCTTGAAAGACCATCCCCACTTTTCGGCGTTCAGGGGGGATAAAGTGCGAATCATCTGCGACAATGGTATCGCCAATTTGAATCATGCCCGTTGTTGGCGACTCGAACCCTGCCAGTAAGCGAAGTGCTGTTGTTTTGCCACAACCACTTGGTCCTAATAGGGTTAAAAATTCGCCACTCCTAACATTTAACGTGACGTTCTCAACTGCGCAAACATCATCATAATGTTTGGTTAAATTTTCTGTTTTTAGTGATAATTCCATGATTTTGCATTCAATACCGATAATTCTGCTAAGAATACGGCAAAAATCATGGTAGATATAGGGGAATTTAGTAGCTAACTATTAGAAGTCTATCAAAAAAGAGGAGCGCATACACTAGCACCCCTCATAAACTGAATGGTTGGATTGGTTATTTCAACGGTATAGTAAATGTCCAATCACCTTCATAACGCTTGAAGAATAGACTCGCTCTTACGAATTCGTCTGCATCAGATGCGTCAATATCATCTGGATAGTTGAGCATGTCCATGCTATAGCCATATGGGTTTGCGTCAATTTTAATGCTATAGCCAAGTTCGGCAAAGTATTCTTCTTCAGCACGAGCGAGTTCATCAGATAACGGTCTGAGTGGTTGTGACAAGAATAATACATCAATCATAAATTTGTCGGCATCGTCTGGTATAGCTGCTGTTGCGCTGACCTCAACACAAGGACGACCATCGTCAGATATTTTAATGGGTTGTTGTTGGTGTGAATAGAATGGGCTATCTACAGAGTCTGTCACGATCTGAATTGTCGCGCCCCACTGTTCATCATCAGGCATGTTATAGCACATATCAAACTTAGTTAGCGACGGTGTGTAACGAATATTATCTATTGTGATGCTTACGCCATTTGATTCGACTGTGTTTACCTCGGGCTCAACTTTAAGTGCTTCGTAGAAAGGTAGGGAGAAATTGAATATATAAACACGATCAATGATCTTGCTAACATCTGGCGTAGCAGGTGGTGTGTTACCATCTTCACCATTAGATGATGATCCGCCACCGCCACCGCCACCGCCACCAGACATGGGCATCATGGATGGGTTAGACATGATCGCATCAGCAGAAAAGTCGAGCGTTAGAACAAGATTGATCGTATCAGGTGAGCCATCAATTATAGAAGAATCGAAGTTCATAATTGTTTCGCTATAGATTGCTGAATCGGGTTCGCCACCACCACCGCCGCCACCTCCACCAAAATCGGGGATGAGTTCAAGTCCGTCATCTGTCTTGAGAGTAACAATGGGATAATTGAAGAAATTATCCAAACGTGGGTATTCCATGCTATAGGCAAGTGCAATACGGTGTGCGTCTCCGTATGCCCAGTTTAGTGTGACAGCAACTTTTTCTAAAGTTTGTGTTTCATTGATATCGGTGATACGCTGTTGAGGAATATCTTTAGAGACGAGATTTCGTTGAAAGAGTGCATATCCTCCTGCACTGACGAGTATAAAAATTGCGATGATGGATGCGACCCGTGATATGGTTAACATGGGACGCGTCCATGGTGTAGATGTGTTTTTTACTTGTTGGTGTATATCTGGTAAAATATTCATATCGTCTGGTATTTCCTCCATAACTATATTGTGTAAATCTTGCTGAATGGTGTACTTATCCATAATCAGCCTCCCCATCCGTTTGCAGGTGTGATAACGCGTTGCAGTATCCCGCGCAGGCGTTTACGTGATTCGTGTAGCCGCCATTTGATTGTGCCTTTGGGCGTATCGAGCGCGATTGACATATCTTGTTCACTCATGTCTAGAAAGTAGCGCATGACGACAGTTGCCCGTTGTTCTGGTGTAAGCTTGTCCAGCGCAGATTTAATGAGTTCCTGACGTTCTTTTTCTTCTAACTGTTCATCAGGTTTGTTATCATTATCGGTCAGTAAATCTTCAAAGGTTATGCCGTCAGATATTTCTTCAGATAAAGACAAGTTACGCTGAGTTTTCTTACTGGCTTGAACGGATGCGTTGGCGATGCTTCGCATAAACCACGGCGCAAACGGTCTTGATTCGTCGAACTGTTCGATTTTTTGATAAACGCGGATAAACGTATTTTGTACAACATCTTCCGCTAGAGCTTTGTCGCGGGTTATCAGCATAGCAGTACGTAGTGCTTGCACCTGATGTTCTCGAACAAGATGGTCTAAACCACTGATGTCACCGCGTTTCAACCGTACGATGGCTTCGCGTTCTTGCACACGATCCTCCAACTGTTGTTATATTGAGTACTCACCTTATATATATAATCGGTACTGAAAAGGTTTGGAATTGATGAAAAATCAGAAAAGACAATAGTTGTCCAGTCCTGTAGGATATTGAGGAGGTTAATCTGTGAGGTCTGTGTATTAGATTTGGAGTGTATAACCTAACGCGCTCATTCCGACGAGCATCAAACCGAATGCAATTTCTTGAAAGCCAACTGTTTTTGCGGGTACGACGGCGCCCTGCTTCAAAAAGAATATAGCGCGACCGAGGAGGATTAATAGCGCAAGGATTGATAACTTGGGGATGAGGTCGATAGTTGCGAGTGCTGAAATACAGATAACTGCTAGGATATGCAGTATAAGAGAGACCTTTAGATTTGCTGTTCCTGTTTTTATCTGCTGTAAACGAGCGCGAACATAAAAGATAGTGGGAATCCCTCTTGCAACAACAATACAAGCAAGCCCAACGGATGCCATTAATGACCATCCACCGGCTAAGGCAATGCTGACCGCAAAAGCAGACATGACTACGGCACCAAATGTTTCCGGTAACCAGTGACGGCTTTCTCCGCGAACATCGAATATCCAGACTTGTGCCAATGCGATAGCGTAAGCTGGTATGAGCGGTAGTAGGATGTCTGGTCTGCTACCAGTAAGTGATGCAAATAATGCGAGTAAGGCGATTAATCCGTAGAACATGACAAAGCCGATGCCTAGCCGTGTCCGTAAATAGAGTTTTTTCTTACGAAGGTCAATTAAGGTGATTTTGAGGGGCTGGCGTATCAGAAATGATGCAAAACTTAAAATAAAAAGTGCAAATCCTGCTCCTGATGAAGCGACTAAAATTGCTAATAAGACAGGCTCTAACCAGAAGCTCCAACTACCATGTTCAGCAGGGAGGGCTACACTACGGACTGTCTTCTTCGATAAAGTGATCAAGTTAATACGCCTTATCTTCTCGCCAGAGGATAATTGCTAATGCACATGCTGAGACGACAATTAGCAGTAAACCCGGTATAGCAATGGATGAGAGAAATGCTTCACCATAAGCTGCCCAGATGCGTGTTGCAAATGTACGAAAGCCAATAGGGCGCAAAATTAAAGTCGTCGGTAATTCTTTCATGACGTTAAGGAATACAAGTGCAAGACCTGCAATAATCCCACTTCGAGCCAGAGGAACAGTAATACGTGCAACTACTTCCCACGATGATAAACCAAGACTGCGCGCTACTTCTTCAAAACGAGGGTTGATTTGAGCAAACGCGCTTTGTGTCGAGCTAATGCTTAACGGTAAATAGCGTATGGTATATCCCATGATGAGCAAGGGTAGGGTTTGATATAAACTGAGAACATTCTGTGACGCAAAATAGACTAACGCCAAAGCAATCACGATACCCGGTAGAACGTTACCCGTAAATGCTAAATTGACTAACCAGCGATTGAATTGAGTTGAGGAACGCATAGCTAATAAGGCTAATGGGAATGCCATTAATGTGACTGTAATCGCAGAAATGGCACTTACGCCAACTGTATTTTGCATTAGTTCACTCATGGCAACGTCAATGGGATTTGTCATTGTACGACCAATCAACCATGTAAACAGCACTAATAAAGGTACAACGACACTGATGAAGACCACGATACTACAAAATATCAGGGCAGGGTATTTCCATTTACCAAGTTGGGTAGGGCGTAGTTCTCGTCTAGCGCCTGTTCCGATGCGGTAGTGTCGTCCGCGATTACGGATTGATGATTGAATCATCAGCAATATTAAAGTCATAACGATTAATACAACTGCAAGTACGGATGCTTTATCCATACGATATGACTCGGTTTGGATGAATATTGCACGGGTAAACGCATTGTATCGCATGACGGCTACTGCACCAAAATCACTGAGGGTATAGAGTGCTGTGATTAACATACCCGCTGATAAGGCAGGACGTAAGAGGGGTAGAGTAATTTTGCGAAAGACTTGCATACGACTTAAGCCGAGGCTTTGCCCTGCTTCTTCGAGGGCAGGATCACTGTGTAAGAGAGCCGCACGAACTGGCAGGATAATGTAAGGAAACGTGACCATCGTGAGGGTTAATGTTGCCCCAAACCAGCCTTTGATATTGGGCAACCGATCAACCCCCATGAATTCGAGCATGTTTTGCAACAGCCCTTTGGGTCCGAATGCCTCGGTGAAAGTGACCGCTGTGAGATATGATGGGATGACCATTGCCAATAACCCCAGTATAAGCCATATCTGACGATACGGGAGGTCGCTTCGTGCAGTTAACCACGCATATGGTACACCAATAAACGAAGCAAACAATGTTACAGAAACCATGAGCGCTAGACTGTTTCCGATAACCTGCAACGTTCGTTCGGTGAGCAGATAATCAATACCTTCTTGTCCTGCGCCAACTGCCCGAACAACTAAATATAAGACAGGAATCATGACAAATGCCACAATCAACAGACTGACACCCTGTAAAAGGTGTCGGCTTCGCATATGGAAAGGCGATAACGAACCATTGCGATGATTATGAGCGTAGTGCTTAATATATTGGGGCACGATGGTGGAAAACTGCATCAATTATCCTAACAAAAGGGTGAAACGTATTTCACCCCTCTAAAATTAAAGTCAATTAATCTAACGCACCACTGTTTTCGATCATTTCCAATGTTCCTTGTAAATCATCAAGGTCGGATAGATCAATTTCAGGGGCTTCGATATCGGCTAATGGTGGTAACTCAACGGACGGTTCAACCGATTCAACCAATGGATATTCATAGGTTTCTGTCGCAAAATATTCTTGTGCTTCATCAGCAAGCATATATTCTACCAATTGTAGAGCGACATCTTGTTGGTCACTGGTTGCGAGAATGCCTGCACCAGCTATATTGATGAGTGATCCAGCATCACCACCGGGGAAGAAGTGTAGGGTTGTGGTAATATCTGGGTCTTCTGCAAGGAAACGGAACAAATAGTAGTGATTTACAAGACCCGCAATAAGTTCACCATCAATAACGGCTTGTACAATCGGGGTGTTGCCTTCATATGCTTGTACATTATTTTCAATCATATCAGCTAACCATGTTTCGGTTTCTTCTTCGCCAAGTATGACACGCATAGCAGTAATGTTGGTTACAAATGATGCATTGGTTGGTGCCCATCCTACAAGCCCGCTCCATTCTTCACCGGTGAGGTCTAAAATGGATTCTGGTAATTCTAACTCGTTTTCTTCGAGTAATTCAGGATTGTATACGAGTACCCGAGCGCGACCACTTAATCCGATCCATACCCCATCAGGTGAGACGAATGCAGGAGAAATTACTCGTTCAAGAATTTCTTCAGGGAGTTCAATCAAAATGTCTTCGGCAGCTAGTGCGCCCAATGCACCACCATCTTGCGAAATGAATATATCGGCGGGGCTGTTATCCCCTTCAACTAGGATTTGATTGGCAACAGCACTTGTATCCCCATATAAAACTTCGACTTCGATACCAGTGTCTTCGGTAAATTTCTCTAACAATGGACCGATTAAACTTTCAGAACGACCTGAGTAAACAGTTAGAATTTCTTCGTCTTGCGCCATTGCTGGCACACTAACGATACCAACAAATAAAACAAATAGTAATGTGACAACTGTCATATGCTTTGATGCCATTGATGCATCTCCTTGCGTTTGTTTGGATTCCCATATAGGATTTATGTTTATAAGATGTTGTTTATTGGATTGATGAAATATTATCTAATTCATTTTGTCCCAATCGACAGCCTCTTTTTTACCAGATTGTTTATTGGGATGTCCACGCTTGTGGTAAATTTCACTTTTGCATTATTATCAACTAAGAATTGTTTTTATGGAGACATGTGAATTAATCGCATATGGATTTAAATTTGCATTGGGTTAAATTTTGAATTAAGTTTAACATTATTGGATTGTTACTGTATTTTTGAGGTGATACTAGACACTAAGGCAATTTCGCAATAAAGTGTAAGGTATGCACAGTAGTTTATGTCTTGGAGTTAACTCTATGTCAAATTGGTGGGGAACACGTAAAAATGTGTCATCACGTCTGGTCTGGGAAGTCGAGGCGATGAAAGCTGCATTTGGCAATACCTTCAAATTGGTTGTACCACCCTTTGGAGGACTATTGTATTGGCAAGGTACGGCAGAGATTAATATGACGATTCTAGATTCGCCGTATCATACATTGAAGCTCGTCTATCCAAAAGAATATCCAAATCGTCCGGCAGAAGCATACTGTATTAAACCGCGTATCTATAGCGAAAAACATCAGTATGAAGACGGTCAACTTTGCTTATTTAATCCCAAAGATGGCGAACAATACGGTTGGAATCCATCAAAGTCCACTGCTGTAACAGTTGGCGGCTGGGCTGTACAATGGTTGTATGCCTATTATACGTGGCGTTCCACAGGGAAGTGGCCCGGAATTGAAGAACGGGTTAAATCGAGTACCCCCCTACCACGCCGACGGAGGCAATAATGATGCAAAGGCAGGATGAGCCAGATTTTCTGAAGCTCATGGAGCTTGAAATTGAATTCATGCGTAGACGCTTGCGAGGGATGGCAATGATTTCACGCGGTATTGTACCTAATCTTGTATTATCACAGCGTGCTGTGGCGAAAATGCTATCGGCGGCAAGTCAATATCTTGCTGATGAAACTGGTGAGGCGATGTTGGGCTTTGTGGTTGAAGATGATACACCCGAAGGTTTGCCAACGATTTATGTCTTGGATACCATTTCGCCCGATGAAACGGCAATTCGTCGTTCACATACCTTCCAGCAAGGGGATGATATACAAGATGAAATCTTGATTTGGTTGCGTGAAAACTGGCATTTCTATCGGGAACAACATCGTGGAACGGCGGCGTTACCTGATCGCTTTGATATTCCAATACGGTATCTGGGTGATTGGCATAAGCAACCGGGGTCGATGATTCAACCCAGCCATGGTGATTTAATGACGGCGTTATCGTGGTTGGATGATGGCGAAGTAGATATGGAATATTTGCTTGTCCCGATTGTAACAGTAGGACATGCTCAAATTATGGGTACATCGGACGTTGAGGTGAATTATATATCTGTACCCATGAATGATGGAACAGATATGCGTGTGGATTGGTGGTATATCCATCGTGATGTCCGTGTGTTCCAACCCTTACATCCACAGGTTGTACCCGAAAACGAATTACCCCAAGTCATGAAATATGGTTGGCATGTTGTTTACGAACAACGGTTAAACCAAGAATACTTTCGGTTAGAAAACGATGGGGCATGGATTTCCTCACTTATCTTGTGGGAAGCTAGTGGTAAAGTGCCACTCGAAATCTGCTTTATCGTGGCACGCCAAGGGGCTCATGAGTTGATACTGTTGATTACTGATGCAGATTATCCGCAAACACCACCCAAAGCGCGGATGTCTCCCTCGTTTCATGGATTAGATTTAGCGGATGAATACGCAGCGTTTTCCGAATTGTGGGATCGCTCAGAGCCAATTGAATTACCTGAAGATTGGAAATGGAATCACAACCTTTACCTTCTGGATTTCGTAATAGCGATAGAAGAGCATTTAGGGTTGCGTCAGCCATCTAAAATTACGATTCCTGTCATGGAAGATGACGGTGAAGGCAGTAATGATAGTATCGTTTCATCGGATCAAGGTGACGATGATGATAGTAATGACGACCTTAAAAACACGGATAAATCTGATGAAAGCACTGTAGACAAAGATACAGAAGATACAACAAAGGAAGAGGCTACTTAAGATGAGCAACACATGGGAACGTGTTGAACGGCTTATAGGTTCAGATAATCTGAGCCTATTGGCACAGAAAAAAGTAGGTGTGGTTGGCTTAGGGTCTGGCGGTGGATTTGTTGCGCTTAGCCTAGCCATGAGTGGTGTCCAAAATTTTGCGCTTGTGGATAATGATGAAATCGAAGCTGGTAATGCAACCCGCCATGTTGCAGATTTACGTTACGTTGGACAAAATAAAGCAGCTGCTGTTGCGGACTTGATAAAAAATCGTAACCCTAACGCTAAGATTGATGTCCGTGAAGGACGGATTGAAGACCATTGGGACATATTTGATGATATTGATATTTTAGTGGTTGCTGTGGATAACGAACAAGTTAAATATTCGATCAACGAAAAGTGCCTCGAAAAACGCTTGAGCGCATCATATGCAGGGGTTTATGAACGTGGTGAAGGTGGTGACCACATTATTATCAAACCATTTGATGGTCCGTGTTATGCTTGTTGGTCAGAAACGACGCGCGTCGGTGTTAAGATCTCGATGAATCCTGTTGGTGAATTGGATTATGGGATGATTGGTGAAACAGGTACACTCGAAGCGGAACCCGGTTTATGGGTTAATGTAACAAAAGTTGCAGGGATTCAGACGGATATGATTATCAGCGAACTCCTGCGAGGTACAGATTATTACGAGGAAATGCCAGCCAATACGCTTATCGTGACCAATAACTATCTTGACATCATTGAAGGTGACGAAAGCGATCCTCATACTGGAATTTGGATTGATATTCAGCGTGATCCTGATTGCCTTGTCTGCGGAGAACGACTCAAACAAGGGGTTAGCATGTTGGTCAAAGAAGATGAGGGCGGTATTTCGTTGGATGACTTAGCCGCGTCCGACCTTATGACCGATATTGTCTTTGAAGAAGACGAAGCTGACGACTAATCAGAATTAATGTCGATTTGCCATTGATGTAAAACATTGAGGAGCGTTTGACGGATTGTCAGACGTTCTTTTTGTTGATACATGGTCTGAAACAATATCTTATCGCCATCTTGGGGTGGGTGTCCATTATCTTCGTAGAATAGCTTGAAACTGTTGCGAATGGAGGCATGATAGCCTTCTGCACTATAGATTGCGGCACGATAGGGCAGATCACGAATGCCGATGGTTAAATAGATATTGGTTTCATGTTGATGCACCCATACCCCCAATAAATGTAACATTTGATAGCCATAATATCCCTTATTTCGATACCAGATAACCACACCCGACCACGTCGCCTGTCTTGTCACTTGTGGCCCATAACATAAGATTTGTTTATAGTCGTGTAGGGGGAGTGTTGCTAATTGATCATAGGTGTTGAGAGAATCAAGAATCATGTCATAAGCAGATTTCGATTTCTGTTCTGACTGATTCTTATCAGTGGATTTGCGCTCCGCTATGCGTTTGAGGATGTCATCATAGCGTCGCTGATTATCATCAGGTGACATTGTTACAATTTATCTAGCTCTAGCACCTCACGGACAATTTCAATTATCGCATCAATTTTAAACGGCTTTTGAATGTAATTGGATACATACTGCATTTTCCCAACTAAACGATTGATATCATCGGTATTTGCTGTTGTTACAATGACACGAAAACTATGTTCTCCATATAATTTCTTGGCGTATTCGAGGACTTGCCAACCGTTGATACCGGGTAGATTTAGATCGAGCAAGATTAAATCAGGTTCTGTATGGTCAAGATAATCGAGTGCAACTTGTCCATTTTTGGCAAGTGTTGCATCGATGCCAATCTGTTTTAGGCTGATCTGTAACATTTGGGCAATATCGGATGCATCCTCTACAATAAGTACATCAAGGTCTAACGAGTTCGTCATGAAATAATTCCTTAAATAAAATGATGTAATCTTATTGTAATGTAAATTTAAATGGTTGTTGTTTAGATACCCTAAACAAAACATATATATGCGCAACGACTTTATTAAGAATTTAATTAATTATATGTAATATTATGATAAGTAAACTTAGCTGGGTTCGATATTAAGGACTTCCCGTATTGCAGAAATCATCTCAATCGGGGGAATGGGTTTTACCATATAACGCTCTACATTTTGTAACTTGCCAACAAGCTTATTAGCACTATCACCTTGTGCCGTCATGACAATGACTTTAATCATGCTCTTATCATATTTCCCGTTGATAAATTCCATGACCTTCCAACCACTTTGACCGGGGATGTTTAGGTCGAGAAGTACAAGATCAGGGCATGTACCGTCTAAATAGTCAACTGCATCGTTGCCATTAGCAACATGATGTGTTTCAAGTTCTGGAATATAACGGAGTGTCTCCAAAACCATTTCTGCTAGTTCCATTGTATCTTCAACGAGCAACACATTAAAATTGCCCATAATCTTATCCTAGTCCCTAAGTCACTCTTTCAGCATTGTAACATAACACCTTACTTTGTCTAAGTGAAATATGAGATTTGGTCGGATTTATATCGTTATTTGATAACTTTGCTTGATAAGAATGTGTCAATTATCTCTTGAAACAGTTCTGGATGTTCCATATTGGGTAAATGTGCTGCATTGGGAATGATTACTTTGGTCGTATTGGGTAGATGTTCTTCAAAATAATTTGCTGCCGCCAGCATCAATGGAATATCATTCTCGCCAACGATGATAAGTATCGGCAAGATTAGTTCATCAAAGCGTTCTACAGCCGATTTGTCAAATTGCTTGCGGACATGTTTCCCAAGATTTTTAACGTCATGCTCAAGAACCGTACGATTGATGTCATACGCCAATTGCCGTATTTCTGCATTTACGTCATCTTTCGTTCGCCCCATACCATCAAACCAGATTTGCATATCAAGCTCAGTCGCCAAATCAAGATCATTTGCTTCTAAGGCTTTCTCCGCTTGTTCAAATAAGTCGACGGGTTCTTCGACTTTTAAACCAAGATCCTCTAGTTCAAGCCCAGAAGGTGCACCACCTATTAAAATCAGTGCTTCTACACGGTCTAGGTGCGTTAGCGTAAAATCTAATGCTAAACCTGCACCAATCGAACATCCCATGAGTATCATTGGGGTGTTGATACCCAGTGCATCGAGTAGTGACTCAAAATCATCTTGAATATTAAATTCACCGTCAACGGGTTCACTTTTACCAAAGCCTCGCATATCAAAACTTAACACTTGATAGCGATCTGAATAGGTGTCAAACTCATTATTCCACATGCGATGATCAGAAATCCCCGCGTGAATCATCACAAAGGGTTGTCCTTCGCCAGCAAGTTTATAATAGAGTTTTGCCCCATTTATATCTGCAAAGCCTGTTTTGATAGTCACTATCACACCCTCAACTTATTGATTGATAATAGTTTTTATCATATCACAAAGGGTCATACGATGCTAATCAAAGTCGATTCCGATGGATATTTTTTCTTTGCCCATTTGTGATGAATTTTCAGTCGGTGTTTCTTGCGGTGAATCTTCTAATCTGGCGAATTTTGCACGGATTGAATCCCATACTTCACCATCAAAGAGTTTATTAGCGTTGTCATTAACGCGCTGATGCACATCTTGAATGACTTCATTAAGGTCATTATCGCCTACCCAATTGTCTTTGAGGATTTGGGGATCAATGCCGATGATATTGCGAATCCAGTATAATGTTAATGCCAATACACCCGCATCATCCACCAAACCAATCACGCCACTGATACCTTCAGGGATGAAGTCGAAGGGGCTGATAACATAAGCGACTGACAAAATCAATTGCGCCTTGAGCAAAAATGGAACACGCTTATCTTTAATCAGTCGCATAGTCAGCATCAACATATCAGGTACAAACAAAACAATGTCAGCTATCAGGTCATCACTGTTGTTGCCAATCCACTGTTGTATTCGCTCGCGCCATACGCGATACCAATTGGGTACGTTGGTCTCGATTTCGTGTTCTGGGATTGTTGTGATTTGCGTTTCTGTTGTTTCGGTCATGGAATGCTCCTTGAACTTGCTTTCACTATATATAACGCAAAACGGAGAAATTTGTTGCGATAGTTATGTAGTAGGGAGTATTTTGGGTTAAACATGAAGGGCATCTGTTACAGATAATATCAATTTCAAGGAATACCATGCGAATTGTGTAAAATAATTAATTGTATATTTGTTTAGGGACTGCTTGTGAAAATTTATCGTATATTTGCAAAAACTGTACTTTTGTTTGCTTCACTGATCGTTTTTATCGGCGTATGGGTGGTAGTCATTTCATCCATTTATATGCGTTTTTTCTATCCAGGCTATGAAGTGCCAGGTGCTGGTTTATGGGTTTGTTGCTGTTCATTGCCCCTAGCTGTTGTTTGCAGCCATTTTGTGGTTCGCGCCCTGTTTACGTCGCAAGAGAAATTAAAGCGGAAAAACCCTACATCCTGAA
>Ga0070729_10004276_pt1 | contig 15723 bp, 7 predicted proteins | sample tdDd472_FD_66725 | JGI IMG/M metagenome (GOLD analysis project Ga0070729, IMG submission 66725) | Marine sediment microbial communities from the Atlantic coast under amendment with organic carbon and nitrate - tdDd47.2 | ecosystem: Environmental > Aquatic > Marine > Coastal > Sediment | place... | reverse complement strand
TTAGCGATTGCTTTTGCCTGTGGCAAAAAGAGTAGTTTACCGCTATCGCTGAAAAAAATAACGCGGTATAGCGCCAAAAGATCATATGCAAAATCGGGAAGTTATTTTTTGATCATTACTAAGATAATTCATGACAAAAGAAATTATACTCAAATGAAAAATATATCAAATATTATACTCGCATTCATGACGCTATTTTTGGTAGCTTGTCAGGATGACTTCATAGATTTATCACCCCCTGCTTCGATTACAGACGATGTTTACTACACCGAGGCGGAGCATTTCTTAACCGGTTCCAACAGGTTTTACACCAACTTGATGGGTTGGGGAGACCAAGGTGTATATTCAGATCACGGTTCTGATCTAATTGGGTATACTGAGGCTAGTACCATGCAGGATTATTCAAGAGGAGACACCCAAGCACCTGAATCAGATGCTGATTATGATAATGCTTACCAGGCCATTAGAGACATGAACCTCTTGCTGGCTCGAGCCCAGGTGTATGATGGTAATGACATTGGTCAGTATGTAGCTGCTACTTACTTCCATCGGGCGTACCAGTATTGGTCATTAGTACAAAAGTATGGAGGGGTAACTTTGGTTTTACAAGCCTTAGATGTTACTTCTGAAGAATTAAATGCGCCTCGTAATAGCAGATACGAAGTGGTGGCTCAAATTTTGAGTGATTTGGATCAGGCTATAGCTGGATTACCTAATGAAACCGCTATCGATTCCGGTGATAAAGGTAAGATTAGTAAAGAGGCTGCCATGGCGCTGAAGGCGGAAGTATTAATACATGAAGCCACCTGGATGAAATATGTAGGTAACAGTACGGATGGAGATGGCAAAGCTTCTGGAGCGGGTACCGCAGGTTTTAACGAGTCAAACATCAACACCTACCTCCAAGAAGTTGTCACTTTGACAAAATCCATTATGGATGGTGGTGCTTTTGAACTGTGGGACTACAATAGTGATCTTGATAATTTAAGCTCCAATTTCTTGTTTAACCTGGAAGATGGTGGTTCTAATCCGGCAGGACTAGACAAAGCAACTAATAAGGAGTTTATCTTCTACGCTAAATACGACTTCGTGTTTAGACAAGCCAACACCCTGGTGAGTCACGTATACCAAGGCCGAACAAAGCCTAGTAGAAAAATGGTGGATATGTTTCTGTCCATAGATGGATTGCCTATCGATCAATCTCCATTATTCCAAGGCTATACTGAAACACAAGATGAATTTCAGGATAGAGATTACAGAATGAGAGCTTATTTTACCTTTCATCAATCGCTGGGTGAAATACCTCAAACTGGAGACCTACTTTTAAATGGAACGAACAATAATGGCTACTTCAATTCAAAATTTATGAGTTGGAATTGGGGGGCTACTAATGCCTATAGAGCAACGAGAACGGAAAGTTATGATATGCCATTTATTCGTTTAGCAGAAGTGTATTTATGGTACGCTGAAGCTTTGTATGAATTAAATGGAAGTCTGACGGATGCGGAAATGGATGAATCCATCAATTTGGTTAAGGCCAGAGCGGGGTTACCACCGATTAGCAATGCTTTCTTGACCGCTAATAATATGGATATCCTGACGGAAATTAGAAGGGAGCGTACGATTGAGCTTTTTGCTGAAAGTTCTACAAGGTATACAGATCTAAGAAGATGGGGTATCGCAGAGGAAGAATTGGGTAAAACCATCTATGGTGCAGTGATAGAAGGTACGGCATATGAAAACAACACTGATTTATATGACCCTTCCAAATATGGTTTCCCTGAAGAAACCACTACCACAGGAGTTGGTGATAGAAGATGTCTTGTCGTACAGCCTTCATCCACCCGTAACTTTGCTAGACACCATTATTTATTTCCACTACCCACCTCTCAAACTAGCTTAAACCCTAATTTGTTGCAAAACCCTGGGTACTAACCGATAATGTGTTAATAATTAATTTTAGTGACTACTGATTACCCATCAGTAGTCACTTCACTTCTTCTTTTTCATGCACCCTGATCGCTTTAGGGTGAATCCCGAATCAACTGATCCCCCAGCGAGTCTGGAGGCCTTGTATCACAACTGATCCGAGTAGGGGCTGGACGCTCATGTCATAGGCATACAGCAGGTGAGTACCGCTGTTCAAGCTTCGATAATTGTCGCCCAAAGTAAGCTTCCAGATCAAAAAACATGGCTGATTGATCATGCCCCAGTGCTTATGAAGCGGCCTGATCAAATGGGCGCTATTTTATCCTATGATTCTACGGTGGAATCCTTGAAAAAGAAATACCATTGAAACATCCAATGATCCTACCGGGTGCAGCATCCGTAACATTTAGAGACAGAACACCGCAGGAAGTGATCAAATTGGCACGTAAGGCCGGCTTAAGCGGTATTGAGTGGGGAGGGGATATTCATGCACCCTACGGTGATCTAAAACAAGCTGCAAGCATAGGCAGCCTCACTAGAGCCTCAGGCTTGCAGGTGAGCGCTTACGGATCCTATTATGTCCTCGGAAAAAGTAAGGAGGAAGGCATTCAATTTATAGATGTACTCACTACCGCAAAGATGTTGGGTGCTCCGATGATCAGGATATGGGCCGGAAACAAAAGTAGTAAAGATGCCAGTCGAAGCTATCGCAGAAAAATACTGGATGAGACCCGCGCTATAGCCGACGAAGCAGGACGACAGGGTCTAGTGCTTGCCTTTGAATTTCACGATGACACCCTAAATGACACCTATGAATCATGTTGCGAGCTGCTGACAGATTTGGCACACCCTATGGTAAAAACCTACTGGCAGCCGATGCATGGCGTCGGACCAGAAATTAACGGAGACGGAATAGATTTGATCTTGCCCTGGATAGTAGGCGTACATGTATTTCATTGGTGGCCAAAAGCGGAGGTACGACTCCCTCTACAGGATGGTATTGATCATTGGAAGGAGTATATCTACAGACTATCAAGCATTGCTGCGGCCATACCTGGCAATCTTGAATTTGTAAAGGATGACGCGCCGGAGCAGTTTCTTAAAGATGCAGGTACCCTACTAGAATTAACAGCGAAGCGGTAAAAATTGACACATTAAACTAGAGATCGTTGACATGACTATTTACGATTACATTGTTGTAGTATTTTATCTGGCTTTTATGTTCCTAATGGGCCCTGTCTATAAGAGCTTCAGTAAATCGGCCAGTGATTTCTTTCGCGGTGGTGGTGGCATGCTCTGGTGGGTAGTAGGAAGTTCTACTTTCATGTCTACCTTTTCTGCCTGGTCCTTTACCGGGGGAGCAGCCAAAGCCTATGAAACGGGTACATTTTTCCTCTTGCTTTTTGCCTGTAATATCATCGGCTACCTATTCACCTATTTCTTTACCGCAGCTAGGTTCAGGCAAATGCGCGTAGTCACGGCCATTGAAGGCATAAGAAAACGATTTGGGAACACCAATGAACAAGTATTTGCCTGGCTACCCATTTTTGCCAACCTGATTCTGGGGGGTATTTACCTCTACACGATTTCAATTTTCATGTACGGCGTGTTCGGTTTGAATATTACTTTGCTGATTGCCATATTGGGTACAGTAGTCTGTTTCATGACTATTTTTGGCGGTTCCTGGGCAGCCACAGCAGGTGATTTTGTACAAATGCTCATCGTTTTGTCCATTACTTTGGTCATGGTGTTTCTCACCCTATCCCATCCCCAAATTGGCGGTTTTTCAGGTCTGATAGAAAAATTACCGGAACAGCACCTGAATTGGTCACTCTTTGACCGACCTTGGGTGGTTATATTATTTGCACTTACTTTACTGATCAACCAATTGGTGCAGAATAATAGTATGACGACCACTGGAGGAGCCAAGTATGTGTTCGTTAAGAATGGTAAAGACGCCCAACGCTCGACTTTGATCTCCATTTTTGGCTATTTGATCCTATCCCCTATCTGGATGATCCCCGCCGTAGCAGCCACCTATTTTCATCCCGATTTGGCGGCCGAATTCCCCATGTTGAACAACCCCAACGAAGCGGCTTATGTAGCTATGGCTCAGACATTGCTTCCATCTGGCCTACTTGGCCTGCTGGTTTGTGCCATATTTGCCGCCACCCTAACCACTATAAATACCTTTTTAAATGTATCCGCTGGAGCATTTGTCAGAAATTTCTATATCCGGGTCGTCAATAAAACGGCTACGGAATCCAAGCAAATTCAAGTGGGAAGAGTTTTTATCCTGATCAATGGAGTCTTGATGATCCTGATGGCTATTTATTTTCAAGGTTTGAAGTCCACGCCCTTATTTGACCTACTGCTCATAGCTGCTGCTTCAATCGGCATACCTTCCACCATTCCGCTCTTTTTCGGAATTTTTGTAAAAAAGACCCCTTCCTGGTCAGCTTGGAGTACGATGGTATTCGGGTTCGCTTTAGCAATAATGCTCCGAGTAATCTTGACACCAGATTTCATTAGTTCTTTGTTCTCGCCACAAACCGCATTTACCGGACAGGAGTTGAATGATCTGAATATAGCCATAACTACGGGTGTGCTCTTTGCAGCCTGTTCTGCCTGGTATTTTGCCTCCATGCTCTTTTACAAGTGGGAAACGAAAGCTTATGAGATGCAGGTTGAAGCCTTTTTTGTTGAAATGAATACCCCTATTTGCATGGAAGAGGAACACTTGGACGAGCAAGAAAATGACAGCCGCCAATACCATGTGCTCGGCCAACTTTGTCTGATATACGGTGGCTTTGTTCTCTTGTTAAATTTTATCCCTAATAGTTGGGAATCCAGATTATATATATCGATCTGTGGCTTACTGATCTTCTCGGTAGGTCTTTTATTGCGGATGATTGGGAGTAGAATACGAAAAAGAACACTGACCAACATTCAATACGCCGAAGAAGTGAGATACCAATAACACACGATAATGAATCTAATAAAGCACATATTAGCTGTTCTCGTACTCTCCTTGTTGGTCGTCGGCTGCAACAAAACGAAAAACGAAAAACCAAATGTAATCCTCATTATGGTGGATGACCAAGGCTATGGAGACCTTTCTTGCCTGGGGAATGAACAGATAAAAACCCCCAACCTCGATCAACTTCACAAGGTCAGTGCTCGCTTTACGGATTATCATGTGAGTCCCACTTGTGCGCCAACTAGAGCCGCTATATTAACAGGCCATCATTCTAACAGAACCGGCGTATGGCATACAGTTAATGGTCGTTCTCTTATCTTGGAAAGGGAAACCACGATGGCGCAGGTGTTCAAAGAGAATGGCTACAGTACCGCTATTTTTGGCAAATGGCATTTGGGTGATAATTACCCCTTCCGCCCCCAAGATAAAGGGTTTGAAGAAGTCTTGGTGCATGGAGGTGGGGGCGTTGGACAAACCGTGGATCACTGGGATAATGATTATTTTGATGACACCTATTTGCACAACGGCAAACCCGAAAAGTTCGAAGGCTATTGTACCGATATTTGGTTTGAAAGTGCAAAAAAATTTATCGAACAAAAAAAAGATCAAGCTTTCTTTTGCTACTTATCCACAAATGCCGCCCATTCTCCTTATTTTGTAGAAGACAAATATGCGGCTCCTTATCAAAATAATGAAAACATCCCCAATCCAGCCTTCTATGGCATGATTGGCAATATCGACGAAAACATAGGCAAGCTAGTGGATTATTTAACATCCATTAAATTGATGGATAATACTATTTTGATTTTTACAACGGATAATGGTACGGCTGCAGGAGCTAAAGTTGAAGGGCATCGTCTAGACGGTTTTGTCGTGAAAGGAAATAATGCAGGGATGCGGGGCATCAAGGCTAGTATGTACGAAGGAGGGCATCGCGTTCCGCTTTTTATCCATTGGAAAAATGGAGGCATTTCTACGGGGAAAGACATCCATGAACTAACAGCGCATTACGATATTTTTCCTAGTCTAGTCGATTTATGTCAACTGACTATTAGTCCTGAAACAAAATTCGATGGCCAAAGCCTGGTTCCCTTAATCAAGGGCAACAAGGCAGGCTTTGAAGATAGAATAGTTATAACCAATTCGCAAAGAATAGAAGTTCCTGAACCCTGGCGAAGAACAGCCTTAATGCAGGCCAACTGGCGATTGATCAACGGAACAGAATTGTATGATTTACATACTGACCCCGAACAACGCAATAATATAGCGCCACAACATCCCGAAAAGATGCAGGAATTGAAAGCCGCTTATGACGATTGGTGGAGTGAAATATCTCCAACTTACAATGATCAACCCCACATCATCATTGGACATGAAAAAGATAACCCCACTACCCTGTATTGTCACGATTGGCATACCGAAAGCGTCAGCCCCTGGCACCAAAGACACATCAGAACAGGATATACAGACAATGGCCATTGGATGCTTAAAATAGCCGAAAGTGGAACTTACAAATTTAAGTTGCGCCGCTGGCCCGAAGAAGCCCATTTGGCCCTGAATGCAGAAGCGCCCATTCGCCCTGCGCTATCCGGAACTAGCGTAAAGGAGAGCAAAAAAAGTAAAGGCTTGCAGGTGAAGAAAGCGGAGATAAAAATCCAGCATAAGGAACTATCCAAAATAGTGGATTCCAATGCTGAATTTGTCGAATTCACCCTGGAACTAGCGGAAGGAGAAACCAGCCTCCAAACCTGGTTCAGCTTGGAAAACGAGCTTGAAATAGGTGCCTATTACATAAGCGTTGAAAGATTGTAAAAAAGAATACCATACTACTGGACAAATAGGGTTTATCAGGTGAAAGTTGAAGGTTTATGGCTTAATTCCGGGGCATAAACCTTCAGCCCTAAACTTTTAAACCCGTTTTTGGTGTAAAATGTCCAGTAGCATGAAAGAATACTAAGTATTGGACAAAGAATAAGTTTCTGATTTCAGGCGAGTCATTTTTTTGCCAGATAAGACGGGAGGAGGGAGCATAGCAGCGCTACACGACCGATCGAGTAACGCAGAATGGCGGAAAAAGGGCCGCATCAAATCGTGAAGTTATTCTTTGATCGATACTAAGGGAGCTAAAATGGCGCATAATGAAAGTCTTGACAATTAAACGATCTTGATTTGAAAGGAAGCATACTATTTTAGAATATGTTTTATGGCTCAAAGATCCGGAAAAACCGGAGGTGGGAAGTCGGAAATGGGAACGCAAGCCATGAAAATGCCTATTCCGACTTCCGAATTCGCCATTCCGCCTTCAATGAGACCGCTGTCCACCTGCATTATAAGAGCATGTTTGGCCGATTATCGATAAACCAACTTACAAAAAGACTTAATTATGGAAATCTTTGCAACCATAGGACGGGAACAATTATCTGCTAACAAGACAAACAAACCAAGCCTATCCAGCTTTCTTCGTTACTCCCTTATCAGCCTTTTGTTTCTCTTAATTTTTAAGCCGGAGGCAACTACTCAACCTGCCATACAAAAATTGGAAAATCCTTTCTCTGTACTATACCTCAAAGAGAATTTGAGAAAAGAATCGCCCCGGCTTGTCCTGAACAAGGAGCTGGAGAAAAATTTGAAGAAAAAACTAAAGACAGATTCGGTAGTCCAGAATGTTTATGAGGGCATAAAACGCAATGCCGAATCTGTTTTTGAGAAATCGATCATTAACCTGGATATTCCAATGGAACAAAGGTCTCAGAATAACCAATTGGACATATCCAGGGACCTGCTCCATCGGGTAAGCATGATGGGTATGGTTTACAGAATGGAAAAGGATCCCCGAATGTTGGAACGGATCAATGCGGAAGTCATTGCCGCCTGCAATTTCCCTACCTGGTTTCCCAAACACTTTCTCGATGTTGGCGAAATGTCTCTCGGAATCGCTTTAGCCATTGATTGGGTGGGGAAAGACCTGCCGAAGTCTACGGTAGAACTAGCCAAAAAAGCACTGATAGAAAAGGGGATAAAGCCAAGTTGGCCAGCGGATGGCAAGAACCCCAGATGGGCCTACGGCCACAATAACTGGAACCAGGTTTGTAATGGTGGGATGATAGCCGCTTCGATTGCTATTGCAGAAATTGATCCAGAACTGGCGGCCAAAACCATTCACCGAGCTATAGACGGGATGGTAAATGCTTTGACCCAATACGGGCCCGACGGCGTTTACCCAGAAGGTGCCACGTACTGGCGCTATGGAACCTCTTTTTCCGTTGTGACAGCAGCCATGTTTGAAAGTGCTTTCGGAACCAACTTCGGTATGTTGAACTACCCTGGTTTTGAAGAGAGTGCAGTATTTAGGGTTTTATCCGTTGGACCAACGGGTTTAGTCTACAACTTTGCCGACAGTGGCGAGAGAAGTAGTCGCAATGGAGATATTACCCTGGCGTGGTTTGCCGCTAAAACAGGGAATAAGACCTTCTTCGAAAGAGAAAAATTTATGCGCCCTCCCAAAGAAATGGGGAATCTTTCCAGATTGGCAGCACCAGCACTCGTATGGCTATCGCAATATGAAGAAAAAGGAGAGAAGGCCATCCCTTCGGCTTGGAGCGGTAATGGCCCAAATCCGGTTGTGTTTTTTACCGGAGGAGACAATGACCCAAATAAATATTATTTCGGAGGAAAGGGCGGCCGAGGATCGGTCAGTCACGGGAATATGGATGGCGGTTCGTTCGTATTTGAGCTGGATGGTGTGCGGTGGGTGGTCGATCCTGGTAATACAGGCCGATATGGCCTGATTGAAAGAACAGGCTTTGGCTTGTGGAAGAGTTGCCAAACCTGTGACCGATGGAAATTACTAAACAAAGGCAATTTTGGCCACAGCACCCTTTCAGTTAATAACCAACTGCATATCGTAGATGGAAAAGCAACAATTGTTGACTTTAAAACTGGGGAAAAGCCAGAAGCTACCATAGATATGACTCCCACCTTTGAGGGGCAATTAAAAAGTGTCACTCGCAGGTTTGTAAAAGATGGGGCCCGATCACTCCTGATAGAAGACGATATTGAACTAACAAAAGAAACAGAATGGATCACCTGGCAACTAATGACGCAGGCTGATGTGGAAATCGTGAAAGGGGGCGCCATCTTAAAACAAGACGGGAAAAGCTTAAAAATAGAACATCCTTCACATCCAGATTTTACCGTATCTGTTATCTCTCTTTATCCTCCTCCATTCTATTTAGATACCAAAAAAGAAGGTCTGAAACGAATCGAAATTCGAATTCCGGCATGGACCGTTGAAGGAGGTAAAACGAAGATACAGGTGCATCTTTCGGGGGAATGAAATTCTTAAATTGGATGACCTAGAATTTATCCCAACTGATTGAAGTGCGTACTATTGAAGTATTTAGCAAAAAATAAAACCCCGACAACCAGCGCTTAGATGGCTTTTTCTTTACCGTAATGACGCTATCAGCTTTTGACTATGAGAATAAATAGCAGCATAATAATTAGGTGTTTTACCTGCTCAGTTTTCCTGATGGCATGCACAGCTGAGCAACCCGTGAAGGTGCCGAATCCCTTGGACAATTATGAGGACTGGTCAATTTACAGAGGTGATCAAAAGGGAAACCAGTATTCGGAATTGGGTCAAATCCATGCAGCAAATGTGCACAAGCTTGAACTCGCTTGGCAGTATCAAACCGGTGATGCCTCAAAGAACTCATCTATTCAGGTCAATCCGATCATCGTAGATGGTCTATTGTATATGTCTACACCTACCCTAAAAGCCGTGGCTTTGGATGCAGCCACCGGTGAGGAAGTTTGGGCATTTGAATCCTCCAAGCACAATGAAGGGCAAAGGGTATTCCGTGGTAGAACCCGGGGTGTCACCTATTGGAGCGCTGAGGATGGTAGTGATCAACGCATCTTTTTATTTGTAAAAGACCGAGTGTATGCACTCCATGCGAAGACAGGTGAACTTATACAGCGCTTTGGAGAGAATGGCCATATTGACTTACGACAAAATATGGGAATGGATCCTGATAAGGTTTCCATTGAGGTCACCTCACCGGGTATCGTTTTTGAAAACCATCTAATTGTCGGATCAAGAGTTCCTGAGGGATACAACTCCACACCAGGCCATGTCAAGGCCTACGATGTAGTCACCGGTGAGTTTAAATGGATATTTCATACCATACCGAGAGAAGGAGAGTTTGGACATGACACCTGGGAGTTTGTTGATGGAGAGAGCTATGGTGGGGCAAATCCCTGGGGCGGGTTTACGGTCGATGAAAAGCGAGCTTGGGTCTTTTTTGCTACAGGTTCTCCAGCATACGACTTTTATGGCGGATTTCGAAAAGGTCAGAATCTGTTTGGGAATTGTGTAATAGCACTGGATGCTAGCACTGGAGAGCGGGTCTGGCATTATCAGACGGTTCATCACGATATATGGGATTATGACAATCCTTCTGCACCTATTTTGGTGACCATTCGGGATGGAGAGTCGGTGCAGGATGCGGTAGTTCAACTGACCAAAATGGGGCTTGTGTTTGTCCTGGACAGGGATACAGGGGAACCATTGTTTCCTACGCTTGAAATGCCTGTTCCAACATCACAAATCCCGGGAGAAGAAGCATGGCCAACGCAACCTATTCCCGTGAAACCAGCGCCACTTACTCGACTCGGCATATCTGAAGCTGATTTGACTACGATTTCACCGAAAGCCAATGCATATGCCAAGCGAATATTTGATGACCATCTTTCTGCGCCGCTTTATGCACCTCCCTCAGAGAAAGGCACAATAACAAGTCCAGGTGTGCTGGGAGGCGTGGAATGGCAAGGAGCTTCATTTGATCCATATAGCAACATTTTGTATGTGAATACCAATAATGTTCCCAGTATATCAAAACTAGGGAGGGTAGAAGAACCCGTTGGGTACGATAATTTATCAGAACCTCAATTGGGTTACCTGCTTTATACCAAGAATTGTGCGGCATGTCATGGGATGGACAGGAAGGGAATACCACCCACCTATCCGTCACTTTTGAACTTGAATCAATCGAAAGAAGAGTTGATTGCTACCATCAAAAATGGCAGGGATATCATGCCAGCTTTTCTCCAGTTTGACAAAAAACAAGTTGCCGCTATCGCCGAATATTTGTCAACGGTTGAACCCATAGATATTGATGGCTTACAGAAAGATAGCATAAAGACAAGAACTCGATATGTGCATAAAGGCTATAATCTCTTCCTGGACCAGGATGGATATCCAGCTACTGCCCCTCCTTGGGGCACACTAAATGCCATCGACCTCTCGACTGGCGAATATGTATGGAAACAGGCCTTGGGAGAATACCCTGGACTTGTCGAGAAAAATATACGCAAGACGGGGACACTCAACTACGGTGGTGCAGTGGCAACGGCTGGAGGTGTTATATTCATAGCCGCAACAGCAGATGAAAAACTCAGGGCTTTTGAAAAAAGTCGTGGCAAATTGCTTTGGGAGGTCGATTTACCGGCTGGTGGTTATGCTACTCCCAGCGTCTATATGATTAATGGTCGTCAATATGTAGTGATTGTAGCTGGAGGAGGCGGAAAAAACAAGACTAAATCGGGTGATTATGTAATGGCTTTTGCCCTACCAGATAGCCTAGATAAAGAGCCACTCCAGTATGAGAATGTTGATGACGAAGGCTGGGTTTCTCTCTTCGATGGGAAAACGCTTGACGGGTGGGTGCATATGAATGGGTCTCATGTCTATACGGTGGAAGACAGTGCCATTATTGGCAGGACTATACCCGGTAGTCTCAACTCCTTTCTCTGTTCGCTACAGGAATTCGATGATTTTGAATTCGAGTGCGAGGTTTATGTCGACGACATCACCAATCAAGGCGTGCAATTCCGCTCTTCTGTCAGGCCGGTATCGGAACGAGACCACGACCGATGGCGAGCAGGGCGCGTTTGGGGTCCTCAACTAGAGATCCGTCGTAAAATGGGAGAAAAATCCATCACCACAGGAGTGCTTTATGGAGAAGCTTTGGGGACTGGCTGGTTGTCTTCGGAAGAAAAAAGAGAACAAGGGCATGATCATTATATAGCAGAAGACTGGAATAAGATTCGAATCGTTGCCAATGGGCCCCGCATGCAGACCTACGTGAATGGACACCTGATTGAAGATATAGTGAATGAAGAGGTGTACAAAACGCACCCGAGAGGATTCATTGGATTGCAGGTGCATGGTATTAAAGGTGACCGTCAATACACCATGGGATGGAGAGATATACGTATCAGACCCATAACGAACTCACTGAATAAAGTTCAATAATTTCTAGGCATATGAAACAGTCCATTGTGGAAAAAATAAAGTTTTTCTATCAAGTACGTGCGCGATTTACAGATTATCATGGTGCCTATTACGGGAGTATTAAAAGGAAGAATATTGTTTTAATCATACTTGTAATCCTGGTTGTAGCATGTAGTCCACCTTCACAACAAGAAGAGGCTAAGCTAAAACTTTGGTATACAGAGCCGGCAACTGAATGGACAGCTGCCATGCCAATCGGTAATGGTCGCCTTGGAGCCATGATTTATGGAGGGATCAATGAAGAACATCTCCAGCTGAATGAAGAAACATTATGGAGCGGTGGTCCACATTCCTACGATAACCCGGAAGCTTATCAAAACCTTTCAAAGGTTCGGCAATTACTCGAACAAGAAGAATATGTACAAGCGGAAGAATTAGCTGAGAAGATGTTGGGTGTGCCCAAATTTCAGATGGCCTATCAACCATTGGGCGACCTATTTCTCACCTTCCCTGAGGTAGAGCCATCCACTAACTATCGTCGCGAACTTGATTTAGAAAATGCGGTAAGTAAAGTCACCTATACTATTGATGGGGCACGTTTTACTCGGAAAATATTTGCATCTCAACCCGATCAGGCTATTGTAATGCAGATTGAATGTGACAAGCCCGAACAAATCAATTTTGAGCTTTCGTTGACAAGCCTGCATCCGTCAGAATCTATATCGAAAAGTGGGAACATTTTATTAATGACTGGGCAGGTAGCACCACGTAAGGGAGGGGAAGGCAGCGGTGCGAGAAGATTAATCGGCCCTTGGGAGAAAGAAGGAACCCAATTTGCTGCGCAAACCAAAGTTTCTGCTGAAGGGGGGGAGGTATTGACAATGAGTGATAAAATTTCTGTGAAAAATGCTGATGCGGTTACGATCGTTTATGTGGCCGCCACCAGTTTTGAAAACCATAATGATGTAAGTGGCGACCCCTTGGCTAAGGTTGACGATTATCTAAGAGACCTTGAGGGAAAATCCTTCGAACAACTCTACGAAAGACATATCAAAGATTATTCCGAATTGTTTGACCGAGTGTCCATCGATCTTGGGGGACGAACGCAGGAAGATAATACACCGACCGACGAAAGACTTAGCAGCGTGAAAGACGGAGGAACCGACGCACTTTTAACCGAACAGCTTTTCCAGTATGGCCGCTATTTGATGATTGCCGGTTCGCGGCCAGGTACGCAGCCATTGAACCTGCAAGGCATCTGGAATGAAGAAATTCATCCCCCATGGGCAAGCAAGTATACGATCAATATTAACATCCAGATGAATTATTGGGTGGCTGAGGTAGGTAACCTAAGTGAATGTCATGAACCTTTTCTGCGAATGGTAGAAGAGTTGCAGGAACCGGGCAGAAATACCGCAGAAGTACATTATAAAGCGGATGGTTGGGTGACGCACCACAATACAGACCTATGGCGAGGCACAGCTCCTGTAGACGGTGCACATTGGGGCATGTGGCCTACAGCTGGTGCATGGTTATGTCAGCACCTTTGGGAGCATTATTTGTACACTGGGGATAGTGAATTCCTAAAAAGAGCTTATCCTATCATGAAGGGGGCTGCTGAATTTTTCATGGACGTTCTGGTTGAGAACGAAGAAGGTAAGCTGATTAGCTCACCGTCCATTTCTCCCGAGCACAGTCATGGTGGTACCAATAAGGACGGAATGAGTTCCAATAGAACCGGTGCATCACTATGCGCTGGTCCAACGATGGATTTACAATTATTGAATGACCTCTTTTCAAATTGTATTACAGCCGCTGAAATGCTGGACATTGATGAGTCTTTTCGCTCCGAAGTAGCTACCATGAAAAGTCGATTAGCACCAATGAAAATTGGCCGTCATGGCCAATTGCAGGAATGGCAAGAAGATTGGGATAATCCAGATAATCCCCACTCCCATGTTTCGCACCTGTATGGATTGTTTCCCAGCAGTCAGATAAATCGTCAGGAAACACCAAAGCTTTTTGAAGCTGCCAAGACTTCACTCATTCAAAGGGGGCAATCTGGCGGTTGGCCTGGTGCCTGGAGAATATCTTTATGGGCTCGTGTTGGTGATGGTGATCTTGCCCACACAGCGCTCAATAAGCATGTTATGCATGGGCTCGCGGCAAACCTATTCAATGCCAGAAGTGTATTTCAAATCGATGCCAATTTTGGCGCTACCGCAGGAATGGCTGAAATGCTGCTGCAAAGTCACGATGGAGCTGTTTTTTTGCTCCCGGCCCTTCCAAAAGCCTGGGGCAAGGGTAGTATTCAGGGCCTTCGCGCCAGAGGAGGCTTCGAGATTGAATCGATGGAGTGGCAGGATGGACAATTAACGAGCGTCGTTATAAAATCTAATTTGGGCGGAAATTTACGTGTTCGATCCTGGTCTGAATTGAAATTGGAAAATGAAGAAAGCCTGGTAGTAGCTACTGAGAAAAACGCCAATGCCTTTTTTCAAATACCAAGCATAAGCGAACCTGAAATTTCAGAAAAGGCAAACTTAGAAGGGCTTGACACAGTAAACGCTTATACCTATGATATTTCGACAAAGCCAGGTCAAAAGATAAGCTTAGTTGGAGGCCCCCTTTAGCACAATTAACCATTCCGAATTACCTTGATCAATGCATAAATTAAATGACAATTCATGTGCAGCTGAAATCCACAATACTCTTAACAAATACCATCCTAAATGAAAAGAAGAGCATTTACTCACAAAACGGTTATGGCAGCTCTTGCTCTACCCATTGTGCCCAATCTGGAGATCCAATCTCGACTGTTTTCCACTAGACCGATTACTCCTAAAGTGCCGCTTGGGATCGATGTACACTGCGTGAGGTCTATGAATTGGAAGGCAAAGCAATTGATAGACTATGTAATTGGTCTGAAAGTTGACTCTATCTTGCTAAACGGGCTGGATTATTTCGAAAGCCTGGAAGAAGCTTACCTGCAATCCTTGAAAGACTTGCTAGACCAAAACAATGTCAGCTTTTATTTTGGGGTAGGAGGACTTAGTATTAACTCACCATCATACACGGACAAATTTGGCACACCCAAGGAATTAATAAGTCAGGGAATACGTATGGCAAAAATCTTTGGCTCTCCATCGGTGAACTGCAAAATTGGCAGTACCAAAGATCGCTATACGGATGGAGGCATAGTCGCAAGAATGGAGGAGATAATTAAAGAACTTCGCGCTATGCGTTCGCAAATTCAGGATGCAGGAATAAAGTTCTTAAAGACTCGCCAAAGGCTGCCCAGGAAAGTCAGAAACAGGAATTATTGAAGAGTATAAAATACTTACGTGAACATTGCCCGCTTATACAATAGTGGGTAAGCTATACCGTATCCTTCTTTGACAATTCACTCACTCTCGCTGAGAAATGAAAGAACTAATTTAGCATGAATATAGCTGAACATATCACTTCACATACACTGTCGGTCCTCTTGCTCGCAATTGGCTTGTCCCCTTATTTT
>Ga0070729_10004273_pt1 | contig 15733 bp, 16 predicted proteins | sample tdDd472_FD_66725 | JGI IMG/M metagenome (GOLD analysis project Ga0070729, IMG submission 66725) | Marine sediment microbial communities from the Atlantic coast under amendment with organic carbon and nitrate - tdDd47.2 | ecosystem: Environmental > Aquatic > Marine > Coastal > Sediment | place... | reverse complement strand
GCGCCGTAGTTGTTGAGAAACACCTGCCCGGCGTGGAGCCGTTTCGCCAGCCGCATCTGCCGCGCGCCGTCGCGGGTCCAGACGCTGGCCACCAGCCCGTAGTCGGTGCCATTGGCGATCGCCACCGCCTCCTCCTCGGTCTCGAAGGGGATCAGCACCTGCACCGGGCCGAAAATCTCGTCGCGGGCCAGCGGGTGATCCGGCGGCACATCGGCAAAGAGCGTGGGGCGCACATAGGCCCCCGCCGTCGGGGCATGATCGACGATCCGCCCCTGCGCGGCGATCTCCAGATCCGCGCCCCTGTCCAGAAAGCCTGAAACGATCTCCTTCTGCCGGGCCGAGATCAGCGGCCCCATGCGCAGATCCTCCAGCGCCGGACCGACGGTCAGCGCGCCATAGGCCTCGGCCATGCGCGCCTTCACCGCCTCATAGATTCCGCGCTGCGCCAGGATGCGCGAGGAGGCCGAACAGGTCTGCCCGGCGTTCTGGCAGCCGGCGTTGACCAGGAAGGGCAGCGCCGCATCCAGATCGGCGTCGTCGAACACCAGCTGCGGCGACTTGCCCCCCAGTTCCAGCGTTACCGGCACCACGTTTTTCGCCGCCGCCGCCTGCACCAGCGCGCCGGTGGGGACCGAGCCGGTAAAGCTCACATGCTGCACGCCCGGATGCCCCGACAGCGCCGCCCCGGCCTCTGCCCCCAGCCCCGGCACCAGGTTCAGTGCGCCATCGGGCAGCCCGGCCTCCTGCGCGATATGGGCAAAGGCCAGCGCGGTGAGACAGGCCTCCTCCGCCGGTTTCAGCACCGCGGCATTGCCCATCGCCAGCGCCGCGCCGACCGAGCGGCCGATGATCTGCATCGGGTAGTTCCAGGGCACGATATGGCCCGTCACCCCGTGCGGTTCGCGCAGGGTGTAGACGGTGTAGCCGTCGAGATAGGGGATCGTCTCGCCCATCACCTTGTCCGCCGCGCCGCCGTAGAATTCCATGTAGCGGGCCAGCGCCAGCGCGTCGGCCCGTGCCTGGGTCAGCGGCTTGCCCACGTCCATCGCCTCGAGCCGGGCAAGATCCTCCACCCGTTCCAGTACCAGTTGCCCGATCCGGGTCAGGATGCGGCCACGCTCCACCGCCGTCATCCGGCCCCAGTCTCCCCCGCGCGCGGCCTGGGCCGCGCTCACCGCGGCATCGATGTCGGCGGCCTGCCCGCGCGCGATGCGGCAGATCTCCGCCCCGTCCGAGGGGTTGACCAGCGTCAGCGTCCCGCCCCCGGCGGGTGCCGTCCAGGCCCCGCCGATCAGACAAAGCCCGGGATCGAACCAGATCGGGTTTGCATCGCTCATCTCAGGCTCCTTCGACATCGGGCCAGACCGGGCCCTTCTTCTCGTTCCAAATACTCCCGCCGGAGGCCTCGGCGCCGCAGGCGGCGAATTCCCGCGACCGGCCTCACGCCGCCCCGACTTCGGGCAGGGTCGGCGCCGCCGCCAGCAGCGCGCGGGTATAGCCATGCTGCGGCTCGGCAAAGACGCGCGCGGTCTCGCCCTGCTCGACGATCTCGCCCGCTTTCATCACCAGCACCCGGTCGGTCACCGTGCGCACCACGCTCAGATCGTGACTGATGAAGAGATAGCTCAGCTGGTAGGCCGCGCAAAGCTCGGCCAGCAGGTCGAGGATCTGGGCACGCACCGAGACATCCAGCGCCGAAACCGCCTCGTCGAACAGGATCAACTCGGGGCGGATGATCAGGGCGCGGGCGATGGCGATGCGCTGGCGCTGGCCACCGGAGAATTCGTGGATGTATTTTCCGGCGTCCCCGGGCTGCAGCCCGACCGCCGTCAGCGCCTCGGCGACGGCCTCGCGCCGGGCCGCGCCGCGCGGCGGGCTGTCCAGCAGGTGAAACGGCTCGGTCACCAGCCGCTCGACCCGGTGGCGCGGGTTGAACGATCCGAACGGGTCCTGGAACACCACCTGCATGCGCCGCCGCACCGCGAGATTGGGGCGATGGCCGGACCAGACCGGCTGACCGTCCAGCAGGATCTCACCGCCCTGCAGTGGCTCCAGCCCCAGGATCGCGCGGGTCAGGGTGGACTTGCCGCAGCCCGATTCGCCGACCAGCCCCAGCCGTTCCCCCCGGTTGAGGGTAAAGCTCACCCCGTTGACCGCCCGGTGAATCCCCGGATCGCGCAGGAGGTGCTTGCGCGGCAGGCGATAGTCGCGCACCGCGCCGCGCACCTCGAGCAGTGGCGCCGGCGGCGGCGGGGCCGGCAGGGTGACCCGGTGGCCCGAGGCCTCGAACAGCATCCGCGTATAAGGGTGGTGCATCCGCGCGAAAAGCTGCCGCGTCGCGCCCTGCTCCACCACCTCGCCGCGCCGCATCACCACGATGCGGTCGGCCATGTCCGAGACCACGGCAAGGTCGTGGGTGATCATCATCAGCCCCATGCCGTAGTCCTGGACCAACCCCTTGAGCAGGTCGAGGATCTGCGCCTGGGTGGTCACGTCGAGCGCGGTGGTGGGTTCGTCCGCGATCAGCAATTTCGGGCGCAGGGCGATCGCCATGGCGATCACCACCCGCTGCCGCTGGCCGCCTGACAACTCGTGCGGGAACCGCGAAAGTGGAAAGCGGTCCTCGGGCAGGCCGACCCGCTCCAGCACCTCTCGCGCCCGCGCGCGGGCGGCGTCGCGGTCCATCGCCCCGTGGATCAGGATCGTCTCCATCACCTGGTCGCCGATGGTCCGGACCGGGTTCAGTGCCGTCATCGGCTCCTGGAACACCATGCCGATCTCGCGCCCCCGGACGGCGCACATCGCCGCCTCCGATTGCGCCAGCAGATCTCGCCCTTCGAGCATCACATGCCCGGCGACCTTGGCGCGCTCGGGCAAAAGCCGCATCGCCGCCAGCGCCGTCATCGACTTGCCCGAGCCGCTCTCGCCGGTCACCGCCACGATCTCGCCCGGGGCGATCGACAGGCTGACCCGGTCGAGGATCTTCAGCGCGCCGATGCTCAGCGTGAGGTCGGTGATCTCCAGAAGGGTCATCCGCGCGTCACCCGCAGCCGGGGATCGAGCCAGTCGCGCAGCCCGTCACCCATCAGGTTCAGTCCCAGCACCGTCAGGATGATCGCCACCCCGGGGATCAGCGCCATGTGGGGGGCGAAACTGACCATGGTCTGGGCATCGGCCAGCATCCGGCCCCAGCTGGGCAGCGGCGGTTGCGCGCCAAGCCCGACGTAGGACAGCCCGGCCTCGGCCAGGATGCCGAGGGAAAACTGGATCGTCCCCTGCACGATCAGCAGGTTCAGCACGTTGGGCAGAATATGCTCGGCCGAGATCCGCGCCGCCCCCTTGCCCGCGACCCTTGCGGCCATGATGAATTCGCGTTCCCACAGCGACAGCGCCGCGCCCCGGGTGATGCGGGCGAAGACCGGGATGTTGAAGATGCCGATGGCGATGATCGCGTTGACCGCACCGGGGCCGAAGACGGCGGTGATCAGGATCGCGATGACAAGGCTGGGAAAGGCAAAGACAAGGTCATTGCCGCGCATGATCAGCTCGTCCGCCCAGGTGCCCTTGCGCGCCGCCGCCGCCAGCCCCAGCGGCACCCCCAGCGCCATGCCGATCCCCACCGCCAAGAGCGCCACCGCGATCGAGGTGCGCGCGCCGACCATGATCATGCTGAACATGTCGCGGCCGAAATGATCGGTACCGAACCAATGCGTGGCATTGGGCACCTGCAGCTTGTCGGGGATGTTCATCGCCGCGTGGTCGTAGGGCGTCCAGAGGAACGAGGTCAGCGCCGCCAGCACCACCAGCGAGGACAGGATCGCGCCGAGGGCAAGATTGCGGCTCATGTCCGGGCCCTCAGCCGGGGGTCGACCAGCGCATAGGCCAGGTCGACCATGAAATTCACCGTGATCACGGCAAAGACCAGCAGCATCACCACCGATTCGACCACGATCAGGTCGCGCGCGCTGATCGCCTGGAACACCAGCCGCCCGAGCCCGGGCAGGTAGAACACCTGTTCGATGATGATCGCGCCGGCCAGCAGGAAGGAAAATTGCAGCCCGATGATTGTCAGCACCGGGATCAGCGCGTTGCGGACCGCGTGCCGCCACAGCGCCTGGCGGCGCGACAGGCCCTTGGCGCGTGCGGTGCGCATGAAATCCTCGCCCAGGATGTCCAGCAGCGCCGAGCGCATGACCCGCGCCAGGATCGCCGCCTGCGGCAGCGCCAGCGCGATGGCGGGCAGGGTCAGCGAATGCAGGCCGGTCAAAAGCCCCTTGTCCCAGCCGGCAAAGCCGCCGGCGCCGAACCAGCGCAGGTTGATGGCAAAGACCAGCACCAGCATCATGGCGAACCAGAAATTCGGCACCGCCACGCCCAGCTGTGTCGCGCCCATCACCACCGCGTCGCCGGGGCGTCCGCGGCGGGCGGCGGCGTAGATCCCGGCGGGAAAGGCGATCAGCGTCGACAGCATCAGCGCGTAAAGCGCCAGCGGCAGCGACACCCACAGCCGGTCGGCGATCATCCGCGCCACCGGCGTGCGATAGGTATAGGAGGTGCCGAAATCGCCGGTCACCATGCCGCCGACCCAGGCGAGATAGCGCTCGGCCTTGGGCACATCGAGGCCCAGTTCGGCGCGGAGCGCGGCCACCGTGTCGGGCTGGGCGTTGATGCCCAGCATGAAGGAGGCCGGATCGCCCGGCGCCACCTCGATCACGAAGAAGATCACCAGGCTGGCCACGGCCAGGCTGAGGATCAGCGACAGCAGACGTTTGAGCGAATAGCGCAGCATCCCCGGCACGTTAGAGCGCAATCCGAAAAGTGGGAACCGGTTTTCGGAGCAAATTGCGCGACGGACAGATGGGCGCAATCCGAAAAGTGGGAACCGGTTTTCGGAGCAAATTGCGCGACAGGGAACGGGGCTGACGAGAGCCGTCCAGAGCGATCCGTCCGACCATGCGGGTGGCTATTCCGGCGCGCGCAGATAATCGGCATCGCTCACCTGCTCCAGCCAGTCGGCGGCGCTGTCGCCCTGCTTCTCCTGGATTGCCAGGTGCACCATCGCGGTTTCGGGCGCGGCGCCGTGCCAATGCTCTTCCCCCGGCGGAATCCAGACGCTGTCGCCGGCGCGGATGCGGCGCGGTGCCTCACCCCGCAGCGCGACAAGCCCGGCGCCCGAGAGAATATACAGCGTCTGGCCCAGCGGGTGGGTATGCCAGGCGGTGCGCGCGCCGGGGGCAAAGCTGACGCGCAGGGCGTTGACGCGGGCCGGGCCCGGTGCATCGATCACCGGATCGAAGCTGACCGATCCGGTGAAATACGCCGGGTTCGGGCCTGTGGTCGGGCGGCTGCCCACCGGGTGGATGTCCATCATGCTCTCCTCTGTGCCGGTCGGGCCGGGGGCCCCGTCCGTTTCGAGGCAAGGCTAGGCTGTGCGCCGGGCCGGGTCCAGTGCGCTCAGCGCCCCCGGCGCCGGGCCTCGGCCCGCACGCTCAGCACCAGGATCGCCAGGCAGCCCAGCAACAGAACCGCCCCGCCGATCAGCGGTGCCACATGCGCCCCGGAGATCAGCCCGGCGGTGATCAGGACAAGGGCGCAGATCGCCGTGGTCAGCCGCGCATCGGCCACGAACATACCAAGGAGTTCGGCCAGGACATCCTTCAGAATGGTCATTTCGCAACCTCCGATTCCGGTCTCCTGACCATCCCGGCCGCGCCCAGCCCGGCGATCAGGAACAGCGCGGCAAAGCCGAACAGGATCAGGTCATGGCCGGGCCAGTCGATGCCCAGCCCTTCGCCGGTCCAGAACACCCCGAAGGCCGAGAGCATCACGCCGACGCCGAATTTGAGCGTGTTTTCCGGCACCTTCGACAGCGGATGATGGGCGATGGCGCCGATCACCAGCACCAGCGCGCAGGCGGCGACGGCCCCCAGTGCGGCGGGCCAGAGCAGCCCGCGCCCGACGCCGACGGCGATCACGATGAACACCACCTCCAGCCCCTCAAGCAGCACCGCCTTGAAGGCGGTGATCCCGGCGATCCAGTCGCGCGAGGTTTCGCGCCGCCGGGTCTGTTCGGTCAGATGCGCGCTCTCTTCGCGGAAAATCGCATCCTCGTCATGCAGCGGGATGACCCCGGCGGCGCGCAGCGATGCCTTGCGCAGCCAGCCGATGCCAAACAGCAGCAACAGCACGCCGATCACCAGTTGCAGCAGATGCAGCGGCACCCGGTCCAGCAGCGGGCCTAGAACCAGCACCAGTGCCGCCAGCACGGCCAGCGCCGCACCGGTGCCCAGCGCCGCCGGCCTCCATCCGCGCAGCGTGCCGACAACAAGGACGATGGTAAAGGCCTCGACCACCTCGACGGCCGAGGCGAAGAAAGCCGCGCTGACGGCCGGGGCGGCGGTTGACCATACAATCATCTGTCCGGGCTCCTTTCACCCCTGTTCTGCGGCGGACTTGGCCGCGAAATGTCAAAGGCCCCGCCGTGGCGGGGCCTTCTGTCGGCTGCCGGGATCACTCCGCCCAGCTCACCGCTGTCAGGTCGGTCGCCTGGGTCGGCGCGTTGGACCACAGCCCCTGCACCCCGGCCTTGGCCACGCTCAGCGCGGCGAGCTGGAACAGGTATCCGTTGACGTAATCGTCTGCGATGATCTTCTGCGCCTGCTGCAGCATCTCGGTTCGTTTGGCCGGGTCGGTGGTGGCGTTCAGCGTCGTCATCAGCTCCTGAAACTCCGGGTTGTCGTACTGAAAATAATACTCCGGCCGGGCGTAGATGCCGATGTCCATCGGCTCGGTATGGCTGACGATGCTCAGGCCGAAATTCTTGCCGCGGAACACGGTTTCCAGCCATTGCGCCCATTCCACGTTGACGATCTCGGCGGTGATGCCGACCTGGGCCAGCTGTGCCGCGATGATCTCGCCGCCACGCCGGGCGTAAGAGGGCGGCGGCAGGTGCAGCGTGGTCTCGAACCCGTCCGGCAGCCCGGCCTCGGCCAGCAGCTTTTTCGACAGCTCAGGGTCAAAGGCCGATTGCCCGGTCAGATCCACATAGGCCGGGTTGTGCGGCGCGAAATGGGTGCCGATCGGGGTGCCATAGCCGAACATGGCGCCGTCGATGATCGCCTGCCGGTCGATGGCGTGGGCGACGGCCTCGCGCACCTTGACGTTGTCGAAGGGGGGCTGCTTGTTGTTGGTCGACAGGATGGTTTCGCCCTCGGTCGATCCGACCAGCACCTGGAACCGCGGATCGGCCTCGAACTGCGGCAGGTTTTCCGGCGCGGGAAAGCCGCTGAACACGTCCACGTCCTCGGCCATCACCGCAGCAAACGCGGCGGTGGGATCGGAGATGAACTTGAACGTCGCCTCGTCAAGCTTGGCGGGGGTGCCCCAGTAATCGGCGTTCTTCTCCAGTACGATCTTGTCGCCCTGCACCCATTCGGAGAACCTGAAGGCGCCGGTGCCCACCGGAGTCTGCTTGATGCCCTCGATGCTCTCGGGCGCGACGATCACCGCGTCACCCCAGGCCATGTTGAAGAGGAAACTGCCGTTCGGCTCGCTCAGGGTGACTGTGACGGTCAGCGGGTCCACCACCGTCACCTCCGCGATTCCGGCGAACAGCGCCTTTTGCGCATTGGCGCTGTCCTCGGCGCGGGCGCGATCGAGGCTGAATTTCACGTCCTCGGCGTCCATCGTGGTGCCGTCGTGGAACATCACCCCGTCATGCAAGTGAAACGTATAGCTCAGCCCGTCGTCGGAGATGTCCCAGCTTTCCGCCAGGCCGGGAACGACCGAGCCGTCGCCCATGAACCGGGTCAGCCCCTCGAACACGTTGGAATAGAGCACCGAGTCGATGGCGCCGGCGGCGGCGCTGGTCGGGTCCAGATGCGGCGGCTCGAGCTGCAACGCCACGGTGATGTCGGATTGCGCCAGCGCCGCCCCGGCGCCGAGCGTGGTGCTCAGCGCGACGGCCGACGCGAGGCCCCGGATGAATCGTACGTGTTTCATGTTGTGGCATCCTTCCTGTTGCCCCGGCCGCTCCGGGGCCCTCATGGGAAGTGTCCCCCCAAATGCCCCCCGTTATCAAGGGATTTGATCGGCGGGCATGTTGGCGCAATCAGGGTGGAACGCCGGGTGAGGGGTTGCTATCCCCCGTTCATCCTGCCGCCCGTGGGTCCTTCCCGGCGGCGCCAGACAGAACGAGGAAGATGAGCGCAACCGCCTCCCCCCCGGCCCTGACAGCCGATGACATCCGCGCCCGCAAGGGCGGCGATCCCGTGGTCAGCCTGACCTGCTACACAACCCCGATGGCCCGCGTGATGGATGCCCATTGCGATTTCGTGCTGGTCGGCGACAGCGTCGGCATGGTGCTGCACGGGCTGCCCTCCACCCTCGGCGTGACGATGGAGATGATGATCCTGCACGGGCAGGCCGTGGCGCGCGGGCTGAGCCATGCACTGATGGTCGTGGACATGCCCTTTGCCAGCTACGAAGAGGGGCCGCAGCAGGCGTTCCGCAATGCCGCGCGGCTGATGGCCGAGACCGGCGCCGGCGCGGTCAAGCTCGAAGGCGGGCGGCACATGGCCGAGACCATCGGCTTTCTGACCGCGCGCGGAATCCCGGTGATGGCGCATATCGGGCTGACCCCGCAATCGGTCAACACGCTTGGCGGCTACAGGGTGCAGGGCCGCGACGACCAGGCGGCGGCGGTGCTGGCCGATGCCCATGCGGTCTCCGATGCCGGCGCCTTTGCCGTGGTGCTGGAAAAGATCCCGGCCAGCCTTGCCGACCGGATCACCGCCGAGGTGCCAATCCCGACCATAGGCATCGGCGCCTCTGCCGGCTGCGACGGGCAGGTTCTGGTGGTCGATGACATGCTGGGGCTGTTTGCGGAGTTCAAGCCGAAGTTCGTCAAACGCTATGCCGATCTGGCGCAGCAGGCCGGGGCGGCGATCTCCGACTATGCCGACGAGGTGCGCGCGCGCCGCTTTCCGGGGCCGGAGCATGTGTTTGCCGACCAGGTCAAGGGCCCCGCGAAATGAGGGCGCCGATTGTCCGCAGGCTGGCGGAAATGCGGGCGCTGACGGCGCGGTGGCGCGCCGCGGGCGAAAGCATCGGCGTGGTGCCGACCATGGGCGCGCTGCACCCGGGCCACCTGTCGCTGGTCGAGGCCGCCAAGGCCGAATGCGACCGGGTCGTCGTCTGGATCTTCGTCAATCCGAAGCAGTTCAACAACGCGCAGGATCTTGAGAATTATCCCCGGACCGAGGTTGCGGATGCCGCTACGCTCGCGCCCTATGCGATCGATGCGGTCTATGCGCCAGACCTGGACCAGGTCTACCCGGAGGGTTTCGCCACCACGGTTTCCGTCGCGGGTCTGACCGACGTGCTCTGCGGCGCGCACCGGCCGGGGCATTTCGACGGGGTCGCCACGGTGGTGAGCAAGATCTTTCTTCAGACCGGCGCGGACCGGGCCTATTTCGGCGAAAAGGATTTCCAGCAATTGCAGGTGGTCCGCCGCATGGCCCGCGATCTGGACATCCCGATCGAGGTTGTCGCCTGCCCCACCGTGCGCGAAGACAGCGGCCTTGCCATGTCCTCGCGCAACCTGCGGCTTTCGCCCGAGGGGCGGCAACAGGCGGCGCGGCTCTATCCGGTGCTGCGCGATGTGGCGGCCGAGCTTGCCGAGGGTAATCGCTTTCCGCCGCTGGCCGAGCGGGCGCGCGCCCGGCTCGCCGAGGCGGGGTTCGACGAGGTGGAGTATTTCGATCTGCGCCGCGAGGACGGCCTGCAGGCGCTCGATCACCCCGACCGCCCCGCGCGCCTGTTCGCCGCCGCCTGGATCGAAGGGGTGCGCCTGATCGACAATATGGCGGTGTCGGCTGTTTGAGGGGGGGGTCTTGACGAATGTAAGCAGATTGCTTACATTCCTGAATGATCAAGTCGTTCAGAAACAAGCAGCTCAAGTCCCTTTGGGAGACTGGAAAATCCAGGATCGACGGGCGGCTCCACAACCGCATAAACCGGCGACTTGACCGTCTGGACTCGGCCGAGACACCAGAGGACATGAATCTGCCAGGCTTCGATTTCCACAAGTTGGAAGGCCACAACCCGCCGCGCTACACAGTTCACGTGAACGGGCCGTGGTGCATCACCTTCGAATTCCACGAGGGCGATGCCCATGTGCTGGACTTCGAGCAATACCATTAGGAGCGCCCCATGACCCGCAATCCCCAACGTTGTCCAACCCACCCGGGAGCGATGCTGCGCGAGGACGTGCTTCCCGCCATCGGCATGAGCAAGACCGAGTTCGCGCGGCTCTTGGGGATTTCGCGGCAGCATCTCTATGACATGTTGAACGAGCGCAAACCGGTAAGCCCGGAGGTGGCCGTGCGCCTCGCCAAGCTGCTCGGAGGGGCCGCAATTTCCTGGGTTCGGATGCAGGGGGCCTATGATTCATGGCACGCCGAGAGGAAAGTTGATGTATCGGGCATCACGCCGCTGGAGGCCGCCTAGGTTTTCACCCAGCCGGTGCGATCCGGCTTCGGTCCGTTCTCGGTGCCGCGAGATCCACCAGTGATCGAAGGGCTGGCACCCGCCCGCGCGGCTGATACTCTGCCCGAAAAATCGGGGAGGGCATTGCATGAGTTACATTCTGGCCATCGATGCGGGCACCACGTCGACCCGCGCGATCCTGTTCGATGCGGCGATGCGGCCGGTGCGGACCGCGCAGCGGGAGTTCACCCAGCACTATCCCCGGTCCGGCTGGGTCGAGCATGACCCCGAAGAGATCTGGCAGACCACCGTTGCCGTCTGCCGCGATGCGCTTGAGGCGGCGGGGGCGGTGCAGGTGGCCGGGATCGGCATCACCAACCAGCGCGAGACCACGGTGATCTGGGAGCGCGACAGCGGCAAGCCCATCCACAACGCCATCGTCTGGCAGGACCGGCGCAGCGCGCCGATCTGCGCCGATCTGCGCGCGGCCGGGCACGGTGACATGGTCAGCGCCCGGACCGGCCTGCTGCTCGATCCCTATTTCTCCGGCACCAAGGTGAAATGGCTGCTCGACACCGTGCCCGACGCCCGTGCCCGGGCCGGGCGGGGAGAGTTGCTGTTCGGCACCATCGACAGCTTTCTGATCTGGCGGCTGACCGGCGGGCGGGTGCATGCCACCGACGCCACCAACGCCGCGCGCACGCTGCTCTATGACATCCACCGCGGGGCGTGGAGCGAAGAGATCTGCGACCTGCTCGGGGTGCCGCTGGCGATGCTGCCGCAGGTTCGCGACAGCGCCGCCAATTTCGGAGAAACCGAATCGTACATTCTGGGACGGAAACTCCCCATTCTGGGGGTCGCGGGCGACCAGCAGGCGGCGACCATCGGCCAGGCCTGCTTTGCCCCCGGCATGATGAAATCGACCTATGGCACGGGGTGTTTCGCGCTGCTGAACACCGGCGAGATTCCGGTCGCCTCGACCCACCGGATGCTGACCACCATCGCCTACCAGCTGGAGGGCAAGCCGACCTATGCGCTTGAGGGGTCGATCTTCATCGCCGGGGCGGCGGTGCAATGGCTGCGCGACGGGCTGGGGATCATCGGCACGGCGGCGCAGTCGGGCGAGCTGGCGTCGCAGGCCGATCCGGCGCAGCAGGTCACATTGGTGCCTGCCTTCACCGGCCTCGGCGCGCCCTATTGGCAACCCGACTGCCGCGGTGCGGTGTTCGGGCTGACGCGCAACTCCGGCCCGGCCGAGTTCGCCAAGGCCGCGCTGGACAGCGTTGCCTTCCAGACCCGCGACCTGTGTGAGGCGATGCGCGCCGACTGGGGCACGCAGGCGCAGGTGGTGCTGCGCGTCGATGGCGGCATGAGCGCCAGCGATGCCGCGATGCAGGGGCTGGCGGATATTCTCGGCGCGCCGGTGGACCGCCCGGTGATGCAGGAGACCACGGCGCTGGGCGCGGCCTGGCTGGCGGGGATGCGCGCCGGGGTCTATCCCGGCATGGAAGGGTTCGCCGCGAACTGGGTGCTGGAGCGGCGATTCGAGCCGCTGATGGGCGCGGACGACCGCGCCGCCGCCTATGCCCGCTGGCAGCGGGCGGTCAAGGCGGCGATGGCGTTCCGGGGCTGACGCGACCCAAAGGCGTGGCTGCCGCTTACCCGCCGGGGCCGAAAATCTCCTCGGCGTGGCGGTCGAGATAAATCCGCAGCCAGGGCGTGAACCGGTCCGGGTGGCGGGCGACCTCGCCGCGAAGATCGTGGTAGTCGATCCAGCGGGTTTCCATCACCTCGTCTGGGTCGGGAGAGACGGCGATATCCTGCGTCACCCGGGCGACGAAGACATCGACCAGCTCATGTTCGGTCAGCCCGCCGCCCACATCGGCGCGGTATTCCAGCCGGTGGCGGTACTCCGTTTCCAATCCGGTGATCCCCAGCTCCTCCTGCAGACGTCGCCGGGCGCAATCCTCCGGCGCCTCATTCCAATGCGGATGGGTGCAGCAAGTGTTCGCCCAAAGCCCCGGCGTGTGATATTTCCCCAGCGCGCGGCGTTGCAGCAGGATATCGTCCCCGCGCAGAACGAAGACCGAAACGGCCTTGTGCCGCAGCCCTTTCTGGTGAACCTCGAGCTTGTCCACGGGGGTCAGCGTGCCGTTGACCCAGGCCGGGATGCGCATCACGTTCGCCCCCGGAGGGCCGGAAACGGGTGGGTGAGGCGAAACGGGAGGGGTTTCATGCGGTCACTCTGCTAATGGTCGGGCCGGGTGTGGCCGACAGGGGCGGCCATGCCGCATGCGGCCGCTCCTTACCCGCCCTGTTCCGGGCGGGCAACGACGAGAAGGGCCGCGGCGCTTTACGCCGCGACCCGTTCCGGTTGTCACTGCCGTGACGAATCAGTCGTCGGACTTCTCTTCGGTTTCGCCCTCGGCAGCCGGCTCCGGTGCCGGCGCGACGCTGACCAGATAGGCGTAAACGTCTTCGCCGCCCTTTTTCAGCTTGAAGGTCATCTTCGACTTGGCGCCCTTGTCGTCCAGCGTCTCACGCAGGAAGCCGCGCGGATCCTCGACATAGTGATTGAACGCCTTCTCGTCCCAGACCAGCCCGGCCTCGCCTACCGCAACGATATCGTCGCCATAGCGGAAATCCTCATAGGTGCCGACGGTACGGCCGATCACGCCGAAAAGATTCGGGCCGGTCTTGCCGCCCTTGACGATGGTTTCGCCGGAATCGGAGATGATCGAGTGGCAGGCCTTGCACTTGTTGAAGGTCTTTTCCCCCTTGGCTGCATCTCCCTCGGCCAGCGCCGGGGCGGCGAGCAGACCAACAATCGCTGTGGCAATCAGACGGTTCATGGCTTTTCCTCCTTAGGTATTGGCTTTGGCGATATAGGTATAACGGAGCGACGAGAGTCAATGCTCGCTGTTTCTTACCGTGCGGTTGCGACGCAGCCGGACAAGGGGCGCGAGGGCAGGCGCGCCTGCATCTTCGGGTCAGCGACCCGCCTGCGACCAGCAGGGCAACAGATCGCCCGGCGCGGGCCGCGCGGCATGCACCGCCCGGGCGATGGCGCGGCTCAGGCACAGGGCGGCGGCGTGGCCGATTCGGGTCAGGTCGCGTTCGGGCCGCGCCATCGCCCGCGCACCGGTCGAGACCGCGAAGACGAGATCGCCATCGCCCGGCGAATGCGCCGGGACCGTCGCCCGCCCGATACCGTCATGGGCGGCGGTGGCCACGCGCAGGCATTGCGCCTTGGTCAGATCCGCATCGGTGGCGACGATGGCGATAGTCGTGTTGGCGCGGTCCTGTGCGGCGTCGCCGGCCTGTTCCAGCATGGTCTGCATCTTGCGGCTGTCCAGCACGCGGCCCAGCCCGCAGGCCGGGTCGGGGCCCAGCCCGCCAAACTCGCCATCGACCTCGAAACCGGCGGCCCAGAAATACCGGTCACCGGGGGTGGTGACGCTGCCCATCGGGTTTGCGGCCACCAATGCGCCCACGGTGGTGCCGTCGTCGAGCACGAAGGAGGCCGAGCCGAGACCGCCCTTGAGCATCGCGGTCAGCGCCCCGGCGCCGGCGCCTGCGGTGCCGATTCCGAAATCTTCCGCCGCCGCCTCGAACGCCGCGCGGCCGAGCCCGCGATAGGGATTCTCGACCCAGTCCTTGTCGCCGCCGTTCAGCAGGTCGAAGAGGATCGCGCCGGGCACGATGGGGATCACCGCCTCTGCGATGCGAAAGCCGCGCCCGCGCGCGCGCAGCGCCTCCATCACCCCCGAACAGGCGTCGAGCCCATAGGCAGATCCGCCCGAGAGCACCAGCGCATCGACTTTGGCCACCGATTTGTCGGGCGCGAGCAGGTCGGTTTCGCGGGTGCCCGGCGCGCCGCCCATGACCTGAACCGAGGCGGTGAACGGATGTGCGGCGGTCAGCACGGTGGCGCCGGATTTCAGCACGTCGTCCTGCGCGTTGCCGACCAGAAGGCCGGGCACGTCGGTGATCAGGTTGCGGGGGCCGGGGATCATGGGCGGAGTCCTTGCGGTGTTGCTGTGCGTGCGGGCCGTTTGTTGCGCCCCCTATCGGGGCGCGGCGCCTCCGGCGGGAGTATTTTCAACGAGAAGAAGCAGCAGCCAATCAGATGCAACGTCCGCCGTCCACTTCCATTGCCACGCCGGTGATCATGCTGGCCTCGTCCGAGCAGAGGAAGGCGGCGGCGTTACCCAGGTCCTCGGGGGTCGAGAAGCGGCCGATCGGGATGGTGGAAAGGAACTTGGCCCGCATCTCCGGGGTGTCCTCGCCAAGGAAGGATTTCAGCAGCGGCGTCTCTCCCGCCACCGGGTTCAGCGCGTTGACGCGGATGCCCTCGGGGGCAAGCTCGACAGCCATGGTGCGGGTGGCGGTGATCACCCAGCCCTTGGACGCGTTGTACCAGTTGAGCCGGGGCCGCGGGCTGACCCCGGCGGTGGAGGCGATATTGAGGATGGCGCCCGCGCGCCGCGATTTCATGTGCGGCACCAGGGCGCGGGCGGTAAGGTAGATCGATTTCATGTTGACGTTGAAGACGCGGTCGAAATCCTCTTCGCTGACCTCGTCCAGCGGCGTGGGCAAGTGGGTGACGCCGGCGTTGTTCACCAGGATGTCGAGATGGCCGAAAGCGGCAAGCGCGGCCTTGGCCATCGCCCCGACCGAGGCGCGGTCGGAGACATCGACGGTCTGGGCGATTGCGGTGGTGCCCAGTTCTTCGGCCATTGCTTCGGCGGCCTCGCCGTTGATGTCGGCCACCATAACCCGCGCGCCCTCGGCGGTGAACTTGCGCGCGATACCGGCGCCGAAGCCCGAGGCGCCGCCGGTCACGATGGCGGTTTTCCCCTGCAATCTCATGATGTTCCTCCCGTCGCATCTCTGTTTCGGGGCAAGCTTAGGGCGGCCCGGTTACGGGCACAAGCTAGTCGTCCCCGACCTTGCCGCGCAGGGCCTTGACCTCGCCGCGCGCCTTCTTGGTTTCGATCCGGCGGCGGACCGAGCCCTTGGTCGGTTTGGTGGGGATGCGCCGCTTGGGCCGCACCAGCGCCTGGCGCAGCAGGTCTGCCAGCCGGTCGCGGGCGATCTCGCGGTTGCGGGCCTGGCTGCGGGTCTCGTCGCACTGGATCACGATGGCGCCGTCCTTGGTCCAGCGCCGTCCGGCCAGCCGCTTCAGCCGCGCCTTGACCGGCCCGGGCAGCGATGGGGAACGGTCGGCCTCGAACCGCAGTTC
>Ga0070729_10004272_pt1 | contig 15734 bp, 16 predicted proteins | sample tdDd472_FD_66725 | JGI IMG/M metagenome (GOLD analysis project Ga0070729, IMG submission 66725) | Marine sediment microbial communities from the Atlantic coast under amendment with organic carbon and nitrate - tdDd47.2 | ecosystem: Environmental > Aquatic > Marine > Coastal > Sediment | place... | reverse complement strand
CGGTAGAAATAAAAGACCAGCGCAAATACCATGAAACCGCCTGCAACCTGGCCGATCGAGCCGGTCAGGCACAGCCAAGTGAACAGCACAGCGGCACCGGTCACCATCAAACCGTCGCGGATCACCGCACGGGTATCGACAACAATCGGCGACAACAGGGTCGTTGCACCCAAGATCAGCAAAATATTGGCGATGTTGGAGCCCACGACGTTACCCAAGGCGATGCCCGGCGCACCGTTCAGCGCGGCATTGAGGCTCACAACGTATTCCGGCGCTGAGGTGCCGAACGCCACCACCGTCATGCCGATCAACAGGGTCGAAAGGCCGAGCTTGGACGCCACTTGCACCGCACCGCGCACAAGGAACTCCGCGCCCCCCAACAGTAGCAAGAAGCCGATGACCACTTGGGCGTACACCATCATTGTGGATCCTCACCAGCCATCGTTCCGGTCAGATGCTTGAAACTATCGACGATCTCGACATACAGATCGCGCTTGAACGGCACAATCAAGTCGGGCAAGCCCAACATATCGGCCCAGCGCCATTCGGAAAATTCCGGGTGCTTGTCCGCCTCCAGATCGATATCGTTATCCTGGCCCAAAAAGCGCATCGCATACCATTTCTGTTTTTGGCCGCGATATTTGCCCTTCCAGACTTTCTTGCGCACATCTTTGGGCAGGTCATAAGTCAGCCAGCCATCTGTCTCGGCGATGATTTTGGCGTTGTTGGTGCCAATCTCTTCTTCAAGCTCACGCATCACCGCAAGCACGGGATCTTCGTTCTTGTCGATGCCGCCTTGGGGCAACTGCCATGCGCCCGGGGTATCGATACGCTGGGCGACGAACACGTGTCCTTCGGCGTTCAGCAAAACGACGCCCACACCAAGGCGATATGGAAGATCTTTTTTCTTTGTCATGATTGGGTTTTATCTGATGAGCTGCTTATTGGCTAGCGCCGATACCGGAACCAGTTGCAGCCCTTTCCCTTTCAGGTTCCTAAGCCAGACCGCCAAGGCCTCCAACGAGCCTGGATTGGAGGAAATGCGCGCAACCGCTTGTACACGTTTTTTCGCCAGGGCTTCCAGTTCGACCAACTGGCGTTCAACGGAACTGCGTCCAGGGACCGCATCGATATTGAGATCGACGCTGGCCCACTTCGCGCCGAGCTTATAAGCGACCCGGCTGCCCTGGGAATCTTGCAATCCACCATCGACATACATGAGGCCCCGGTTTTTCAGCTCTTCCAAGACAACGCTCAACTGTTCCTCGACGGTGAGAAATTTCGAGCCGTAAACACTGAACACCCCGAAATACCCACTGGTGCGACCGAGAATGGCATGCAACTTCGCCAAATTTTCTTCCGGTGCAGCCAACGACTGCAACGCATCGGGGCCAGGATCGGAGAATGGGAAATCCGCTGATTCACTGGGTAAGTTCAACAACACTTCATGGCCGGCTTCCCGGGCTCTTTTGATCCAGAAGTCCAAACCGCGTGCATAAACATCCAACGACAAGGTGACCTCGCTCGGCAAGGTATCGATCGCCGCTTCGGTGGCTGCACGCGACAAGCCCAGGTCGGTGACGATGATGGCGACCTGAGACGCGTCTTTGGCAGTTTGGCTTGCCGGACGGCGATAGGCATCAAAGGGTGTGGTGCCGTCTTCCCCGATCCGCGGCAGCAGACCTTCATCGCTCTTTTGCACCAGTGTTTCCAGTGGTGCTTCCACCAGGCCCGCAGCTTTGGGCCACGATCCCAACCGCGTATATGACGTGGGTGTCGAGGCGGGAATCACCACGCCGACACCCGGCTCCATCTGCACATCGAGGCCGAGCTTTTGCAATTCCGTACGGGTATCTTCTTCCCCACCGTCGGCAGGGGGGGGCATCGCCGTCGATGCACCGGCGGGCGGGGCCAAACCACCATCGGTAGGTTGCCTGTCCCCGGATGGCATGGGCTTTTGCGCCGTGCGCGCTGGTTCGGGTTGCAGATCTGACGGCAGGGGCGGCAAACTATCGAGACTAATGACCGTGCCACTTTTGTCGGCGGCATCAGAAGCGCTCTGATCCGCCATTTCGGTTGTTGCGCCATCGCCCAGTAGCCACCATGCGACACCACCGAGAACGACCGCGACCACCACGCCGCCACCCGCGAACAGAGCGAGTTTTTTAACCTTGGCCTTTTGCGCGGCCTCGTCGTCTTCATCCTCGTCATCGCCATCGAAATCATCGGACAGGTTAAAATCTTCAAGATCACCCATGATTTCAGCGACGAGACCGCCGTCTTCGCCTGCCGAACCGGCTTGGTCGGCCGCTTCGCCAACATCGTCCTCGGCATCTAAATCGGCAAAATCGGGTTCATGCGAACCATCGACTTCATCCAGGACATCGGGCTCGTCGTCATCCTGTTCGTGGCCATCATCCGCCACGGCATCTTCCAGGGCCTCCGCATCCAACTGATCAAGGTTGCCCAAACCATCGAATAAATCGCCGTCGTCTTCGCCGGTATCGTCGTCGTCCGCGTCACCTTTTTTAAGTTTGGAGAGCAGCTTCGCGGGATTGAGACGCGCGAACAGCGCCCCCACATCCGGAACCTTTATGGTGAACGGGAGTTTCACGTAAAAATCCCTCTACCCCTTACGCCGCCCCCAATTGGGCCTCACCCCTTGGGAGTGCCGAGCATATCCTGATACAGGCGAATGCCACGGATCAGGTCCAGGGCCCGGGTCAACTGATAATCGGTCGGAGATGTCTCGGCCTGGTCCTCATCGCCGTCTTCCGCCTTGCCGTTGTCCTTATCCAAAGCGCCGCGCAAATCGCGTTCACGGCGCTGGCTTTGCGGCTCCAGGCTTTCGATCTTGGACTGGGGGACGCTGATGTCCGGCTCAATCCCCACTGCCTGAATAGACCGGCCAGAGGGCGTGTAGTAGCGCGCCGTCGTCATGCGCATCGCACCATATTCGCCCAACGGCGAGATGGTCTGTACCGAGCCCTTACCGAAGGACTTGGTCCCCATCAGGATGGCGCGCCCGTGGTCTTGCAGTGCGCCGGAAACGATTTCGGATGCCGAGGCGGAGCCGCCATTGATCAACACCACCATCGGCAATCCGTCGGTCAGATCGCCGGGACGGGCATTGTAGCGTTGAGCGTTTTCCGGATGTTGTTCGGAACGGATTGAAACGATTTCGCCTTGTTCCAAGAACGCGTCGGACACCTTGATCGCTTCATCAAGCAAACCGCCCGGATTGGAGCGCAAATCGAGAACCACCCCTTTAAGCTTTCTGTTCTTGTCTTCCTTAGTCAGCTCTTTCTTCAGCTTGGTCATGGCCTTGGTGAGACCGCTGGATGCTTGTTCGTTGAACGAGGTGATACGCACGTAGGCGATGTCTTCTTCCAAGCGCGAGCGCACGGAACGGATCTTCACCACCGCACGGGTCAGCGTCACGTCGAACGGATCGACATCTTCGCGCAACACGGTCACGGTGATTTCCGCGCCCACGGGGCCGCGCATGCGATCCACCGCTTCGCTCAAGGTTAGCCCCAGAACCGGTTCACCATCCAAGTGCGTAATCAGATCGCCCGGTTTCAAGCCAGCGCGAAATGCGGGCGTATCGTCGATCGGGGAGACCACCTTGATGACCCCCTTGTCCATGGTCACTTCAATGCCCAGACCGCCGAATTCGCCTTTGGTCTGAACCCGCATTTCCTTGAAGCTGTCGGCGTTCATGTAGCTGGAGTGCGGATCGAGAGAACTGAGCATCCCGGTAATGGCGGCTTCGATCAGGTCCTTGTCGGACGGTTTTTCGACGTAATCACCGCGCACCCGCTCGAACACATCGCCAAACAATTGCAAAAGGTGATAGGTTTCTTGCGGATCATCGTCTTTCTGCTCCTCTTGCGCCCAAGCCCCGCTGAGCGGCGCCGACAAAAGGGCCACGCTCAAGGCGGCAGCGGCAATCTTCGTTCGAACAATCATCCCGGTCTTCATTCCCGTGATCTTCCTTTCACATGCCCCTGGAGTAACCCACTGATTAACCCCGGGGAATTATTTTACGCTCGGCAAGCCATGGTAAGGGATTTATGGGCTGGTTGTCGCGTCGAAACTCAACATACAGCACCGGCTGGCTACCTTCATCGCCCATCAAGGCCAACGGTTCGCCGGCCAAAACTCCCTGGCCGATCGACGTATCGATCCGCCCCAAGCCCGCCAGAAGACTATGATATCCTTCGCCGTGATCAATGATCAACAACTGCCCATAGGCCCGAAACGGCCCGGCAAACACCACTTTTCCGTCAAACGGCGCGATCACGCGCGCACCTGCACGGGTTTCCAACGACAGTCCCTTGCTGGTCAGCCCGCCGTCCAACTCCTGGCCATACAGGCCAACCAACCGGCCCACAACGGGAAACGGCAAGCGTCCCCGCGCTTTGGAAATTGAACCGATGCCGCCCAAAAGATCCAGGTTGGGAGCTTGTTCGGGGGCCACATGCAGGGTCGAATCGGCTTTGGTCTGTTGTTGCGCACGCAGGCGTGCGGCCTCGCGCCGGGCTTTTTCTTCCGCTTCGGCGCGAGCATTGTTCAGCTTGCCGACCAGATCGCGCAGACTTTTGGCCTGTTTGCCCAGTTGGTGGGCCTTGGATTTCGCAGCCCGGCTTTTCGACAGGGCTTCGGCGCGCAAGGCGGCTTTTTGCTTGCGAATGGTCTCGATGCGCATTTCTTCTTCGCGCAATTTTTCCGCCGCAGCCTGCAAGACCTGACGCTGGTCGTCGGCTTTGCGGCGCGCATCGGCCAAATCGTCCAGCTCCAACTTCAAGGCATTCGCACGCTTTTCGATGGCGGGCACGGCGGCGCGCAGCAAGATGGCGCTGCGCACGGTGTCTTCCGGCGGAATCGGTTGGGCGATGAGCGCCTCGGTCGGAAACCGGGCAATGCGTGAAAGCGCCATCATGACACCGGAAAACTGGCGACGGCGATCGCGCAACTGGACTTCCTTTTGCCGGGCAACGTATTCCAGGCGTCCCAACTCGGCTTCGAGGCGCGCGACATCGGCCTCTTGAGTCTGCACGCGCGCGGCGGCAGCCACCAATTGTTCCGAAACCGCCGTCATTTCTTTTTTCAGTTGAGCGGCGCGGTCCTTTTGGCGTTCGCTTTCGGCCTGTTGAGATTTGATTTTTTGCTCGACGTTTTGCAGCTTGCTGTCGGCGTCCTTGAGGCTTTGCGCCCAAGCCATTGATGCAGGACTCAACGCCGCCGCACCTAAGGCTATGGCCACCAGGGCCGTTCGCACAACCTTATCCGGCAACAGCCACACCTTTGTCGCTGGCATGCCGATCCCCTTCGATCAAACTGCGCCCTTGCATGGATTGCGGAATATCCAGGCCCAACAGCGTCAACATGGTCGGCGCGATATCGGCCAAGCCGCCATCATGCAGCCCCGTCACCCCGGCGGGTGCGCCGACCAGAACGGCGGGCACCGGGAACAAGGTATGCGCGGTGTGCGGGTTTGAACCTTCACACATTTTTTCACAGTTGCCGTGATCGGCGGTGATCAACATCGCGCCACCGGCTTTGAGCACCGCCGCTTCCAACCGGCCAACGCATTTGTCTACCGCTTCGACCGCCTGAACGGCAGCGTCCATGTCGCCGGTGTGACCGACCATGTCGCCGTTGGCGTAGTTCACGACGATGAAATCGTATTGACCGGTTTCGATGGCCTCAATCAGATTGTCGGTGACCTGGGGGGCCGACATTTCCGGTTGACGGTCATAGGTCGGCACGTCCGGGGAATTCACCATGATGCGCGTTTCGCCTTCGAACGGCTCTTCGCGCCCGCCATTAAAGAAAAACGTCACGTGGGCGTATTTTTCCGTTTCGGCAGTGTGTAGCTGCTTGAGACCGGCACGCGAAATCACTTCGCCCAAGATGTCGTCGAGTTCTACCGGCGGAAACAAGGCATCCATGTATGCGTTGTGAGCATCGGAGTATTCCACCATGCCTGTGGCCGCGGCAAATTGGATGGTGCGCGGACGTTCGAACTTGTCGAACGCCGGATCGGCCAGGGCGGCGAGAATTTCACGCGCCCGGTCGGCGCGAAAATTTGCCATCAACAGGCCATCGCCATTTTGCATGCCGTCATAATCGCCGATCACGGTGGGCTCAAAAAATTCGTCCGTGATGTCGTTTTGGTAAGCTGTCTGGATGGCCTCCAGCGCCCGTTGCGCTTTTTCGCCGTCCCCCTCGGCAATGGTGCGATAGGCCTTTTGCACACGGTCCCAGCGATTGTCGCGATCCATCGCCCAATAGCGTCCCGTGACCGTGGCCAGGGTGATGCAATTCATGTGACGGATATCGACCTCGAAGCGCGAGACCATGTCATAGGCGCTTTTCGGCGGGCTGTCGCGCCCATCCAGGAACGCATGCACCTGCACCGGCACGCCGTGCGAACAGACGATCCCCGCCAGCGTGCGCATGTGCCACTGGTGCGAATGCACGCCGCCCGGCGAGAGCAGTCCCATCAAGTGGCAGGTGCCGCCGGTGGTTTTCAGTTTATCGATAAACGCCATGAGCGTCGGATTTTTGTCGAGCGAGCCATCGTGAATGGCGGTGTCGATCCGCGGCAAGTCTTGTAGGACCACCCGGCCCGAACCCAGCGTCATGTGTCCGACTTCCGAATTGCCCATCTGACCGTCCGGCAACCCGACGTCGAGACCCGAGGCGCTGAGCTTCGAGCGCGGGCACGTCTCGACCAAGCGATCCCAGTTGGGCGTGTCCGCGGTTTTGATGGCGTTGTTGAGGGTTTCCTTACGCTCCCCCCAGCCGTCAAGGATACACAGCACAACGGGTTTTTTCACATTTGCGTTCGGGGTGTTCGTCATCTTCGTTCCATACGCCTTACAGGTCGTTATTCCCGGTGATAGGGGTGACCGGTTAATATTGAGTGAGCCCGGTACAGTTGTTCGGCCAACAACCCCCGCACCAACATATGCGGCCACGTCATGTTGCTCAGCGACAAGGTCAGGTTGGCGCGGCTCAGCACCGCTTTGTCCAGGCCATCCGCGCCGCCGATCACAAACGCCACGTCACGGATGCCTTCATCGCGCCACGCCCCCAATGTCTTGGCGAACGCTTGACTGCCCATCTGGCGGCCCTTTTCATCCATGGCGATAACATAAGCACCGTCCGGGAGCGCTGCCAGCAGAAGCTCCCCTTCGCGCACCTTCAGTTTCGGTGCGGGCAGATTGCGCTTTTCCTCGACCTCGCGCATTTGCGGCGCGGGGTTGAGACGGGACGCATAGTGCTCATAGAGCGTTCGTTCAGGTCCGGGCTTCATGCGGCCCACCGCGATCAGATGGGTGCGCACAAGTCGTCTCCGGTCTTAAACGTGGGCCTCGACGGCGGCACCGTCTTTGGTGGCCGCGGTTTCGACGCCCCACATCTTTTCGATGTTGTAGAACTCTCGCACTTCCGGCCGGAACAGGTGCACGACCACATCGCCGCCATCGACCAGCACCCAATCGCATTGGGGCATGCCTTCGACGGGGACGGGGAAATGTCCCTCTTTCTTAATGGCTTCGCGCAGATGCTCCGCCATGGCGCCGACGTGACGTTGAGACGTCCCTGAGGCGACCACGAGGTGGTCCGCGATTGAGCTTTTTCCTGTGAGTTCGATGACGACGACATCTTGTGCTTTATCGCCGTCGAGTGAGCGTTCCACCACATCGAGCAGATTTGCGCCCTCGTTGGACACTTTGCCTTGCGGTGTTTCTACAGATTGAGGAATGGTTTGGTTCCTCCAAGTTGTTCCAATTCAGTCTCGCAAAAATCCCTTAAAATCCCCCTAATAGGGTGCATTTTGGTCATTTATCGAGACCCCGAATCCGGGTTGCGGACTGGCCGTGCATGGGGGCGTTTAAAAACACCCAGGCGGGCGGCTTCATCCGGGCGAGCCGGTTGCTCCGTGTGACAGGGATGCGATGGCGTGCAAAACGCCGCGCGGCCCTACCGTCCAGAGCCCTTAAAGAATAAGGAGCGCGGGGGAAAACCGCAATGGGGACGGTGCGAAAAATATCCCTCCAGCCCTTCCATTTCGGCATTTGGCGCAGATTGTCCGCGCCGATGATCCAAACAAACCGAAAATCCGGAAATTCAGCGTGCAACGCCGTCACGGTATCGAGGGTGTAGCGCGTGCCCAGCCGTGTTTCAATGTCGCTGACGCGGATACGGGAATCGACCTTGGCCACCGCTTTGGCCCGCGACATGCGGTCGCGAAACGGGGCCATGCCGACTTCATCCTTCAGGGGATTTTGCGGGCTCACCAGCCACCACAGCTCATCCAGGCCCAACCGCGCCAAAGCATGGCGGGAAATGTGTACATGACCATCGTGGGCGGGGTTAAAAGACCCGCCCAACAGACCGATTTTGCGCACCCCGTCCCCCGCCATATTAACTGGGGCGCGTCTGGCCGGAGCCGATGACTTGGTATTTGAAGCTGGTTAGTTGCTCCACCCCGACCGGGCCGCGCGCATGCATTTTGTCTGTGGAAATGCCGATTTCCGCGCCCATGCCGAACTCACCACCATCGGCGAACTGGGTCGAGGCGTTGAGCATCACGATGGCGCTGTCCACGGTGTTCAAGAATTTCTCCGCCGTCGCCATGTCCTCGGTGATGATCGCATCGGTGTGCCCCGAGCTGTGCTGGGCGATATGGCCGACCGCGCCGTCCACGCCATCGACGGTTTTTACCGAAATGATGGCATCGAGATATTCGGTGTCCCAGTCTTCATCCGTGGCGGGTTTGACGCGGGTATCCACGGCCTGAGCGGCGGCGTCGCCGCGCACTTCGCAATCGGCCTGCAGCAAGGCTTCGACCAGACTTTTGAGCATGTCTTCGCCCGCCGCCTGGTCCACCAGCAAGGTTTCCGTCGCGCCGCAAATGCCGGTGCGCCGCATCTTGGCGTTGAGCGTCACGGCCAGCGCCTTTTCGGGATCGGCCTTGGCGTCCACATAGGTGTGGCAAATCCCTTCCAGATGCTTGAACAGCGGCACCTTGCTTTCGTTCATCACACGCTCGATCAGTGACTTGCCGCCACGCGGCACGATGACATCGATAAGCCCGACCATGGTGAGCATTTCGCCCACGGCGGCACGGTCCGTGGTCGGCACGCGCTGGATGGCTTCGCCAGGCAGACCCGCCGCCTTCAGACCGTCCACCAGACAGTCATGGATGGCGGAAGACGAATGGAAGCTTTCCGAGCCGCCGCGCAAGATCGCGGCGTTGCCGGCCTTCAGACACAGTGCGCCCGCGTCCGCCGTGACGTTGGGGCGGCTTTCGTAGATCACGCCGATCACACCCAAGGGCACGGCGACGCGGCGAATTTTCAAACCGTTGGGCCGGTCCCATTCCGCCAGCACACGGCCCACGGGGTCCGCCAACGCGGCCACAGCTTCGATGCCGGCGGCCATGCCTTCGATACGCGCATCATCGAGCACCAGGCGGTCGATCAACGCGGGCGTCAGGCCTTTTTCTTTACCGGCCGACACATCCTTTTCGTTCGCGGCGATGATTTCCACCTTGCGCGTACGGATGGCCTTGGCGGCTTCCATCAAGGCCTTGGTTTTGGCCTCCGGCGAAGCAACGGCCAATGCGCGACCGGCAGCCTGGGCGGCTTTACCGATGGATTGCATCAAAGCGTGAATGTCGTTGCTCATCTCGTTCATGGGACTTTCCCTATCTTCAACACACTTAACCCAAGGCTAACTTAGGGCCATATCGTCGCGGTGCACCAGCTCATCCCGTCCACGATAACCCAAAATCGCTTCGATGTCGGCAGAGCGCTTACCGATGATCTTCGCGGCATCTTCGGACGAATAGGCGCTCAAGCCCCGCGCCAATTCGGTGCCGGTCGCATCGACAATCGCCACCGCGTCGCCCTTTTCAAATTTGCCCTTCACCGCCGTCACGCCGATGGGCAGCAGGCTTTTGCCTTTTTTCAAAGCCGACAGCGCGCCCGCATCCAATACCAGCGTGCCGCAGGGTTTCAGCGATCCGGCGATCCAGCGTTTTCGCGCACTTGCGGGCGTCAAGGACGGCATGAACCACGTCGCCTGCGCGCCGTCTTCCAGGCGTTGCAAGGGATGTTCACCCGCGCCCATGGTGATCGCCATGGCACAGCCGTTTTGCAGGCAAATCTTCGCCGCCGCCAATTTGGTGATCATACCACCGGAGCCAACACCCGACACCACGCCGCCCGCCATCGCCTCGATATCGGGGGTGATGGCATCGACCGTGGCGATGTGCACGGCATTTTGATCCGCCGCGGGATTGGCGGTGTAGAGGCCGTCGATGTCGCTGAGCAACACCAACGCATCGGCGCTGGCCATCGCGGCGACGCGTGCGCCCAGACGGTCGTTGTCGCCGAAGCGGATTTCGTCGGTGGCGACGGTGTCGTTTTCGTTGATCAGCGGCACCGCGCCCAGGCGCAAAATGGCGTCCAGCGTATTGCGGGCATTCAAGAAGCGGCGACGGTTTTCGGTGTCTTGCAAGGTCACCAGCATTTGCGCCACGGTAATGTCGTGATGGCCGAGGACTTCTTGATACGCGTGCGCCAAACGGATTTGCCCGGTGGCGGCGGCGGCCTGTTTTTCATCCAGCTTCAAGGCCCCATCGGGCAAGCCCAGATAGCGCCGCCCGACTGCGATGGCGCCGGAAGAGACCAAGATCACATCCTGGCCGCGATTCTTCATGCGGAGGACGTCTTCGGCCAGGGCTTCGAGCCATTTGCGGTGCACGGTGCCGTGCGCCTCGTCCACCAACAGGGCCGAGCCGATCTTGATCACCACCCGCTTGGCGGTTTTGAGAAGCGCTGCGCTCAAGGCTGATACTCCTCGACCTCGTCGCCTTCTTTTTCCGCCGCACGGGCTTCGGCGACAGCCTTAAACAACAAATCCATCAGGCCGTCTACACCGATCCCGGCGACGCCGGAAATCACATGAACGGTGTTGGCGGACGCTTTTTCCAGCGCGGCCTTTTTCTCTTCGATTTCTTCATCCAACAGCGCATCGCATTTGTTGAGGCACAAAATCTCGGTCTTATCGCCGAGAATATCGCCGTAAGCGTCCAGTTCCTTGCGCACGACGCGGTAGTTCTCGACCACATCTTCGTCCGTGCCATCGATCAAATGCAACAACGCGCCGCAGCGCTCTACGTGACCCAGGAACCGCGTGCCGATGCCTTTGCCTTCACTGGCGCCTTCGATCAGGCCGGGAATGTCGGCAATCACCAGTTCGCCGTCCATGCGCCGCACCATACCCAGGTTGGGGTGCAGCGTGGTGAAGGGATAGTCCGCGATTTTGGGCCGGGCACGCGAGACGGCGGATATAAATGTCGACTTGCCCGCATTGGGCAGCCCCACCAGACCGACGTCGGCAATCAGCTTCAGGCGCAACCAAATCCACATTTCTTCGCCGTCACCACCGGGTACGGTTTTGCGCGGGGCACGGTTGGTGCTGCTTTTGAACCGCGCATTACCCACCCCCCCATCGCCGCCGTGCAACAGCACGACCCTTTGCCCCACTTCGGTGAGGTCGGCGAGAACGGTTTCCTTGTCTTCGGCCAGAACCTGGGTGCCCTGGGGCAGTTTCAAGGTGAGCGAATCGCCCTTGCCGCCGGTGCGGTCCTTGCCCATGCCGTGGTGGCCGCGCTGGGCTTTGAAGTGCTGCTGATAGCGGTAGTCGATGAGCGTGTTGAGGCCTTCGACACATTCCAAAATGATGTCGCCACCGCGCCCGCCGTCGCCACCGTCGGGACCGCCGAACTCGATATACTTTTCGCGACGGAAGGACATACAGCCATTTCCGCCGTCGCCGCTTTTCACGAACACCTTGGCTTCGTCGAGGAACTTCATCTCAAAACGCCTTAAAGACAAAAAGAGGGAATGGCCCGTGCCATTCCCTCTTTTCGAGAATTAGGATCGGGCTGATCGTACGTTTACGCAGCCGGTTCCACACCGACAACGGTGCGGCCCTTCTTCTCGGAGAAAGCAACTTTGCCTTCGACCAGCGAGAAGATGGTGTGGTCACGACCGATGCCGACGTTTTCGCCCGGGTGGTATTTGGTGCCACGCTGGCGGATGATGATGTTGCCCGGGATCACGGCTTCGCCACCGAACTTTTTGACGCCAAGACGGCGACCGGCGGAATCGCGACCGTTACGTGAGCTACCACCTGCTTTTTTATGTGCCATGAGTGATTACTCCTTGTCTGCTTTGGCTGCGGCTTTCTTGGCCGGAGCTTTCTTCGCAGCGGGCTTCTTTTCCGCGGCGGGTTTGTCTTCAGCGGCGGCCTTCGGCGCAGCGGCTTTCTTGGCCGCGGCCTTCTTCGCGCCAGATGCGCTGATGCCGGTGATCTTCACCAGCGTCAGGTCTTGGCGGTGGCCGTTTTTGCGGCGCGAGTTTTGGCGGCGACGCTTTTTAAAGATGATGACCTTTTCGCCGCGGGTCTGGCGGACCACTTCAGCGGTCACGGCGGCCTTGTCGATCAGCGGTGCGCCCACGGTGGGGGCCTTGCCGTCTTCGCCGATCATCAGGACTTCGTCGAATTGCACGGTGTCGCCGGCTTCACCTGCCAGCTTTTCCACGACGAGCACGTCGTTTTCCGTAACGCGGTACTGTTTACCGCCGGTTTTAATCACTGCGAACATCGTTTCGCTCTCTTCTTATCTGTTCCGCGTCCTGTGGCGCCAATTTCTTGGACTTTGGGGCCAGAATTCATATCTCTGGACCGGCCGCAAACTGCGCATTGCAAACGCCCGAAAATCGCTTTTCGGGACAGGAAGGCGGCAATATACCCTGAAACCCGCGCATGTCAACGGTTTATGGCAAGAACCCAGGGCTTCGGCGACACATATATATAAAGTGAGAAAAAGCGGAAAATCCGTCCATCGCCATCTTGCCAGCCCCGACACATTCAGCTAGTCTCCGCCCGCCTTGGGCCACCAGGATTTCTATATTGCGGAGAGATGCCGGAGTGGTCGAACGGGGCGGTCTCGAAAACCGTTGTGCGCGCAAGCGTACCGAGGGTTCGAATCCCTCTCTCTCCGCCATTTCCCCTGTTTTCCCTTGCCCCTCAATATCTGATTTGGCACACTTTAGGCACAGACAGTGCTTTTGGGGGCTGTGTCATGGCGACATTCGATAAACGGGAAGGCAAGCGCGGAACGAGCTGGCGCGTCCAGGTTCGTCGTAAAGGCTACCCACCTCAGACCCGCTCTTTCAAAAAATATGATGAGGCGAAAGCCTGGGCACGAGAAACCGAAAGCAAGATGGACAAGCGTGCGTTCGTCCCTCTAGGTGAAGCAGAAAAGACCACGCTTTACGATGCTCTTTCACGTTACCTGGTAGATGTGACCCCGACCAAGAAGGGGGCCAAACAGGAGACCGCACGGATCGACCTTATCCAGCGCATGAAAATCGCAAAACACACGCTCACAGCTTTGCGATCGTCAGATATCGCGTCCTGGCGCGATTCAATGGTGAAGGACGGCAAGGCTCCCACCACCATTCGCAACCTTGCAACGATCATCAGTCAGGTTTACGAGACGGCAAAAAACGAATGGGGCATGGAAGGCCTGCACAATCCGGTTAAGGGCGTGAAGATGCCAAAGCATCGCCCAGGCCGAGACCGTCGCCTGGTCAAGCATGCTGACCCAGACCAGGACGAGGAAACACGCCTCTTAAAAGCCTGCGACACCAGCAAGAGCCATTGGCTCAAACCGATCGTGGTTGTCGCCCTTGAGACCGGAATGCGCCTGGGCGAGATACTATCAATGACGCGACCCAATATTGATTACGACACATCGGTCATACACTTGCCCGATACGAAAAACGGCACATCACGCGATGTACCGCTCAGCTCACGAGCGCTCGATGCTCTGAGAGAGACGCCGGCATCCACCAACGAAGACAAACGCGTCTTTCCGATGACAACGCATTCGTTCGAGCATCATTTCAAGCAAGCTCGCATCTCTGCAGGGATTGAAAACCTACGCTTCCATGACCTACGCCACGAAGCCACATCAAGACTGTTCGAGCGTGGCCTCGACATCATGGAAGTCGGACATATCACCGGTCACAAGACTTTAGACATGCTAAGACGATACACTCATCTAAGGGCTTCGGATTTAGCGAAAAAGTTAGGATGAAATGTATATTAGTGCGGCGAGAATTAGATATTGGATGCAGCCCGATAATTGTGGCACCCTTGCCAATATGCAATCTTTAGTTCACGAGGGGCTACGATGGCCGACGAAAAGAAGAACCCACAAAGACCTAAACCTCAAACTGAAAAAAAGGTGCCGTTACGTGAGAGCGTACGACCGGATCGCGAACAGGTAAGCAACGGAAGTGCGGAATACATTAGAAAGGCCCCACTAAGTGTCAGTGAGCGGGTCCCTGTGCCTCCACCAAAGAAAAAATGATCCATGACAAAATCGCAACAACTTCATGAGTTGCGTTTTGGAATCGGAAAGTCCCTCCGTTACCATGCGAAAAGGAGAGCTTTTTTCGAGGTGCTTCATCGCGCCTCAATGACATTTGTTGCTGTGGGAGGCAGTGCTGCATTTGCATCTGTTCTTGGAAACAATACGCGTATTGCCGCATGGTCGTCACTAATTTTGACTGTCCTGGCCGCCCTTGATGCGGCAATTGGTTACGCTCAAAGGGCACGTTTACATGATGAGTTATTAAAAAGATTTTCTGATCTCTCTATAACTATAGAGCGGGAAACAAATCCGACCCTTCAATTCATTAAAGAGACGAAAGCGCAACGACTTTTAATTGAAAAAGATGAACCATCAGAATTAGCTGCTCTAAATATCATTTGCCATAATGAACAACTTGAATCTATGGGATATGAAGAAAGCGATATGCGAAAGGTAAGCCCTTTTCAGCGCTTCTTTGCTCATTTCTTCACATTCCCTCCTAATAAGTTTCCGTATAACAAGACCTGATAAGCATTGTATTACCTCGAGTTCCATATTCGCATTAATTCTAAATACCTTTCATCCTGCAAAATGTCTGCGTCCACCTCGCCAATCCGCTCAAGCACCTCATCCACTCCGTAAGGCCACTTGTTTGCATCATCTGGCAATGCGGCTGAAAGCAGAGCCAGCACCTCAAACGGGTGCTTTTCAGCAATTGTGTCTTTTGATTTCCGTAGATGAGGAAAGAATATATCGTTGCTCTCGATCTTCGAGATGTGAGGCAAGACAGCTGCTACCACCTCGGCAAACCCATCTTCACTGTCAAAAGCTAGGTCACACAAACGAGTGGAAATCCTTGAGGTTCTGATAAATTTCTGACGAGGCCATACTTCTGCAAAAAACTTAGGAACCAACTTTGACCAAGCTGTTTCCCCTTCGTTTTCACCATCATCAGACCAACGCTGAATATGCCATAAAATTTGGGAACGAAATTCGTCATCAACAGACAACAACACGTCGCGGCATTCACCGTTTGAAATGTATCTTTCACCAGTCTGAGTATTTATTGACCCCCAGCCCTGCAAAATAATTGCAGAAAGAACTTCATCATGCCGCCGTCGTCGATACGCAGCTTCCTTAGCGCGCGTCAAAAACTCGTCTTTCATTCTCATAAATAGAGATTGATTGGGCCCCTGTGCCCCCCAATAAAAACCGCTCCATATCGCCTCACTGACATCACCTGCATCATTTAACTTTGATA
>Ga0070729_10004269_pt1 | contig 15736 bp, 10 predicted proteins | sample tdDd472_FD_66725 | JGI IMG/M metagenome (GOLD analysis project Ga0070729, IMG submission 66725) | Marine sediment microbial communities from the Atlantic coast under amendment with organic carbon and nitrate - tdDd47.2 | ecosystem: Environmental > Aquatic > Marine > Coastal > Sediment | place... | reverse complement strand
GCGCCGCACTGGGCGGCGTGGGAAGCGAGCTATCGGGAAGGGCTCGCGCGCCGCCCCGATGTCTGGATCAATCAGGTCGCACTAAACCACGCCGTCTACCGCAACGATCTACCCCTCCACTACCTGCCCAGTCGCTGCAACTGGACCTGCTCGAACGCACTGCCGACGGTCGATCGCGAGAGCGGCCTGCTGGTGGAGCCGTTCCTGCCCCACGATCCGATCGGTGTCGTGCACATGACGTGGGATACGAAGGACGGGGAGTTCGACCTGGCGGCGGTCGATGGCGGCACCGTGCGTCGGTCGCTTCGCTACGGCGGCGACAGTTAGCGCCGCCGGTGAAGGCTCCCCACCAGCGCCGCAGCCGCACCGATGATGACGAGGTTCTTCACGATGTACTGGCCTTCGAGCGTCAACGCGTGCGGGAAACTCGCCCAGACCTCCTCCGGGCAGGTGATGACCGGCAGGAACGTGCCCGCCATGTGGAAGAAGAGGCTGATGAGCGTCGCCGGCAGAAAGCGGTTGATCAGCAGGTTGATCCCGATCACGCACTCCCAGGTCGCGAGCACGGGCAGGAACCACGTGGGGTCGACCATGCAGCTCACCGTTTTCCGGACGAGACCCTCCGCCGGGGAGAGCCCGGGCGCGAACTTGAGTGCCCCGAACCACAGGAACACGACCCCCAGCCCGATACGCAGGAAATGGATCGCGTTCTGCGACAGCCAGTCGACGAGGCGAGTATCGATGCGGTGTTCCATGATGGGCTCCAACTGTAGGCAGGAGGCAATACACGAGGCCGCCCCGCCGACCGCAACATCCAGAAACACAGTCCGGCAGCCGCGCGGTAATCCCTGTCCAATTCCTGCCCCCCACGCACGCGCAGCAGCCGGTAGACTTTCAGGCCACCATGAAGAGCACAGCGATCGCCCTTGCTTCCTACGGCACCTTCCTCATCCTCGTCGGCCTGGCCGGCTACCTGTCCAACCCCGAGAAGGCGAAGACCGCGTTGATGTCGGGCGGGACGTTCGGACTCCTCAACATCGCCCTCGGGTATCTCGCCCTGCGAGGCTGGCGGCGATCGGTGCCGGTCGCCCTGGGGCTTGCGGGCTTCCTGTCGATCATCTTCTCGTGGCGTTCGATCGTCACTTGGCTCGCGTACGCGGAAGGGAACTCCGACAAGCTCGTCGCCGGCGTCCTGATCACATCGATGCTGGTTGCGAGCCTGTGGGTTGCCGTCTACCTGCTTGGTGCGCGGCGTCGGCTAGCCGCTGGCGCGTAAGAAGGGGAGGGGCGCGGGGAACCCGGAGCTTCAGGCCCAACAACGAGGCGAAGGCTCGGGCTTCGCGACAGCGGTTCGGCGACCGAGTCACCGCCACCATTGCCAAAGGGCTGCTCAAGCGAGCAGCCCTTTGGACACTTGTGAGATTCGCGCGTTCCGTACCGCGCGGTGATTAGCCGACCGCTCTCGCAGCCTTCCGCTTGTTGCGCCACGAGCGCCCGAGCGCCAACGCCACTGCCGCACCCATCAGGACGAGAGTCCCCGGCTCCGGAACCGGCTCCGTGCCACCAGTGCCAGCCGGGCTAACCGCCCCGCGGAAGGTCGACAAGAAGAGCCCGTTGTTTTCCTCGTAGACAAAGAAGTCGAAGTCCGAGTACAGAGACCCGAAGTTGAATTGCACCGTGGCGGGTGACCAGTCGAGGTCCCAGGAACCCAGGAACTGCTGCGACCTGGTGTCGCCCACGGCGAAGTCCGCGAAGGGGTCGTAGCCGTCGAGGAACGAGAGACTGATGCCGCCCTCCAGGAGCGTGGCTGAGCCCCAGATGTCCAGGAAGTCCGAGTCTCCCAGGCCGAACCCGCCGAACTCGAAGTCCAGCACGCCGGTCGGGCCCTGGAGCAGGTCGCCGCCAAGCAAGGTCGTCTGAGCCATCCCGGCTCCGCCGAGCGAGAGCAGCCCGTCGTTCAGCAGGTCGCCGCCGCCGAGGAGCGCGAAATCGCCAGTCTCGAAAACCGAGCCGCCCAGATTCTGGAACTCGTTGAGGCCATCACCGAGGTTCACATTGCCTTGGATCAGTCCATGGTTGAGCACGGTCTCGTTTCCGATGCCCGCGAAGATTGCGTAGCCGCTCAGAGCCGAGAGACTTCCCTTGTTGGTGAGCGTGTTGTTGAAGCCATCAATCATGAACACACCCGCGCCCCCGCCGGATCCGCCTGAGACGGCCGCGCCGTCCTCGATGAGCACGCTCATGTTCGAGCGCTGACCGCCCGTACTCTGAACCAGGATCCCGGACGCGTTGGCGCCCAGTACCGAGAGATTGCCATCCAAGGTCACGTCGACGAACCAGCCGCCCGTGCCGCCCGCAGACTGCGCGAAGATGCCGATCGCGCCGTCGCCCTCAGTCGTGATGTCGCCGACGTGCTTGACGAAGACAGCATTGCCCCAGCCTGCGCCACCGGCGGTCCCGGCCGTCCCGAAACCACTGTTGAGGTCACCGGCGACTCCACCACCGCCGCCCACGCTCTGCGCGAAGATGCCGATGGCTCCCGATCCCCGAGTGTGAATCGTGCCCTTGCTGTCCACTTCGACGACACCACCGGTTCCGCTGCCACCGCCATGCGCTCCGGGCGGCAGCGCCCCCGCGAAGGCGATTCCGCCATCGATGTTGCCCGCCAAGCCGCCGCCGCCACCTACGCTTTGCGCGAAGATGCCGTGCGCCGCCTTGCCGGAAGTGTCAATCGCTCCGTCGTGCAGGACCTGAACGTAGCCTCCGTCTCCGGATGCCCCCGCAGTGCCGCCGACGCTGACCGATCCGGTCGCGCCCTGCTCGCCGCTGCCGGCGACGCCGCCGCCGCCTCCCACGCTCTGCGCGAAGATGCCGACCGACCCATCTCCGGCCGTCGTCAGATCGCCCTTGTTGTCAACGCCTACAAATCCACCGTTGCCGTTGCTGCCGAAGCCGCCGTTGTCGATGTCGAGGCGGTCCAGCGGCCCGGGCGTAACGAGCGCAGTGGCCTGATCCGTCAGGCCAGCGACGAGTTCGGAAACATCGAGGATGCCGTGCGCCGTGTCGCCGGCCACGCCGCCGCCACCGCCCACGCTCTGCGCGAAGATTGCTTGAGACTCGGCCCCGTGCGTGATGATGCGCCCGGTATTGACGACGTTCACGTTGCCGCCATGCCCGCCCGATCCGCCGGCGCCGCCGACTTCGTACCGGGAAGTCGTCACCGGGTTCGAGACGGTCTCGCCGTCCAGCAACAGCTGGTTGAGGATCGATACGGCGCCCCCACCATCGGCCTTGAACTTCAGTGCGCGCGCGCTGCCCGCAGTCCCACCACCACCACCGACACTTTGCGCAAAGATCCCGCTCGATCCGTTGCCGAACGTCTCGATCGTGCCGTCGGTCAGCGAGGATGCGTCACGGATGTTCCTCACTTCCACGGATCCACCGACGTTGCCCGACCCACCGTCTCCGCTAAAAGCGCCAGACTGTTGGTCGCGGATCGTTACGAGTCTGCGCGCTCCACCGACCGCCTTCTTGACGACCGCCTTCTTGGCCTTGGTCAGTTTCGAAACGGGCGGGGCGTTCGGATCCGTCGGAGCGCTCTGCTTGCGCGTGAGGGTTACCGCCCAACTCGATCCACCGTCGCCGCCACCGCCGCCGACGCTCTGGGCAAGGACGCCGTGCGAGTTGGCACCGTGCGTGGTGATATCGACCGATGTGGTGACCCTCACCGCACCGCCCGTGTTCCCGCTCCCACCGGCACCACCGACGGACGCGGCAATGTTGTGGTTACTGCCCTCTACGGAGGCCTGCCCCGCAGCGAGGGCCACGGACAACCCACCATTGCCACCACCGCCGCCGATGCTCTGCGCGTGGATGCCATGAGCCTTCACGCCGAAAGTCTCGATGTCTCCGGCCCCCGAAGTGGGGTTCCGTGCAGCCGCAACCGTGACCGCTTGGCCCTTGCCGCCAACACCGCCGCCGCCGCCCACGGCGATGGACACGGACTTCGCGTCGTTTCCGGCAAACGCCCCGGCGAAGCTGGCTCCACCGTTTCCGCCTCCGCCGCCGATGCTCTGCGCGAGGATGCCGGTGCCGCCCTGCTCGAGCGTCTTGGTCGTAATGTCGCCCTGGTTCATGACGTCGACGATGCCGCCATGCCCACCGGCACCGCCGCTGCCGCCGATGCTGACGGAGAGGTTCTTGGAACCTGCGCCTACTCCCAGCGTGCCGCTCACGCTCAAGCCGCCGTTACCGCCGCCGCCGCCGATACTCTGCGCCTGAAGTCCGTGGGCGAACTCGCCCTCCGTGACGATCGATGCGGCGTTCGCGACCTTGACGACCGACTGCGTGCCGTCCGGGTTGACCGTGTAGCCGTTGCCGCCGTCACCGCCGGAACCGCCCAAGCTGATCGAGGCCGCCCCGTTCTGGGCGCCGCTGCCGCTGATGCTGAAACCGCCGGAGCCGCCGCCACCACCCACGCTCTGCGCGAACGCGCCGACGGCGCCGGAGCCCACGGTCTTGACCTGCCCCGCCAACAAGGTCAGGTCCACCGCGCTGCCGTCGCCACCGCCGCCACCCGAACCACCGAGGCTGAGCGCGACCGCAGCGGACCTGCCACCTGCCGCCGCGATGCTGAAGCCGCCGTTGCCGCCGCCGCCGCCCACGCTCTGCGCCAAGACGCCGTGAGCCGTTGCGCCGCCGGTCGTGATGTCGCCGGATGTCGTCACCTGAACTTGGCTCGCGCTGCCGCCATCGCCGCCGGATCCTCCCATGCTCAGCGAGCCACCGGCGACCGCGCCGCCGGCCACGGCAATCGAGAAACCGCCGTTGCCGCCGCCGCCGCCCACGCTCTGCGCGAAGATCCCGATGGAGCGGTCCTTCTGGGTTTCGATCGCGCCGTGGCTGCTGACGATGACCTGTTGTCCACCACCGCCCTTGCCGCCGGCTCCGCCGAGTGCGGCGGACGCGCCCAGTCCGGTCGAGGCAGCCGCGGAAACCGCGAAGCCGGCATTTCCGCCGCCGCCACCCACGCTCTGCGCCTGGATGCCGTGCGAGTCTGCGCCGCGCGTGGTGATGCTGGCAGCCGACTGGACTTCAACGGAGCTCGCCGAGCCGCCGTCCCCTCCAGCTCCACCGGCGGCGACGCTGACGGAGCCGTGGATCCCGGCGGAAAGCGCGACCGCCTGGCCGCCGGTGCCGCCGCCGCCGCCGACGCTCTGCGCGAAGATGCCGTGCGATCGGTCGCCCGACGTGGAGATGCTGCCGGCCCGATGACCGACGAGTACCTCGGCCCCATCACCCCCACCGCCACCGGAGCCGCCGACGGCGAGGCCGGCAAACGCGTTCACGCCGACGCTACCGCCACCTTTGCCGCCGCCGCCACCCACGCTCTGCGCGAAGATCGCGGTTGAATCGGACTTGAACGTCGAGACGTCGCCGCGATTCTCGACCGTCACCGCAGCACCGTCGCCACCGGCACCGCCGCTTGCGCCGACGGACATCCGGCCGACACTCGATCCGGCGTTGCCGCCGCCGCCGCCCACGCTCTGCGCGAAGATGGCTTGCGAATCGGAGCCCGCGGTCTGGACGGTGCCGTTGTTGTTCACCATGACCGCAGCACCGTCTCCGCCACCACCCGCCTTGCCACCCAAGGAGAGCCCCAAAAACGAGTCTCCGCCGTCTCCGCCGCCACCGCCGACGCTCTGCGCGAAGATCCCTCGCGAGCGATCCCCGCTGGTTGACACGACGCCGTCATTGGCGACCGTGACGGTGCCCGAGCCTCCGCCTCCCGCTCCCGAGTGAGAGCCGCCGAGGGAGAGTGCAGTCGCCGAATCGCCGGCGCTTCCGCCTCCGCCGCCCACGCTCTGCGCGAAGATGGCGTCCGAATTGACTGCCTGCGTGAAAATGGATCCGCTGCCGCTGTTGGAGACCGTGACGCTTCCGCCGTTCCCGCCCGACGCCGACGTGCCGCCGAGGTCCACGAGTGTGGTGGTGCTGCTTCCGTCGCCTCCGCCACCGCCGACGCTCTGCGCGAAGACTCCCCGAGACGAGGCGCCCGCGGTGTACATGAATCCGTCGTTGGTCACTGCCACCGCGCCGCCGTCGCCGCCGCTGGAGGCGCTACCACCCAGATTGAGGAGCCCCGCCCCGGTCCCGGCACTGCCACCGCCACCGCCGACGCTTTGACCAAATATGCCGTGCGATCTCGACTGCGAAGTGAAAACGGTTCCGGAGGTTTCGACCGTGACGGCGCCGCCGTCACCCGCGCTGCCGGCGTTGGCTCCGTAATTGACCAACCCAGACGCGCCTCCGGCACTCCCGGCGAAACCGCCAATGCTCTGCGCGAAGATGCCGTGGGAGTCCGTGCCGCTTGCAAGGACCAGTCCCGACGCGGAGACGTCGACAGCGCCTCCCCCTCCACTGCCGGCCCCAGCTCCCCGATCGGTGAAAAACCCCGACCCCGAGCCGCCGTTGCCGCCCGCGCCACCTCGACTGGATGCGAGGATGCCGTGCGCTTGGGCGCCGTCGGTCTGAACGGTGTTGGACGACGAGACGGTCACCGCTCCGCCGACACCGCCGGCTCCGCCGGCCCCTCCGCTCCCTACGAATCCGGAACCATCGCCACCGGTTCCTCCATTGCCGGCCGCACTCACCGCGAGGATCCCGTGCGAGGAGTTGCCGCGCGCGCCGATCGCGAATCCGTTTTCAACAGACACGTCGCCGCCCGCGCCACCGCTGCCGCCGCGACCGCCCGTGTTGGAGAAAACACCGTCGTTGTCTTCGCCATTCCCACCTCGACCACCTTGGCTGATGACCGAGACCCCACTGGCTTGCACCCCGTTGGTCGACACAACGAACCCATTCGGGTCAAAGGTTCGAACCTCGAGATCCAGGCCCACTCCGCCGGGGTCGCCGGGATCGTCGCTATCCTCGAACAACCCGGAGCTTCCATTCGCGCCGTTTCCGGCGGTGTGGTGCAAGCGAACGCCGGAGGTACCGGTGACCGGTGTGATGTTCGTTGTCAGGTCACTGACCCACACGGTCGTGATCGGAGGTGTAGTGAAATCGACGCCGCTCAATACGCCGTTGGATTGGTTTCCCTTGAACGATGCAGACCCACTGACGAGAACCTGGATGGGAATAGAGATAAAGCCCAGATCGATCGTAATCGTCTCGTACACGACGTCCGTTTCGGAAGGTCCGTCCGGCCCGGCGAAGGCGCCGGGACTCGTAACGAGTACCGCGGCGATCAAGTAGACAATGGCGGCCTTGCGGCGGAATTGCGAAATCATGGAATCCCTCAAGGGTGGACTTCGCAAACTGCAACGAACCGGAATCCAAATTCCGTCCGTACTTTGCCGACTACCCCGAACGAAAGACTACGAATTCTGCCCCAAGTCGTCACGCCGAAATATCTGTGCAAAAAACGTCGACAGAACTGGACGCGCGTGAACGAGCAGGCGCGGATTCGCGAACTGGGAGTTGTGCTTGAGCCGTGCGTTTTGCAATGATCCCCCGCTCGTTTGAACTTGGAGCAAGGAGCGCAAAGCGTCATGAATAAGAGCAGTATTATCGCCCTCGTGGCTGGCTTGATTGTCGGCGCGGCGCTCCTTTACCTGTTACAGCCCGCCGCGGCGGAGACTCCGGACGGGCTCGTCGACGGCAAGTACCTCGTCGTCGAGGCCGAGAGTGGCCACTGGATCTACGAGTCCACCGACGAAGGGCTGAAGCTGCTCGCCAAAGAGTGGAGCGCGGACGGCTTGAGCGCGATCTGGGAACTGCAGAGCGAGTACACCCCGGAAGCGGTGGAGGTCAGTGGGACCAAACTCGTGAGCGTTCCGGCGACCCGCTACAGCACCGAGACCGGCGCCTTCCAGGTCGTGCACAACTTCTATCGGATCGACGGCGACAAGCTGGTGCTGGTCCCGATGGACAACGCGCAGCCCGCCGCCGGCGCAAAGCCGGGCGGCTAGTCTCGACCGCGCGGGGGCCTGCGCAACGGAGCACGCCCACCTCCGCACCTCCGGCTCCGGAAGGTCGGCGACTTTGGCTCGGGTCGCGAGCAGCGCGCGTGCACAGAGGATGCGGTATGCGCGCCGCCTCCGTTGCCTTGACGAGAGGTAGCAACGGGGACTGGCGGAAGTGATTCGTCGGTCTAAGTATCCTGTCGGCCATGGCCAAAGCGAGATTGTTCTGCGCCGTGCTGTTGGCGCTCCCCCTCATCATCTTTGGCGGAAACTACTTCGTACAACTCTTCGAGATCCCGCCTCCGCCGAGTGAGACATCCGGCACGAACCTGCTTCAGGCGATCCGCGACGGCGGACTGATGATGCCGATCGCCGCCAGTCACGTGCTCATCGGCATCTTGCTCCTGGTTCCGCGGTTGCGCTTCGCGGGAGCTGTTCTCCAGTTTCCGGTGAGCATCGGCATCCTCGCGTTTCACATCACGATGCTGCCGGAAGGCAACGCCATGGCTGCCGTCATGCTGCTGCTGAATCTCGTCGTGCTGACCGATCGCAAGCGCGTCGCGGCGCTGCTCGGCACGGACGCCACTGGCTAGACGAACTCAACTCGCGGCCGCGAGCGGTAGGAAGGCGCAACCGCAGGTCTACCCGCAATGTGCTCACCCGTTTGTCTGTTGTTAATCTCCGCGCGAGTCCCAGCCCGACCGACCCGGTTCACGGTCTCGCCCGGCGGAATGGATGAACACGGAACTGCATTGCGCTTCTTTTTTTGGGGATTCGGCTCGTATCGGCCTGTCCTAGTCATCGGTTCGGTCGCTAGAATGCGTGGCTGGAATGGGTGGTGACGCGCTTGGAGATCTCCTAGGGGCCCGGATCGGCCCGTATCGCGTTCTCTCGGAACTCGGCGCGGGAGGCATGGGGACGGTCTACCTTGCCGAGGCCGATTCGGATGCGGAAACGTGCGCCGGTCGGAACGTCGCCCTGAAGATCGTCCATCCGCACCTGCTCTCGGACGCAGGACTGTTTGATCGATTCCGTCGCGAGGCGGAGATCGGCCTCCAGATTCAGCACGACAACGTTGTTCGCACACTCGATGCAGGCAACACCGTGCTGAACGGCGTCACGGCGCACTACCTCGTCATGGAGTTCGTGGAGGGACAGACCCTGCGTGGCCTTCTGGACGAGTTGGATACGGTGCCGGAGGAACTTTGTCGGCACATCGGACGCGAGATTGCGCTCGCCCTGATCGCCATCCACGACGCCGGCGCGGTGCACCGCGACCTGAAGCCGGAGAACGTCCTCATTACACCGGATCACGGCATCAAGGTGATGGACCTGGGGCTGGTGGCGCTCCAGGACCAGGCCGTCAAGTTGTCGCAGACCGGACAGTTCATCGGATCGCTCCTGTACGCCTCACCCGAGCAGTTCATGGGTGGCTCGAAGGTCGACGGGCGCGCGGATCTGTACGCGCTGGGACTCATGCTCTACGAGCTCGCGACGGGGCATCATCCGTTCCGTGATGACGACATCAATGTCGTGATCATGCAGCAGCTTCAGGGAGAGGCACGCCGACCTGGTGAGATCAACCCGCAGCTCTCCCCGTTCTGCGAAGAGTTGGTCCTTCAACTCATCGCCAAGGAGCGCGACGATCGTCCTTCGTCTGCGCACGCGCTCTTCGAGATTCTGGTGGCCGGAGAGAAGGCACCGTGGTGGGAACAGCGCTCGGCGGCGATTCGCGATGCTACCGATCGGCCGTTGCGCCGCATTCGGATTCCGCGCGAGACGGCACTCTACGGCCGTGAGAGCGCCATTTCGAAACTGCGCTCGCTGTACTCAAGTGCGAAGTCCGGCGCTGGTCGTGCGTTACTCCTCGAAGGCGAGGCCGGCGTCGGCAAGACGCGACTGATCGTTGAATACGCCGGGATGCTTGAGGCGGAAGGCGAGGACATCAACTTCCTGTTCGGCTCCTATCCGCCGGGCGGCGCTGCAACCGCGGGAGGCGCGTTCGCCGCCGCGTTCCGCGCGCATCTCGGAACCAAGGACCTGGAGCGCCGGCTCGAGGAACAGTACCTCAGTGCCGTGCCGCTCCTGGTGCCCGCGTTTGCCGCCTTCCTGCGCGGGGAACCGGCCCCGCAGGGTTCGGAGCCGCTCACCAAGGCGATGCTGCAGACGGTCTTGACGCATCTTGTGCGCGGGCTCGCCGCGGAGCGCCCGACCATTCTCGTGATCGACGACCTCCACTTCGCGCCCGACGAAGGGCGGGGACTCTTTGCCGCTCTCACGCAGGCGGCACCCGAGCATTCGCTGCTGCTGGTCGGCACCTCCCGCCGGGGTGTCTCCCGGGAGTGGGGAGCGGAGTTGGACCGAGAGGATCACGTGACGCGCTTGCCGGTGGAGCGACTCAACGAGGCGGAGATCGGCCAACTGCTGGAGGACGCTCTCGGCTCGGCGCGCATGGCGGAGGAGCTCACGCCCAAGGTCGTGTTGAAGTCCGACGGCAATCCGTTCTTCGTCTTCGAGATTCTGCGTGGACTGCGCGAGGGTCAGTTCCTCACGCAGAAGATCGATGGCAGCTGGGTGTCGACCAGCCTCGTCCGCGAGATCGAGATTCCGTCATCGGTCGGCGACCTGATCAGCGTGCGCGTTTCGGGCCTCGACGACGAGGACCGGGACATCCTCAATGTCGCCGCCTGCTGCGGTTACGAGTTCGACCCGATTCTCGTCGGGGAGGCGCTCGGCCTCCGCCGCATCGCAGCACTCAAGCGACTCGCCCATCTTGAAGATCGACTGCGCCTGGTCCGCAGCGCCGGAGACCGATTCGTCTTCGATCATCACCAGATCCAGGAACAACTGTATGCGGCCTTGCCGCCGCTCCTCGCGAAGGAGTATCACGCCGCACTCGGAGAAGCCCTGGAGGAACTGAGCGAGGCAGAGGACTACGAGGTCGACGAGCTGAGTGAGCTGGAAGGCGAGACTCTCGCCGCGTTGTGCGAGCACCTCGTGAAGGGAGGGCGCGGGAAACGGGGCAAGCGGTATCTCGATGCCGCGCTGCAGCACTACGAGACCGGGCACGCCAACCAGGCAGCGGTGACCCTCATGGACCGCGCGCTGGAAGCGCGGAAGGGGAAGCTGCTGAAGGGCGAGGAACGGATCGCGCTTCTCTTGCGCAAGGGTCGTCGACTCGACTTTCTCGGCCTGCGCGAGGACGAGCGAAGCACACTCCAGGAGGCGCTGGAGTTGGCCGACGACAGTAGCGCTCCCGATCAGCAGGCCAGCGTGCGCCGTGACTACGGATGGTTCCTCTCTCGGATGGCCGACTACGACTCCGCTCGGGAACGACTGGAGGAAGCGCTCCAGTTCGCGCGGGCCGCCGACGATCGGATGCTGGAAGCAAACGCACTCAGCAACCTTGGGGTGGTCCATCAGAATCAGGGAAGCTTCGAGGACGCGCGCGAGTGCTGGGAGAAGCAGGTCGAGATCCAACGCGAACTCGGCTATCGGCTTGGCGAGGCGCGCGGCACGGGGAACCTGGCGATCCTGTGGGCGTTGCAGGGCCGGATGGACAAGGCCTACGACTACACCAAGCGCAAGCTGGAGCTCTCACGCGAACTGAACGAGCGGCGCGGGGAGGCGATCGCGCTCACCAACCTGGGCAATGTGTTCCTCAACGTCGGAAAGTACGACAAGGCGAGAGACCACGCGCAGCAGGCGATCTCCATCGCGCGCAAGATCGGGGATCGATGGACCGAGGCGGCTGCGACGGCGATCCTCGGGATGGTGCTGCTCGACCTCGGTGAGTTCCCGGATGCGCAGGAGAATCTCGAGCGCTATCTCGGACTGGCGCGCGAGTGCGGCTACCAGAGTGCCGTGGGCGAAGGGCTCATTGCGCTGGGGAGGCTCGAAGTGCAGCGTGGTCGTTCCGATGCCGCGGCCCGACTCTTCGACCAGGCCATGGAACTCGCGGAGAAGGTCAAGGTGCCGCAAACGGAAGTCGTGGCGGCGGCCTACCGGGCGCTCCTTCCCGGCGGCGACACGACGCGGGCACTGGACGCCTTGAGCGCGCACGAATCCAAGGTCGGATGCCATGAACGAATCGAGGCCAGGTTCGCACTCTGGAAGCGGACCCGCGACAAGGACCACCTCGAGAAGGCGCATCGTCTGCTACTCGAGCTACGCGAGAACGCGCCGCGGGACTACCGCACGACGCTGATGGAGAAAGTCCCCCTGCACCACGAGATCGTCGAGGCGTGGGAAGACGAGGCCCAGGCGTAGGGTTCGCCGCTTCAGTTGACCTCGCGTCCGTCGACGTAGTTTCGCGTGTGCAAGGGCTTACCCTGCTCGTCCCAAGTCTGCCAGACGCCATGCTCCTTGCCGTTGCGGAACGTGCCCGACTCGGCACGCGCGCCACTCTCGTGGAAGTAGACCGCCGTCCCGACGGCGAGGCCGTGCTTGTAGGTGGCCTTCTCCGATAGCTGGCCGTTCTTATGCCAGTGCGTCACGGCGCCGCTCAGCTTGCCCTCGCTGTACTCCTCGACGGCCGCGTTGGTGCCGTCGGCATACCAGAAGCTCCAGGTCCCGCTCCGCTCGCCATCGCGGAACCGACCCTTGCAGGAAAGCTGGCCGTTGTCGTGCCAACGCTCGGTCACGCCGTTTCGAACTCCGCCTTTGTACGTGGTCGACTCGTCCTTCTCGCCGTCATCACCCCACCACGTCCAATCCCCGTTCTTTCGGTCCCGCACGTAGACGCCCTCACCGGCCTTCTTGCCGGAGCCGTGGTACAGCGTCCAAGGGCCGTGCTGTACGAACTTCCCGTCGGCAAGCCGCATCATTCTGCGGCGCAGACGAACGGTACCGTCCGGATAGCTCTCCTCCCACTGGGAATAGGTCGGTGCGTGGTCAAACGACGGATCGATGCGCGCGTCGACCAACTCATGCCCGGCCTCCCGCATGGCCGCGTAGAGCTCCCAGTCGGGACGAACCCGCTCGAACTCCTCCACGTCCGTCAGGAGGTCGAAGACCACGGCCATCAGTCCAATCCAGACCCAAAGGAGCACGAGCAATCGCCAGCCGATTCGGCGTTGCGGCTTCTGCGTGCTGGTGTCGGGGCTCTTCGCGTCACGCATGCGCTAATCCTCCCTGGGGGTACCGTCGTCGTTATGGTCGGAGTGGTCGTCGACGGGGGTCTCCGTTTCGACGCTCGGCGTCTCGCTCGCGAGGGTCTCGCCCAACGGGGTGTTGAATTCCATCACGAGTTGGCCGGAGGTCCCCTGGGAACTCGGGGTCCACTTGCGCGCGATATTCGGATTGCTCGTCATATCGAAGAACACTGACCCGCCGCTCGCCTGGCTCGTGAAGACCTGCAGGATCAGGTTTCCCTGAGACGGGTCGTAGCAGAACGGGGTTGTCAGATGGATCGTGCGAATCGGGCCCAGCCCGAGCTCGGCCCCACTGATGAACCCGGAGAACACGAGCGTGGCGTCGGACCCGAGATTGCCCGCGAAACTACCGGTCAAGCCGGCCGCGGTTGCGGGCTTCCCCGTCGTCGACATCGTGATCGTATACAGCGCGTTTTTCGCCAATCCGACCGTATTGGTCCGATTGAAGAACGAGAAGTTCTTGATCAGCAACTTGCCGTCGAAGTAGCTGGAATCCCAGATCTGTTGCCACTGCGTGTTGCTGGTACACCCGAACGGGAAGCAGTTGCCGCTGAAGGCGGTTTCGTCGCCGATGCGCAGCGTGGGACAGTCGAACAGCTCCAGCGCGATGATCCCGACGTCGGTGACGCCCGCCTGGACGGGGGTGGTCGGGCTCGATGCGCCAGCCAGATCGTCCAGCGTCGCGGTCACAACGATGTCGCCGAGCGTGGTCGGCACGTTCGGGATCGAGAACGCGCCGGCCGCGTCTGTCGTCGTCTCGAAGCCCGCAGTATTCACGGTCGCGCCGACTGCCGGCGTGACCCCGTCCGCGAGGCGAACCAGGCCGACCACCGTGGTGAGCGGGTCGCCCGGCACAACATCGATGCGACAGAACGTGGTTACGCCCGCATTCGTCGCGCGTATGAACACAGTGCCCGGCCCGACCGCCGTGCACAGACCGTCTTCCGATACCGTGCAGATTCGACTGTTGGTCGAACGGTAGTTCGTGCACTCCGAGCGCGGCGTGACGTCCCTCTCGCTGTCGTCGCTGAGCTGGGCCGTGGTCTGCAGCTGTGCTGTGGTTCCGAGAAGTGTCAGAACGGGGTTGATTGCCGTGCAGCGCAGTTTCTCAATGTCCGGGAACGGCGTAAGACGGAACTCAAGCGGCGCCGGGACCACGGCGCTCTCTCTCTGGATGAGCTCGAAGCACGGGGAGCGCCAATACACGACGCCCGCCGAGCGAACGCACGTGCCTTCCACACGAACGAGGGGCGCGGGGTTGCCGACCGGGATGTTCCGAATGCGAAACGTGCCGTCCGGATTGACGCCCACGTTGCGCCCCAACACCGTGGCCGAGCAGGTGGAGTCGAGGAACGCGAAGTCCTCCTCCGCAGGCTGGCCCCAAAGAGGATCCGCCCAGAACAGCGCGCCCGCGAATACCCCAACGGCGATGAGCGCGGCGAATGATCGTCGCACGATTGCACTACTCATAGTCGACCTGCCTTTCGAAGTGGCTCATTTGGTCCTGCATTACTTGTCCGGTTTCGCGGGCCGTTTGCCCATCGTCGCTTTGTTCGCCCATGCGACCGCCTTGGCGCCCTCCGCGGAGGCCTCCCACTTTTGCCAAAGCGGGTTGTTGTTCTGCGGAGTGAGAAGGAACTCTCGGAGTCCTTCCGCGCCAAGGGTCTCGCGAATCCACTCCAGGTACATCGCCTGGACGATGTCTCCCGCGAACTTATGGAGGTAGTACGGATTGCGGGTTCTCAGCTCCTGGATGTCGGCTTTCGCCTCGGGTCTTCCGCTCAGCCCGATCGCGTGGATCGAATAAGAGGCCAGCATGCTGAGCGTGTGGTCGCCGCGCCGGGCCTTCCACGTGTAACGACTGGTCCAGAAGTCCGGATCCGTTCCCTGTTTCACGAAGTCGTAGGCTCGCTTGTCGCGGTTGGCGGCCAACCCGAGTGCCTGGACCGACTCGAAAATGACCTGCTCTTGCGCGTCCTCGAGTGGCTTGGCTTCGTGATCGCGCTCCAACAAGCTCTTGATCGCGGGCGTGGCCCGATCATCACCCTTGAATCCGATCGCCCAAACGAGGCCGCGGGATTGCGTCAGGTCAGACTGGCTCTCGACCAGTTTCGCGGCGCGACCCGCGTCCTCGGTGTTGAACTGCTCGATCAGCGCGGAGGAAGGCCGCGATTGCCCGGGCGTCGTCAAGTCCGCGAGACGCTTGCGCGCCGCGGCCTCCGTCTTTTCCGCATCCTTGGAGCCACCGTTGGGCGACTCGTTGGACCCGTTCTGGGGAGCAGCGGTGCCCTGCGTGCCATCACGAAACATGAAGAACACGGAGCCTCCGGCCACAATCAGTACGGCGAGGACCACGACGGTTCGTGATGACATCTCCAGAGTCTCCCTTGAACTCCTTTTCTACCTTCCGCCCTATTCGCCCTGTACCACCTCGACGTAGCCAGCGAGCGTGTCGCGCTCGGTGCGGTTCAGCTCGTTCTTCGTCGTGTTGGAGACTGAGTACATGATGTTCTTGTTCGTGCTGTCGCGATGGTCCAGGCCGGCGGCATGGCCGAACTCGTGGATCGCCGTCCGTGAGTTGGCAGCCGAGTTGAGAATCATGTCGTGGCCGGGCTT
>Ga0070729_10004267_pt1 | contig 15745 bp, 8 predicted proteins | sample tdDd472_FD_66725 | JGI IMG/M metagenome (GOLD analysis project Ga0070729, IMG submission 66725) | Marine sediment microbial communities from the Atlantic coast under amendment with organic carbon and nitrate - tdDd47.2 | ecosystem: Environmental > Aquatic > Marine > Coastal > Sediment | place... | reverse complement strand
TCAGCTTATCGGCGGCCTGCGCTCCGGCATGGGATACGCCGGTTGCGCCACCATCAAGGAACTTCACGAAAATGCACGGTTTGTCCGCATCACCAACGCCGGTCTGCGAGAAAGCCATGTGCATGACGTAATTATTACCAAGGAAGCCCCCAACTATCGTATCGAGTCATAAGAGGTTTTTTCATGGCCCCCACCGCCGGTCACCAACTGCTGGTTATTCTCGATTTCGGCTCCCAGTACACCCAGCTCATCGCCCGCAGGGTGCGTGAACTGAATGTCTACTGCGAAATTCATCCCTTTGATGTTCCCATCGAAAAGCTGCGGGAACTAAATCCAAAGGCCATGATATTTTCCGGCGGTCCCGCCTCTCTGACCCGGGAGACCTCTCCCCGGATCAGCAGTGAACTCATCGAACTGGGCATTCCGATTCTGGGGATCTGCTACGGTATGCAGATGATCAGCGAGCTTACCGGCGGTGCCGTTGTCAATGCCCGGCGCCGTGAATACGGACGCGCTCCCCTGCACATCGACAATGATGCCGACCTGTTCGCCGGTATGCCCACCGACACCTTTGATGTCTGGATGAGTCACGGCGATAAAGTGGACAGTCTGCCCGAGGGCTTCACCATTCTGGCGTCCACCGGCAACGCCCCCCACGCCGCCATCGGCAATCCCGGGCGCAAGCTCTATGGCCTGCAATTCCACCCGGAAGTCAGCCATACCACCAACGGCACAAAACTGCTGTCCAACTTCCTGTACAACATCTGCGGTTACGAGGGAGACTGGACCCCGAAACGCTTTGTAGAAGAAGCAGTTCAGCGCATCCGGCAGCAGGTTGGAGATACCGACCATGTACTGCTGGGACTATCCGGCGGCGTTGACAGCTCCGTGGCTGCGGTGCTGATCTCCAAAGCCATCGGTGATCGTCTGCTCTGCGTCTTTGTTGACAACGGTTTGCTGCGCAAGGATGAAGTTCGCCAGGTTGAAGACACCCTGGGCGCGGCCATGCACCTGAACATGGTGACGGTCCCGGCAGGGGACCGTTTTCTGAACGAACTCAAAGGCATCACCGAACCGGAACAAAAGCGTAAAGTTATCGGCCGCGTGTTTATCGAAGTGTTTGAAGATGCGGCTCAAACCCACGGGCCGCTGGACTGGCTGGCTCAGGGAACCATCTACCCGGATGTCATCGAATCCGTGTCCACCCGGGGACCTTCGGCAACCATTAAAAGCCACCACAACGTGGGCGGCCTGCCGGATCGCATGAAGATGAAACTGCTTGAACCCCTGCGGGAACTGTTCAAGGACGAAGTCCGGGCGGTTGGCCGTGAACTTGGCATTGAAGAGCATATCCTTATGCGGCATCCCTTCCCGGGTCCGGGACTTGGCGTGCGGATTCTCGGCGAAGTCACTGCCGAACAGGTGCGCCTGCTGCAGGAAGCCGACGCCATTTATATGGACGAGCTGGAAAAAAGCGGCTGGTATCAGAAAACATCCCAGTCCTTTACCGTACTGCTGCCGGTTCGCGCCGTTGGCGTCATGGGCGATGAACGTACCTACGAACAGGTTGCCGCCATCCGCGCCGTCATTACCAACGACTTTATGACCGCCGACTGGGCTCCCCTGCCCCACGATCTGCTGTCAAAAATCTCCACACGAATCATCAACGAGGTACGGGGCATCAACCGGGTGGTGTACGACATCAGCTCCAAACCCCCTGCCACCATTGAGTGGGAATAAAAGACAGTATGTATCAGCGTCCCAGGGGATTGGCGTGCAGGTATTCCAGCACCAGGTTACGGGCTTTTATCCGGTCTGGCACCAGATCGTAAATCGTAAAAATGGAACCGGGATCAAGATTTCCGTAGGGATACATGCCGGTGTTATCAAGGGCCGTACGCACCTGCACCCAGGAATCCCTGATGGCTTCCTTCTTTTCTTCCCACTTTAAGCCCCCCACTTCATCGTATACATACGACCACTCGCCGTCATGCAGACGGTCCAGGGTTTCCCCCCGCAATTTTACCCCAAGCCCGGCTTCATCAATGACCGGCGTATCCAGGCGATACCCGTGAAAACATCCCAGCACATGAAATGCCGGGGCGTGATCTTTCACAAACTGTACCGAGGCATCGATATCATCCTGGGTTTCATGAATAAACCCGGGGATCATATTCACCCGGTTAATAACCCCTGCCTCATGCAGCGCATCCATGGTGGGACCGGCCTGGGTCGCGGTGACACCTTTTTTCATGCGCTGTAAAATGGCGTCGCTGCCACTCTCCAGTCCCATGGATACCAGCACCAGCCCGGCTTTGGCGGCGTCTTTGGCACGCTCCGGCGTAAAAAACTGGGGCCGCACCGAATCCCAGAATAATATGTCAAGCCCGGCATCGCTAAAGGCCGCAAGGGTCTCCCGCAGAATACGAGGCGTCATATTAAAAGTGGTATTGAGAAAATAGAAGTATTTCGTGCCCCATGTTTGGGATAGCTCCCGCAGTTCCGCCACAGTTTTTTCGTAGGACTGCACATCCCAAAAATGGGAATACCCGCAGAAAATGCACTTGTGAACGCATCCCCGGACATAATAGTAAGGCAATACCAAAGGCGCGGTGTTGGGATCAATGTCCATGCCACGCTTTTTAAGGAAAGCCACCAGTTCTTTTGGCACCTGGAAGCGATATGCATCCATGGGCTGAGTGGAAAAATCCGGCATTGGCTTGTGATCAAGTTTCAACCGCAGGAGTTCTTCGTTGCCGCCGATTGTATCGTCGTGGCGGTAAAATAAGCCGGGAACGCTCCAGGCTTCACGGTCGCCCCGGCCAAGCATGGAGCTAAGCATCAACAATGGTGCTTCGCCATCCCCGCGTATAACCCAATCCATGTCCGGGTATTCCTTCAGTATCACCTGAGGATCAATCACCTGAAGCTCACCGCCCACAGCAATACGCACCCGGGGCGATTTCCTCTTCAACAGTCGGGCAATGCATCCGCCAATATCAGCGCCAAACCGCCACTGGTCATCAACCAGGGAAAACCCGACAACTATCGGATTATCCGCAAGAATCTGAGCAACCAGCGGTTCCAGCACAGCTTCAAGTTCCGCATCCTCTTTCCCCCGCAGATATTTCTCCACGCGATTATGGTCTTCAAACAGGCGGTATCTGCCGGTATCGTTTCTAGTGCCGATATCGCCATCTACACCAAAGACCGCAACGCCCTGAGCTTGGAGGTATGCCGTCAACCGGGCAACCGGAATAGATGGCATATAGACCGGATCATCTTCGGGTCTGAATCGCGGCAGCGTAACCAGCGAGACAGGCGCCAGCTTTTTCCCTGTCAATTCCATAAGCTGTTGTGCCATCAGATGTGCCTTATACAGGCCCAGAGTGTCCCCGTAAGCCGTTCCACTTACGTAGGCCCGGGTTACCCCCTCAATAATGTCTTCAAAGGATTCCTTGCCCGGAATGGACGTTACCGTCCCATGTTTTACCATCACGGCTTCATTACCCTGAAGGGATACTTTTTTCCGTACGCCTTTGGGGGTTCTTAAAATATACTCGTGCCGACTTTCTTCTGATGCAGATGAACATTCTGCCTGAATAGCGACCCCCGCGCCGCCACATTTCATGGTTACATCAAGACGGGCATCCTGTTCATCCCGATACAATTCCATGACGCCCCGGCCTTCAATTTTACCGGGCAATGCCAACAGTCCTGCGAACACCATTTCAGTCAGCAGGGCGTACCTGTGGGGTTCCCGGGTGATATTCGGCAGCAGTGAGGAGTTTTTAAGTCTCATCTCCAGTACTGCAGGCTGGGTTTCCTTTGCCAGATCTTCGGATATCTGCTGTACCTCTGCTCTGTGCCACAATGGACTCACAGGCCACAGCATACCTTTACGGCCATGACATTCCTTGATAAACCACGCGGATTCATCAGCGCTCTTAAATGCGGAGACCTCTGCAATTACCAGGGTTCCTTTTGAGATGCCTCCCAGTGCCCCGGTAAGATCGGCCCCTGTAAACAACCAGATCATATCTACCGGTTCTGTGGTGGCATTATCAACGATACGGGCGTTGGACAAGGTACTCAGGGCCTGCAAACGCCGTTGCATCCCGGATGCATCCCCGTCAATTCGTATGGTAGCAGGCCAGACTTTCACAGTTCTTTCTTCCTAAAAAAAGAGGCAACAGCGAACTGTTGCCTCTTGTACACGTACTATAAGAGCGGATTGAATCAGAAGGTGTACTTCAGGTTGGGGGTAATGGAGATCATCTGTGATCCCGGTCCCAGCAGATAGAAGAAGTCCGCATCAATACCGACAGACAGGTGACGCATGGAAGTGAAGTATTCAAATCCGAGACCACCACCGACAACACCGCTGATTGCGGGAACGTCATCGACTTCATCGAGGACCCATTCACCCTGCATTTTTTTGGTGAAGCCATTGATGTATGCATCGTCATACACAATACCGCCACCGACACGCAGCTTAACAAGAGTGCGCATGCTGGGCTGATAGGTTCCATTGATCATACCAAGGGCGAATACCGACATATGTCCGCCGGTCACCTTTGCATCGCCAAACTCATCGTCGGCAAGGAAGTTACCATTGGTATCAACATTGGCCTCTGCGCCCATGACCATGGCAATCAATTCAAACTGCAGCCATTCGTCAAGAATGTCGTATCCAACGCCAAGACCCAACAGGATGCCGCCTTCGGAGTAATCCAGCTGGTCGATAAACAGACCGTAACCAACGACACTTTTCAGATAAATGCCGCGTTCCACGACTTTGATGAACTCGCCATCCTTGTATTCACGCAGATACGGGTCCCGCAGTTCGGTATCGGACAGCTCTGTGGCCTTGTTTTCTTCATCGACCAGGCTGCCGGTATCTTCCTGCTGAATTTCTTCATCAGGATTCAGTTCAGGTGCTCCGCCGTCCTCGGCCATAACAGCCATGGGGAGAGACAGTACACATGCTACAATGATCGCTGTAAACAACCGTTTCATTGGTACAATGCTCCTTAACCGTAAGCGGCCTTAGATCGGTTTGAAGACGAAGGGATAGGAAACCACAACAATACCGCCACCCTTGGGTTTGGGGAACATGATATGCTTGATAACACGGGCGATACAATCTTCAACAGACACGTTACGCATGGTGGTGTTCTGAACACGGGCGCTGCGTACACGACCATTACCACCAATGGTAAATTTGATAACGATCTTACCATACAGATTGGGGTTCTTGTTCAGTTCCTTCTGATAGCAGTGACGGATCTGGTTGAGGTGTTTCCGAATGATTTTTGCGATGATGGAACGGTCAAGAGAACCCTGGACCGATGCACCGCGCCCTCGAACGTTGGCCATACCGCTTTTGCGTTTCAGCTTACCGGCAGCGCCGATACCGAAACGGCCTTTTCCGCTTCCACGACCACGGGTACCAAGACCACCGATACCAAGGGCGCTACCGCCACCACCGAAACCGGAACCACGGGCGCCAAGACCACCGGCACCACGGGCATCTACGCCAGAGGGACCTTCGAGGGTTCCAAGGTTTTCGGCCAGTGATTCATCAATGGCGCCGTCGAACATTTTATCGCGGCCTTCGGAACCGTCATCAAGTGCGCCCAGCAGACCGGAGGACTCTGCGAGTTCTTCAGCCAGTGCGCGGCGGGCGGAACCATCAGCTTTGTCAAGAATGGATTTTTCGTCACCAATCTTGCCTTCATCGCCCATGGCCTTTGCCGGAGCCTGATTGTTATCAACCAGAGACTCGACTTCTTCGGGCTCTTCTTCTTCTTCTTCAACGTCCACAATGGCTTCAGGAGTACGATCCGGTCCATCGAGGATATCGGCGACTTCAGGCTCAGGCTGGATTGAGACTTGATAAATCAGCAGGGCCCACAGAGCGTAAGCGATGATCCAGATTGCCAGTTCGCCATAGTTAAAACGCTGGCTCAGCGGCATTGCAGGAACGGCTTCCTTGTTGATGAAGCGGAAGTAGTAGGACATGTCACCGAAGTGAACATGCGCGGCTTTACCCGGTTTAAGTTCCAAGGCGTATCCGCCAGCCTGCTTTTTGCCGGCTTCCTTGATGTCTTTGTCGCCAGCCCGGCTGATCAGGGTACCGCTCTGTTTATCTGTGAAATAAATGGTGGCGCTGTCGCCTTCATTATCGGCAATCAGATAGGGATCGCTGGGCAGCATTTCCTGGGGAAGGAAATAGGTGTTGCCAAGACTTTCACCGACCTTGATGCTGGCGCCCTTGCTGTATTCCTCAATGGACATACAGATGTTGTTCCAGCCGATTTCACGAACTTCCAGGATGGGCTTGCCATCAATGGTTTCCTGCTTTTTACCGCCGGGAGCAATATCAAAGGTAAAGCGACGACGAATGCGGCCTTTCTTTTTGGCCGCAAGGATCTTGCCTTTGTCCAGCTCTACGCCAACACTGGCAACTTCCGCCTTCTTTTCCTTTTTCTTCTTTTTCTTATCTTTCTTTTCCTGCACCGGTTCCGGCGCTGCTTCTTTAGCGGCTTCCTCTTTTACCGGAGCTTCTTCAGCAGCGGCTTCGGGTTCGGCTGCTTCTTCCTCTTTGGCCGGTTCTTCAGCCGGAGCAGCTTCTACTGCCGGAGCTTCTTCAGCCGGTGCAGCTTCTTCGACAGGTTCTTCTGCTACGGGAGCAGCTTCTTCTGCCGGTGCTTCTTCTTCGCCGGATTTCAGCTCAAGTTTGACCACACCAATGCGGATGCTGTCACCAGGCACAAGGCGCTTCTTGGTGATTTTTTCCTCATTGACAAAAGTGCCGGTCGGCGTGGCGAGATCGGTAATGAATACGCCATCATCTCTACATTCCAAAACCGCATGGCTAACCGATACGCCTTCACCATCCACTTTGAGGTCCGCAGTGGAACCGCTTCCGATGGTGATACTTTTCCGGTCCAGCTCAACCTCTTCTACACCACCGTCCGGCTTGTTAACAATAATCGTGAGGGCCACTTTATCTTCAGACATGGGCTCATCCTTATAAAGCTACAACTGTTTACTGTACAGCTTGCGATTGTTGACGTTATCACTTCCGCGTAGGAAATTATAGTGGAAATATTCTCTACCAACTACTTCAATTTGTCAACAGATTTAATCATCTCCGGCTCAAAGTTTTCGCGGAATTTGATAAGATTTGAGAAAGAAAGCTGCTGACGGTCAAGAATAACCGATCCGGTGGGCTTTTTCAGTTCACCTTCCAGCAGAACTTCTTCAAAATCGATAACCGTGGTCTTTTTGTAGGATGCTTCCTCTGCTTCGTCTCCGCTGTCTTCATCCATGCCAACGCCTTCATCAAAGGCGCCGCCATCTTCTTCGGCCATGGCTGGAGCGACACTGTACAGTGCAACCGGGGCAACCATCAAAACAGCGATCAAAACCATCAGTACTTTTTTCATATCGGTCCTCCGTTAAAACTCGGGCACTCACTTTTTTGCAGATTCAGGAGCAGCAGCGGCTTTCTTCTCGGCTTCCTTTTTGGGCTCAGCCTTTTTCTCAGCCTTTTTTTCAGGCTTTTTCTCTGCTTTTGCAGGTTCCGCTTTCTTTTCCTGTTTTGCCGGTGCAGCAGCCTTTTCAGGTTTTGCTGCTTCCTTTTTTACGGCATCCTTTTTGGGTTCCGCTTTTTTAGGAGCTTCTTTTTTAGGTTCAGCCTTGGGGGCTTCTTTTTTAGGCTCGGCCTTGGGTGCCGGTTTGGCTTTCGGAGCTTCCTTTTTAGGCTCAACCTTCTTTACCGGGGCGGCCTTTGCTTTGGGAGCTTCTTTTTTAGCGCCTTTATCGTCTTTGGCGGCTTCGCCTTCGGCAGGAGCTTCTTCGCCTTCGGCGGGTGCTTCCTTGCAGGAATCCGGATCAATCTGACACTGGATTTCCTTGATACCGTCGCAAATTGCGCAGGTGGGGCACTCGGGAGGAGGCGGCGGACAATTATCATCGGTGCATTCTTTGGGAGTGCAGTCGATATCTTTGCACGCAGTGCACATTTCCTCTGTGGGGCATTTCTGGCAGGGTGCGCATTTCTGCAACTCGGGAGCCAGCGGTTCACACTCTTCAGGATTGGGGCAGGGCTTCACAGTCGGGCAAGCAGTTTTACACTGCACACAGATGACCGGGTTTACCCATTCCTGCTCAGGAGCACGTTCCTCTTCGACCATGGGCTCTTCCTGCAAATAGATTTCTGCACGCTGACGCTGTTCCTTGGTCCCGTATTTGGTCTTCAGGAAACGCTTGACAATAGGATCAGACTTTTTCTTATCCTTTTTGAAATCATAGTACAGAACCAGCAGATTCCACAGCAGTTTCGGATTTTTGGGATCCTTTTTCAGAAGATCCAGGTACATTTTTTCGGATTCGTCCAGCTTGCCGTTTCCGCGATAGGCGATGGCAAGACCAAATTTTGCATCCACATTGGCGGGATCCCAGATAAGAGCTGAATTGTAGCATTCTTCAGCAAAGGGATAGTCAAAGTTCTGAAGGGCAATATTGCCAAGGTTCAGATTTGCGCCAAGGTTATTCCGATCAATGTCGCGAGCGCGTTTGAAGCTTGCCAGTGCGCCCAGGAAGTCTCCCTGATCCATATTGATGACACCAAGGTTGACATACAGGCTGGGATCTTCAACTTTGCGAACGTTTTTCTGGGCCTCAATGCCATTATACAGAACCATCTTGGCCAGGCCGACTTTGCCCTGATCGTAGAAAATAAGGGCCATGTTGTTAAAGGCGCCGGGGTGGGACGGATCCTGGATAAATACTTCGCGGCACTGGAACAGAGCATCGTCATTCTGTTTGTTGATGCGCAGCATGGTCGCAAAGTTTGCACGAACGTCAATGGAACGGGGTTTCCGCTTCAGGAACTCGTCGTACATGGTCAGGGCTTTTTTGAATTCCCGCCGGGTTGCCATAATACGGCCAAGACCCATGACATAGGCTTCATTTTCCGGGAACTGCTTGTACAGAGCCTGGAAAATTTCTTCTGCCTCATCAAACTGCTCGCCCTTAAGCATGCAGAGTCCCATGTTGTACTGTACTTCGGGAGTATTGTACTCAGGGATAATCTTGATGGCGGTGCCCATCTTTTTGAGGGCCACTTCGCAGTTGGGAACTTCAGCGGCAATTGCAGCATCAGCTTCTTTAATAAGCCGCTTTGCCTTTTGCGCCGGTGTTTCACCAACCGGCTCTGCCAGCTTGCAAAGACCCTGCTTGCAGACCTTGCCTGCGGCGCAGTGCTTGTTAATCTTGCAGTGAACTCCATCGGGCACAAATTCTTTTTTGCCCAGGCAGGATGTCAACAGCAACATCGCGCCGATAAAGGAGGCCACCATAAAAACTCTGAACACCAGCTTGCTCTTCATAATCATATCATCCATACCATTTTGCTTCTGGTACAACATCAAGCCATCCAGCCGGTTGCATTATTGTTTCTTTTTGCTCTTCTTGGACTTCTTGGCCTTTTTGCCCTTTTTGGCAGATTTCTTTGCCTTTTTGGGCGCATCGGTCTTTGTCTCAGCAGGAGCAACCTTACCTTCAACCGGAGCAGCCGCGCCGCCATTGACACCCGCAGGAGCCGGAGCCGGTTTGGGTTTCCGTTTGATCTTGATGCCTTCCAGTGATCCGGCGGCCTGACCAAATCCTCCGGTGTAGAACGCCTTGCCACGATATGTTGCCTTGTCGAACATTTCGAGGTTGGTTGCATACTGCCGGGGACGGTAGGATTGCAGGAGCTTCAGGCACTTACGGCTGAACTCGTTATAGACAGCGTAGTTACGCGCAGTGCTCATGGCTTCTTCGAAATAGGCAACAGCCTTTTCTTCGATCTGGGTGGCCTTTTCCTGAATCTTTTCCATGTACACATCGTATACCATGGGATCAAGATCCAGAAGGTAGTTGGGCACCGTGGACTCGAAGAAGGAACGGGACATGTTCTCGTAGACCTGACCAATCCGGTACAGTGCTGCAACAGACCAGTACGGATCCTTCAGTTCGGTAATGATGTCCTTGTACTGTTTCTCGATTTTAGCCATGCCGGTGGTTTTGGCTTCAAGCTTTTCCTTGATGCACTTGTCAAAGCGCTTGCGGGACCACCATGCTTTACACTTCAGGTCCGTCTTTTTGAACTCTGCATAGTGCTTATCCATGCTGTAGAACACGGCTTCAGCGATGACCTTACGACCAAGTTTGATCGGCTCTTCGAATTTCTCGATCTTCCGGAATTTAAGAATACGGGAGTACAGGTCAAAGCGCTCTTTGGTGCGGCCCTGACGTTTGTACATTTCGATCAGTGCACCCCAGGACATCACGATACGGTCGGCGTTGCCCTTGACGTTGGTGCCCTTGGTCTCAAGGACTTTTTCTTTGCTCTTACTCTTGCGTGAGGCACGCTTGTAAGAAGGCAGTTTGTAGTCTTTGGAGCGTCCCTTAAGGTAATTCTTGAAGGCCTTTTCAGCAGCTTTTTCGTCGCCGTTGTCAAGGTAGATATAGCCCATACCGTATTTGAGCTGATCTTTTTCGTCCTTCTTCACTGCGGGATGCTTCATATATTTATCGCGCAGCTTCAGACCAGTCTTGAGGTTTCCAAGGGCAACGTAAAACACCATGGCGTTATACAGGGCATCCTTGGCATGCTTTCCTTTGGGGTACTTGTTGTAGTACTGCAGGAAGTTCTTGCTGGAAAGATCGTAATCAGCCATTGCCTGATAGTTGAGAGCCAGGTTGTACTTGGTCTCTTCAAGCAGTTTGGACTTGGCGTAGAATTTGTTTTCCAGGATTTCACGCTGAATCGCAATGGCCTTACGCAGGTAACCGGCCTTGACATAGAAGAAGATGGAGTTGTTCATGGCCATGGCGGCAACGCGCATATCCATTTTCTTTTTCAGCTTAACCTTGATTTTCCGCCAGTCGGAACCGGACCAGTGCGTGCCCTTCAGGTCTTTGGGAAGCTTGTAGATCTGTTTGTCGCGTTTGCCGTAGCGGGTGAATTCGCGGACAAATGCAACATAGCAATGACCTGCCAGTGCATTCTGTTCTTCGCGCTCACGGGGATCGGTAACTTTCTTGGCCTTGTCACCTTCCTTGAGACACAGCTTGAACTGTGATTTTTCAATCAGATTCTTAAGGTCGCCCTTGAACTGATTGCGCATTTTGCCCTGGCCCTGCATCAGCTTTTTACGAGTATAATAGTCACGTGCAACTTCGTTCAGCTGGGCATAATCGCCTTCGATGTTCAGGGAGTCGAGAATCAGGTTGGCAGAATAAACCGCCAGACGGTTCTTCGGATACTTGTCAACAATGACCCGGAAGCGGGTTGCTGCTTCGGGGAACATGTTGTGGACATAGTACATGATGGCGCCCTTATACATAACGTCGATCATGTATTTTTTGTTTTTAGAGGACGCAATGTAGGTCTCGCATGCTTCCACGAATTTAACAACGATGGAAGGCATTTCGATAACCGGGAACTTGTCCTTCAGGTTTTCCTGGGCTTCTGCATTGTTAGCCGTAACCTTGGAGGCTTTCTGACCGCGCTTGACTGCCCGCTGTGCCTTTTTAATAGCGTCATCAATGGAGGTACGAACGATCTGTTCGAAGGCCACGATGGCGGAATAGGCGGCATCCTCGAAGAACTTGCCCTTGGGATCGTAATCCGCAACAGCTTTGTACTGGTCACCAGCCTGTTCGAAGCGCTTCTTGACCAGGTCGAGGTTTTCGGCGGTGCGGCGTTTTTTCCACACCTTGCGGGCATCACCGGCACGCTCGTACAGAAGTTCCGCAAAGTTGTACATGATGGGATAGTAATTCTTGTTTACGGTCCCTTCCTTGTCTTTGGGGAAGTACTTCAGGTACATGGTGTAGATGCTCTCAGTCACATCCCATGTTTTGATGGAACGGGTCTTGAGGGCTTCTTTGTGATAATCGTTGACCATCTTGATCAGCTGACCTTCAGCGGTCATCCAGGCTTCCTGGGCCAGATCAGGACGTTTTTTGATGATGCTCTTCACCCACTTGGATTCGTCAGCGGGTTTGGCATATTCCACCATACCAATAATGGACTGCAGGGTTTTCTGCTTGTCACCAATGACCGACCAGCCTTCGACGATGTGCATCTGGTACTTGGGATTGTTCTTGTCCAGAGGCTTATCAGCGATGATTTCCTCATAGAGGCGGATGGCGTCTTTGGTGCGGCCCTGGTCTTCATACAGAAGCGCCAGTTTCAGCAGCATCATGCGGAAGTATTTCTTCCGGTCCGGAGTGCCGAAGTATTCGCGGGCTTCCTTTTCTTTACCGGATTCCGCAAACACCATGACCAGATCTTTAAGGGCATCCTCTTTAAGGGTCATGCCCCGTTTGCCCATTTTATCGGACCAGATGACAACCGACTTAAAGGTGTCAATGGACTTGTCGTAGTCACCAAGGTTGTAGAAGCACCAGCCGATTTTATACTTGGCGATACCGTACACCTGGGAGGTACTGGCCTTGATGGCATTCTGATAGGCGGGCAGTGCTTCGTAGACGTTGTTTTTACCGAAGTAATATTCACCGATCATGAACCAGGAATCCGGTACATACCGGGATTCGGGGAATTCCTTGACCAGTTTACGGAAATAGATAACCGCATCGTCGGCGCGACCCATTTCGTTATAGTTCTGTCCAACGAAGAGATACACTTCATGCATGCCGTCCCATTCCGGGTACAGTTCAATGACTTTGAAGCATACGTCAACGGCCAGTTCGTAGTACTGGTGACCGGCTTTGGGGTTGTACTTGGGCTCTTTGCCTTTTTGCCCGCCGCTCATCCAGTCTTCCATGGAATCCTGATACCGTTCGTTCTCTTCAGAGAACAGACGACGGCCTTTTTTCCAGTAGAGTTCGGCCAGGCGGCGCATGGAAACTTCACTGGGATAATCAGCGATGATCTTAAGAAGCTTCTCAATGGATTCATCGTACTTCTTGCTAACCTTGGTGCTGCCGCGGACATTGTCGCGAACTTTCAGGTTTTCGATGAATTCACCAAGCTTGCGCTTGCGTGTCTGGTCTTCGGCTGCCATCTGCTCAGGAGTCAGGGTTTCAAACTGACGCTCCTTCTTCTTGCGGCGCTTTCTGCGGGTACGGCTGCTTTTCTTGCCGTCCTTTTGAATTTTGTCCGAAGATTTTTTCTTTTTGCTTCTTTTTTTCTTCTTCTTTTTCTTCTTCTTCTTCTTAGCCTGTGCATCCTGCACAATGTCGCCACCGGTAAGGAGGCTGGGGTAATCGGCAATGGTGAAGGAGAATGACAACATCACTGCCAGAATGAAGAGAAAAATCTTTTTCTTAAAACTCATAGCAAGGCCTCTTGCTGGTCTGCTGATTATTCGGCGGCTACACACTCGTCACTGACGGAGTAGTAATAATAGCCAAGCTCATCTTTCCAATACTCACCGATAAAGGGCCAGTACACTTCACCGTCAGCAACGGCGCCGGTGTAGTTCTCATCTTCGAGAGCGGCCTTTTCAGCGCGATATTCGGCTTCGGAAATACCGAAAAGCTCGATCTTCTCAAGGTGCTTACGTTCGGAGTCAGTAAGCTCGAAGTCGATGGCGTTGGCATTACCCAACAAGCTCTTGAGCATTTTACCAATACGGTCCATGGTGTTGAGGGCCATGTTGCCACCACGCTTTTTCAGGTTGGTAAGCTTTTTGCCACTCTGCATTTTGAACCGTGTCATGTATTTGTTGCTACGGAAATCTTCCGGGGCCTTCTCAAGCAGTTCCAGCTCTCTCTGCAACTCTTCAACCGCCATATACACAGCCAGGAACTTGCTGTCATTATTAAGGGCAGCAGTCAAAACCGGCAGGGGCAGCTCGGCCTCTTCATCGTTCAGACGACGCTCATACTGCGCCAGCATATCATCATATACCTTGGCGCCGGGAGTTTTGATGTTCTTGCCAAGGTAGACGGCAACGGCTCTGGCCATGGGCTCGTAGTTTTCCTTAAAACGCTGGACAGTGTCACGAACTTCAGCCCACTTACACAGACGGTACCAGGTAATTGCCTCGACCAGGGTGGTCTCGGGAACAAATTCCTGGGCAAAGAAGGGCGAGTTAAGGGTCAGGATAGTACCGAGAGCGGTGTTGTAATGATCGAGCAGAGCAGATGCCCAGGTTTTTTCAAACAGGGCTTCAAACCACTGGTCATTCTCACGGTCAACGTCATCATAGTAATCAAAGGCTTTGGAGATGATGGCGTACTTGTCGCGCTTGGCTTCAAAACCAGCCTTGTAGAACAACTGACCCAAAGCCAGCTTGGACATTTCCTTAACCTTCCGGGCTTCACCAAAGTCGGAGTAGGTCTCGGGCAGATCCTTGATTTTATCAAAGGTGCGTTTTGCAGCACTGTACTCTTTGCGGATAACCTGGATGATACCGGAGAAATACAGGGATTTGGCAAAGAATGCCGATTTCTCGTCAACCTGGGCGAACTGGGTGAGAGAGCCTTCGTAGTTACCGTCATAAAACAGCTGCTTACCACGCATGTAGATAAGCTCGTTTTTGAACTTCAACGGGAACTGATCAAAGGGGATAGTCTGCAACACGTTAAAGATGATGGACTCATCCTTGGTCTCTTTGGTCAAAGCCAGAAGCTTTGTCAAAGAAGCTGTGAAGTAGATGTTTCCTTCTGATCCAAGGAACAGAATCTGCGCCAGTTCGAACATGGCGGCCTGGGACATGCCAAGGCGGTCGAAACATTCGGTGAGATAGTACCGGCCGGTCTGATGCAGGGCGCGATAGGACGGATTGTCGAGAATCGCGGAGAATCCGGCAGCGGCCTCGTAATACTGTTTATTGTTATAGGCATCAACGGTGGCAATGACGTCAGCCGGAAGGGCTGCACGTTTTTGCTCGCTCATGCGCAGCACTTCATAGCGCTCCAGCTCGATTTCACGCTGGCTTTTCGGGGCACAGCCCACGGCGCTGAACAGCGTCGCCAGTGAAACCATGATCGCCAAAATGATTAGCGAGAATTTTCGCATAATACACCTCTATCTGAGTGGGTATGACTCTGCCAAAGGATACGGATATCCGAACCAGCCGCCATTAGCTCGGCGGAAGCAGGAAGCCAATACCCAGAGTGATCATGTAATTATGACGGGAACCCTGGCCGGCATCGACCCATGCACCGCCTTCACCCTGGTTGGGATCCCATTTCTGGAAATCGGCAATGGAATAGTAGTATGCGAAGTCTGCCCGGATGTTCAGCCAGGACAGCACATACATCTGGAAGAATACACCGGCATCCACGCAGGGCTTGAAGGTGCTGGACTCTTTAAAGTCGCTGCTTCCCGCTTCAACCAGGTCGGCCTTCTTATAATTGATGGCGCCTGCGCCGATATAGAGACCAAAGTCGTAATTGAGAACGACTTCGCTCATCAGCGAGAACTTTCCGTAAACCGGAATGAACATGAAGTCTATGTTGAAGAAATACTGCATTTTGGCGTTGACCAGGCTGGCCTCATCGGCGCTCAGGCTGGCTTCAACAACATCATACAGATCCTTCTTGAAGTTGTGCACATACGCGAAATTAAGCTGGAGACCCAACTCTTCGGTAAAGTACACATTGTAACGCAGACCTTCCATGATACTCAGATTCAGGGAATCAGAGGGGTTGATTCCAAAATAGGGTTCAAGCAGATGCTTGAACTTTTTGGAAAAGGCCCGCTTCTGAA
>Ga0070729_10004264_pt1 | contig 15752 bp, 13 predicted proteins | sample tdDd472_FD_66725 | JGI IMG/M metagenome (GOLD analysis project Ga0070729, IMG submission 66725) | Marine sediment microbial communities from the Atlantic coast under amendment with organic carbon and nitrate - tdDd47.2 | ecosystem: Environmental > Aquatic > Marine > Coastal > Sediment | place... | reverse complement strand
GGCAGATAGATTGTCAGTGCCGATTTCATAGCTGAACGGAAAAATATGATAGCTCCGATGGTCAATAATAGTGGTAGGATTGATATAAACGTTTTTCCTACTCCCCGGGCTCCCTTTTTTCTCACAGGTTTGTGAATCTGAACTTTGCGGAACTGGAAAAAAAGAAGAAGTGATGCCGCTATTCCCAGAGGAGCAAGCCGCCATGTTCCGGCCAATCCCCAGATCGATACTCCTCCGAGAATGATCATTGGCCCCAGTGTTCTCGCGAGTTCTCCACCGAGCATATAAAAACTCATGCCCTGTCCTATTTTATCACCGGCAAAATGCTTGATCATAACAGGGCTCGGCACGTGAAAGAGCGTTGCGCTGATTCCAGAGACGAATATCAGAATGGTAAGGATTATGATATTGTGAGACATTCCTATGAAACTCATACAGAGCGTTGTTATCAGGGGAGCGATGATAATAAATATGCTCACTCTCACCCTGTCGGCGATCATTCCTATAAAGGGATTAAACAAGGTCGGGATTTTTCGGATGACATCGAGCATGCCCGCCATTAAGAGTGTGATGCCCAATTGCTCAATGAGAATCGGCAGAATGGGAGCCAGGAAAGCCGAGTATGTGTCATGAGTCAAATGGGCCAGTGAGATGATAATGACGTTTTTGGTATTGAAAGATTTAGTTTTGTTGCTCATTGAGGGAAGTGTACTATGGATCTTTGCCTAATGTCAGCAGATCTATTTACCATGAGAACATTCAACTAGATAATAGATCAATTGAATAAAAAAGATTTGCAAATATGAGAAAATCAGTTTAGGTTTAATCATTATTTGAGAACTGGCTGGTCAGTTCTGGAGGCTTTATGCTGATATACGGCAACATTATACTGTCCGTTTTATATTTTCTGGTAGCTATTACCTATATTCTTTTGTTTAATATTCCCAAAAAAGGGATGTTGATCTCTTCAAAGATTCTTGTCTTTTTCAGTGTTTTCCTTCACTCAAGTTTTCTCATTTTTATTGGTTTCTCCGAAAACAGGCTGGCATTGACCACGGTTTTCGAAGTGCTTTCGATGCTGGCTCTGCTCATGACGATAATGCTTATCAGCCTTGAACTGAAAACCGGAGAAAAGTCTTTGGGCGCTTTTATTTTTCCTCTGGTATTCTGTCTTCAGGTTATATCTCTTCTGGGGAAGAGGATTCCCATTCTCGATGACAGTATTATCCGCATGCCTTTACTCAGTTTTCATACACTGACAACAGTTATCGGTTATACCTGCTTCATTTATTCTTTCATACTCGCAATAATGTATCTTTATCTCCTGAAGCGATTTGAGAATAAAAAATACGATTCTATCTTTTTCGGTCTCCCTCCGTTGGATCTTCTGGAGAAGCTCAATGTAATCATTCTGTTTATCGGTTTTATTCTTCTCAGTTTCGGGCTGGTTACAGGTGGGTGGCTATCTGTACTAATCTGGAATAAAATCCCTTTTCTCGATCCTAAGATTTTTCTGACAATCTGCCTCTGGGTTATTTATCTCGTCAGTCTTTTAGCCCGGTCTTTATTTAAATTGAGAGGAAAAACGATGAGTTATGCTGCGATAATCGGCTTTTCCTTCATCATTATAATCATCACGCTTGAAAGTCTCACCCAGTTCACAATGCACAGGTTCTAGGAGAATAGATGTACCCTTTATTTTTGAAACTTGAAAACACTGCCTGCCTGGTTATCGGAGGCGGTAACATCGCCGAACGGAAAACTGTCAGTCTTCTCGAATCCGGTGCGGATGTTACACTCATATCTCCTTCTGTCACATCTGAACTACAGAAGCTTATAGACAAGGGAGCTATTGAATACAATCAGAGACTCTACTGTGCCGGTGACACAAAAGGATATTTCCTGATTATAGCCGCTACCAATTCGAGAGAATCCAATAAGCAGGTTTATAGTGAGGCAATATCACAAAATGCTCTAATCAACTGTGTAGATGATCCGGAATTCTGTAACTTTTATGTTCCCGCTCTTGTGAAAAGAGGACATTTGAAAATTGCTGTTTCCACTGAAGGAAAACTCCCTATGCTGGCCGGGAGAATCCGTCGGTTTTTCAATGGTATATTTCCTGAGAATATGGGGGAGAAACTCGAGGAGCTCGGTGAACTCCGCAGAAATATAATCAGTGAAGCTGGTGATGATGAAGAGAAAAAACAGGAGATGTTTGAAAAACAACTGGTTCCGTCAATCGATGCCATATTGAAGGATGTCGGGAAATGATTGGAATTATAGGGATAAATCATGAAACAGCCCCTCTTGATATAAGAGGGCAGTTATCATTTAACAGTAAAGATATACAGCAGTTCTTCGAATACCTGATAGATCGGGTCGGTGACGTGGAATTGGTTCTCGTCTCCACCTGCAATAGAATGGAGTTGTATTTTTCATCGAATAAATCGTGCGGACATGGAATATCGGAAAAGATGATTTCTTATGTGCTTGAATATAAAGAGCTGGAGAACTCCAGTTCATTTGATTTTTACAAATATCTGGATGGAGATGCTGTCAGACACCTTTTCAAAGTTGCAGCGGGATTAAATTCAATGGTTCTAGGTGAGAATCAGATTCTCGGTCAATTAAAGGAAGCCTATAAGTTAAGTATAGAATTGAATATGGCAGGCTCAATTATGAGTCGATTATTCCATAAGGCATTTCAGGCCGGGAAAAGAGTCCGTTCGGAAACTGAAATAAATAAAGGGGCATCATCTGTCAGTTATGCCGCTATAGAACTGACACACAAGGTCTTTGCCAATCTCGACAATCATCCCGTTCTGCTGATCGGAGCGGGAGAAGCCGGTGACCTCGTGCTCCAGAGTCTGAAGGAGCGGGGTAGTAATCAAATTGAAATAATCAATCGAACTTTTTCCAGAGCAGAAGCTCTGGCAGAGAAATACTCTGCACGGGCGCTCTCCTTTGACAAGCTTGAAGAATCTCTGGTGAACAGCGATATAGTTATCACATCGACAGCGTCTATTAAGCCTATTTTACTGGAAGAACAAGTCAGAGTGATTATGAAAAAGAGGAAGGGCAAAATGCTTCTTCTCATAGATTTATCAGTACCCCGGAATATAGAAGAGTCTATTCGCTCAATGAAAAATATATTCCTTTTCAATCTCGATGATCTGCAGGAAGTAGTGGCTTTTAACTACAGCAAAAGACAAAGAGCCATAAAAAAAGCCAATATTATTGTCGATGGCCTCGTCTATGAATTCGAGTCGTGGTTGAGCGGCTTAAAACTGTCTCCTACTATTGATCAGCTGAAAGATAAACTGGGTGGATTGATGGATCATGAGCTCAACAGCCTCTATGGCAATATCTCTGATAGCGAGTTTGATTGTCTGCAGAAGTTTTCGGGGAAAGTGCATAAAAAATATCTGGGTATGATCATAAAAAATCTTAAAATCCTCTCTGACAACGGAAGATATGTTGAATACATAGATCTGGTGAATAATCTTTTTGATCTTAACGTCGCCGGGAGAGCACAGATAGCTGAAGAAATAGAGGTAGGGGAATAATTAAATTGAAAAAGACAATAACCATAGGTACCCGGGGCAGCAATCTTGCCCTGATACAGGCCAATACTGTCAAAGATATACTCTCTGGATTTGATGAAAATCTTAATGTCCAACTGAAAATCATTAAAACGAAAGGCGACAGGATCCTCGATTCACCCCTTTCTAAAATAGGTGATAAGGGACTCTTTACAAAGGAGCTTGAAGTTGCTCTTTACAATAGTGAAATAGATATTGCGGTTCACAGCCTGAAAGATCTTCCAACGGAACTTCCAGAGGGGATTGTTCTAGGTGGAGTTCTGAAAAGGGAAGATGTTCGCGATGCTTTTATCAGTCGCGATGGAAGAAAACTCAGCGAAATGAAAGATGGTGAAGTGATTGCCAGTTCCAGTCTGCGGCGGAGTTCCCAGATCAGAAGAATTAATCCCAACCTGAAGATCATTGATATCCGTGGAAATATCGAGACGCGAATAAGGAAGATGGAAGAGGGATACTGTGATGCCACACTGCTCGCTTGTGCCGGGCTCATTCGTGCCGGATATACAGATAAAATATCTGAGGCTCTCAATCCGGAATTGGTGATTCCCGCAGTCAGTCAGGGGATTATCGGGATAGAAGTTCTCGATTCAAATGAAGAAGTGAAGAGTATTCTCAACCATATTACTGATAAAGAATCCATGATTATGGCTGAAGCTGAAAGAACTTTTCTCCGTATGCTCGAAGGGGGCTGTCAGGTTCCTGTCGCCTGTTACTCTCAAATTCAAGGTGATGAATATATTTTTACTGGAATGGTTTGTGATCTGACTGGTGTGAATCAGATAAAATCCCGATTTAAAGGGCCTATCTCTACAGCAGTGGATCTCGCTGCCGGTGCTGCTGAGGAGATCATTAAAAAAGGTGGCGATAAAATATTGAAAGCAATTAAGGAATTATCAGCCAATGGTTAAAAAAAACGATAAATACGACCGTATCATTGCTAATGCCTCTCTGCTTTTTGCACAGTCTGATTTTCAAAGCGTCTGTATGGAAGATGTAGCTGTTGCTGCTAAAGTGGGGAAGGGAACTCTCTACAATTATTTCAAATCCAAGGATGATTTGTACTTTTCCATTCTGAACTACCGCCTTGAAAATCTCCTGCAAGTCCTGACTGATGCATATAATGGGAGGGATGACTTTCTGAAAAATATGAGAAGCCTCATCGTGCACCTGCATAAATTCCTTGCAGGACATCCCTACTTTCACAAGATATGGACTAGAGAAGAACATTCCATAGAAAAGAGCAGCAATAAAACCATCTTTGAATTAAAAGAGAGAATTATGAATCTGATTGAGAAGGTGCTCGAGCAGGGGCAGAATGAAACTTTGCTCAAAGATGATCTCGACATACCTTTAACAGCTCAAATCGTCTACTGCATGATCAATTATGTCAATTATGAAAAAAATCCCGATAAACTTTTTTCCATTCTTATGAAAGGGGTCGGAATCGAGGGACTGGATATATCCGTTGAATATGAGAGTTATAAACATGAAATCAAATAATGAATCGGGAACGGTATACCTTATCGGTGCCGGACCGGGAGACGAGGGATTATTGACCTTGCGTGGAGCTGAATATCTACAGTCGGCAGATGTTGTCGTATACGATTATCTCTGTAATGAAGCTCTGCTCAATATGGCAAAACCCGGTGCCGAGAGAATCTATGTGGGAAAACAAGCAGCAGCCCATACTCTATCTCAGGATGAGATCAATCAATTACTGGTAGATCAAGCATTAGAAGGAAAAAATGTTGCCCGTATGAAAGGCGGGGATCCTTTTGTATTCGGCCGCGGTGGAGAAGAGGCTTTGTTCCTCAGAGAATCGTCCATTGATTTTGAAATTGTTCCGGGTATAACGGCGGGAATAGCTGCATCGGCTTATGCCGGAATCCCATTTACCCATAGAGGAATAGCCACAACGGCTGGATTTGTAACGGGACATGAAATGGCCGGCAAAGAAAAAAGCGATATAGACTGGGAGAATATCAGCGGACTGCACACTCTTGTTTTCTATATGGGTGTGGGAAATCTTCCTGTCATAGTAAAAAAATTGAAAGACGTCGGCCGTTCAGGTGAAACTCCTGCAGCTCTTGTCCGCTGGGGTACGAGAGCCAACCAGGAAACGGTAACGGGAACACTCGATACTATAGTGGATCTGGTGGAAGAAGCCAGATTGAAACCACCGGCACTTATTATTGTCGGAGAAGTTGTCAATCTGCGGAAAGATCTTCGCTGGTTCGATAAAAGACCTCTTTTCGGAAAAAGAATTGTAGTGACCAGGAGCAGGACTCAAACCTCTTCGCTGGCTGAAAAGCTGAAGAGGGCTGGTGCAGAAGTGATCGAACTTCCCACAATCGATATTCAGCCTCTGGAGGATCAAAGTCATATTGATAAAGAGATTTCTGAAATAGAAAAATATGATGGACTTATTTTCACCTCTGTAAACAGTGTGGACATTTTTATGGAAAGACTTTTTGCATCTGATAGAGATGTCCGTGCTCTCTATATGACGAGAATCATTGTCATAGGAGGAGAGACTTCCCGCAGGTTATTACACTATGGTTTAAAAGCCGACCTGATCCCGAAGCAATTCACTTCTCAAGGGGTGGTTGAAGTAATAAAACAGTGCGGGAAATGTTCAAATGGAAAACATGTCCTCATTCCCGGATCTCTAATCTCGGGAAATATCATTGCCGAAGGCTTGAAAGAGCTGGGGACGAAAGTAGAAATGGTCGCCATCTACAAGAATAATAAACCGGAGTACACAGCTGAGAAAATCGATGCTATTTTCGAGGAGTTACCCGATCTGGTGACATTCACAAGTTCCTCAACAGTAAATAATCTAGTCGAAATTCTCGAGGGCTGCGGCAGATCTCAATATGTCAAAAAGATAAAAGGGGCCAGCATCGGACCTATGACATCGAGGACAGCTGCTGAGAGAAACATTGAACTGGTAATTGAAGCGGAAACGCATACGATCGATTGTCTTGTTGATGGAATATTAGAGCATATAAAGAAAATAGGAGAATAAAAAATGGTTGGAATTTCAAAATTATATTGTGGATCGGTGGAAGCATCGGACCCTTTAAGATACGGAAGACATTCGGGAAAGCTGCCCTCACACCTGTTGCAGTTCTCTAAAGATAAAAAACCTGTAGTAGTCTGGAATGTGGGAAGAAGATGCAATCTGAGATGTATCCACTGTTATTCCCAATCAAATGATCAGGTATATCCCGATGAATTGACAACTGAAGAGGGGTTTGCCCTGATCGATGACCTGGCTCAGTTCGGATCTCCTGTATTGCTTTTTTCCGGTGGAGAGCCACTGATGCGCCCTGATCTTTTTGAGTTGATAGCCCATGCCCGTTCAAAAGGGATGAGAGCTGTTTTATCGACAAACGGAACACTTATCACCAGGGAAATTGCTCAGAAATTGAAAGATTTCGACCTTTCCTATGTGGGGATCAGTCTCGATGGCCTCGAGAAAATTCACGACAGTTTTCGCGGGAAAAAAGGGGCTTTTAAGGAAGCCATCGCCGGTCTCAGAAATTGTCAGGAAGTGGGAATTAAAGTGGGGCTCCGGTTCACTATCAACAAAAAAAATGCTGAAGATATCCCCGGAATTTTCCAGCTTTTGAGAGATGAAAATATTCCCAGAGTTTGCTTTTATCACCTGGTCTATTCAGGCAGAGCAACAGAGATAATTAAAGAGGATCTTACTCACGATGAAACCAGAGCTACTGTCGATCTGCTGATGAGAGAGACAAAACAGCTCTTCTCAGAGGGACAGGAAACAGAAGTTCTCACAGTGGATAACCATGCCGACGGAGTTTACCTCTATCTGAAAATGAAAGAAGAGGGACACGAACGAGCCGACGATGTTCTGGAACTGCTCAGAATGAATGGTGGAAACAGCACGGGGAACGGTATCGGTTGTGTCAGCTGGGACGGTTCGGTCCATGCCGATCAGTTCTGGAGACATGAAACGTTCGGAAACGTGAAAGACAGACCTTTCAGTGAAATCTGGACAGATCTCTCCAATCCTCTTATGGCAAAACTCAAAGATAAGAAACCACATGTAAAAGGGCGATGTGCCAAATGCGAATACCTCGATATCTGCGGAGGAAATTTCAGGGTAAGAGCCGAAGCTGTTCACGATGACCTGTGGATGGAAGATCCCGCCTGTTTTCTCACTGATGAAGAGATTGGCATTGCAGAAAAGGTGGAAGCCTGATGTTTCCTACAGTTAGAATGCGCAGGTTGAGAGGCAATGAAAACCTGAGAAGGCTTGTCAGGGAGAATCATCTCTCTGTCAGCGATCTTATCATGCCTCTTTTTGTCTGTCCCGGAAAGGGAATTAAGAATGAAATCGCTTCCATGCCGGGAAACTATCACATGTCTGTAGATGTTCTCGTTGAAGAGTGCAGAGAGATCCGAGATCTCGGTATTCCCGGTGTTATATTATTCGGCATTCCCGAATCTAAAGATGCCGTCGGTTCAGATACATGGTCAGATGAGGGCATTATTCAGAAAGCTGTCAGATCCCTGAAAGAAAAGGTGAATGATCTTCTGATTATCACCGATGTCTGTTTCTGCGAATATACAGATCACGGTCATTGCGGCATTCTTAAGAATGGTACAGTGGATAATGACGCCACGCTTCTCAATATAGCGAAACAGGCTGTATCTCATGCCGAAGCCGGAGCCGATATGGTAGCTCCTTCAGATATGATGGATGGAAGAATCGGGATTATGAGAGAAGCTCTCGATACTGCAGGATTTTCAGATATCCCGATAATGGCCTATTCTGCAAAATACGCTTCAGCTTTTTACGGACCATTTCGCGATGCAGCTGATTCCACACCTCAAGAAGGAGACAGAAGGGGATATCAGATGGATCCTCCCAATGGAGATGAAGCCATACGCGAAGCGGAACTGGATATGATGGAAGGTGCTGATATCCTGATGGTGAAACCGGCATTATCTTATCTGGACATTATCTATCGTGTGAAGAGCGAATTCTCTATGCCTGTAGCCGCTTACAATGTGAGTGGTGAGTTTTCAATGGTTAAAGCCGCAGCGGCAAAGGGAATGATTGATGAAGAGAGAGTTATGATGGAAATGCTTACATCAATGAAAAGGGCGGGAGCCGATATTATCCTCACATATTTTGCAAAAGATGCCGCCCGGGTTCTGGGACAGAGGGAGAAATAAATGCACGGACATGAAAACAGATCCGGAGTGAAAAAGTACGTACCCCGTTTAGTCGCCTGGGAAACAACCAGGCGCTGTCCCCTAAACTGCCGGCATTGCAGAGCGGCGGCAATGGATAAGGAATATACAGGAGAGCTCAGTACAGAAGAATCTTTCAGATTGCTCGACAACATCGCATCATTTTCCAAACCGATAATCATTCTTACCGGTGGAGAGCCGATGGCCCGTGATGATATTTACCAAATTGCAAAATACGGTACTTCACTGGGTCTGAGAATGGTTATGGCTCCCTGCGGAATATTGATGAATGAACAGAATGTTCAGCAGATGATTGATTCGGGAATACAGAGAATTTCACTGAGCATCGATGGTGCGGATAAAGAGACACATGATTCTTTTCGCCAGGTCGACGGCGCTTTTGATTCCGTGATGAATGCTGCAAGGCTCGCAAGGGAGGCAGGACTCGAGTTTCAAGTGAATACAACAGTAACAAAACTGAATTACAAAAATCTTGATAAAATTCTCGATTTGAGCATGGAAATTGGTGCTGTCAGTTATCATCCCTTCCTTCTGGTCCCTACTGGACGAGGAAAGAATATGGCTGAGTATGAAATCGATCCCCAGGAATATGAAGATGTTCTCACCTGGATTTATAAGAAAAGTCTCGATCTCCCCATACAGATGAAACCGACATGCGCTCCGCATTATTACAGAATCCTGAGGCAGAAAGAACATGAAGCGGGAAGAAAAGTAACCTTTGAAACTCATGGCCTCAATGCTATGACCAAAGGTTGTCTCGGCGGACAGGGATTCTCTTTTATCTCCCATCTGGGAAAAGTCCAGATCTGTGGGTTCCTCGAAGAGGAAGCGGGGGATATCCGTAAAGCGGATATGAATTTTCAGGAAATCTGGGAAAATTCAGAGCTTTTTCTGAAGATGAGAAATCCTGAGAAATACGAAGGCAAATGCGGAGACTGTGAATACCTCCGGGTCTGCGGAGGATGCCGGGCAAGAGCTTTTTCAGAAACCGGGAATATTATGAGTGAAGAGCCATATTGCATCTATGAACCGCGTAAGAAAGCGGGAGCTTTGAAGTGAAAGATCTGACCGATATAGAGAAAAAAATTCTTGAAGAAATTCAGCAGGATATCCCTTTGGTAAGCCGACCCTTTCAAGAAATCGCAGTAACTCTCGGCATTGATGAAGAGACCGTTATTTATTCTATAAACTCATTGAAGGAAAGGGGATTTATCCGAGATATTTCGGCGATTTACAATGCAAAGGGATTGGGATATAAAAGTACTCTCGTCGCATTGGCAACTAATGATCCCGACAAAACCGCCGCTGTAATCAATAAACACCCCGGAGTCAGCCACAATTATTACAGGGAGCACACTTTTAATGTCTGGTTTACTCTGACTGTGCCTGAAAGTATGCACTTTGAAAGTATTATTGAAGATATGCTGGGTGGTGAATCTTATGAAAAATATAGAATCCTGCCAGCCTTAAAAACATTTAAAATCGGTGTGAACTTTCGTTTTACCGGAGATATAAAGAAAAAGAACAAAAGTGAGTATTCTTCAGATATTGCCAGTGTTGAGATCGATAGAGATTTGATCCGGGCTCTGCAGAACCCTTTTCCTGTAGTTTCTGAACCGTGGTCAGTGCTTGGAGAACAATTGGGGAAATCTGAAGATGAGTTATTTTTAGAAATAAGTAAACTAAAAAAAGCCAGAGTTATAAAAAGGATCTCCGGTGTAATCCGGCACAGAAAAGCGGGATATGCATCAAATGGAATGGCCTGTTTTGAACTGGATGAAGACAAAGTTGAACAGGCGGGTATGCAGGCAGCAGAATTTAATGCCGTATCTCATTGTTACCAACGTCCTGTGTATTCCGATTGGCCCTATTCTCTATTTGCCATGACCCATGGAACATCAAATGAAGAATGTGAGAAAATCATCAGTGAAATTACTGATGAGATCGGTGCACTCAGTTGTCTGACTCTATATAGTACAAAAGAGTATAAAAAAGAAAGAGTGAAGTATTTTTTGGAGGACGTCCATGTATAAAAAATCAGAAGAATTGTACAACAAAGCAAAATTATCAATTCCAGGCGGAGTGAACAGTCCTGTCCGGGCTTTTAAATCTGTCAATAGAAATCCCTTATATATAGATCATGGGAAAGGATCCAAAATATATGACGCTGATGGAAATGAATATATAGATTATGTCTGTTCCTGGGGACCTCTTATACTTGGACACTGTGACCGGCGGATTCAGGACGCAGTTATCAAAGCCACTAAGAAAGGAACCAGTTTTGGGGCCTGTACGGAAGTAGAAGTTAAATTCGCCTCTTTGATAACAGAAATGTATCCTTCCATTGAGAAAATCAGAATGGTAAACTCCGGAACTGAGGCCACAATGAGTGCGGTCAGATTGGCAAGAGGATATACGGGAAGAAATAAAATAATTAAGTTCGATGGCTGTTATCACGGACATGGAGACAGTTTTCTTATAAAAGCCGGATCAGGAGTATTAACATTCGGTATTCCCGGCAGTCCCGGCATTACTCCGGAAACAGCTGGGAACACATTAATTGCTCAGTACAATGATATTGAAAGTGTAAAAGAGCTTATTAATAACAATCACGGTGAAATTGCCGCACTGATTGTTGAACCTATAATGGCCAATGCCGGTATGATTACTCCGGAGAATGATTTTCTTAAAGATCTTAGAGAAGTCACTTCTAAAGAGGGAATACTTCTTATTTTTGATGAAGTTATCACCGGATTCAGAATTGCCCCCGGTGGGGCACAGGAATATTACGGGATAAAGCCCGACCTGACCACGCTTGGAAAAATCATAGGTGGAGGACTGCCGGTAGGAGCATTCGGAGGAAAGAAAGAGATCATGGATTATCTCGCACCGGAAGGTCCGGTCTATCAGGCGGGAACACTCTCAGGCAATCCCCTGGCTATGGCTGCTGGATTCGAGGCTGTATCTATATTGAAAGAGGCCAGTGTCTACAAAAAACTTGAAACTCTCGGCTCCAGGCTGGAGGCGGGATTGAGGGATAATCTAGAGAAATTAAACATCCCTTTTTCTCTGAATAGAGTCGGATCATTGCTGGGGTTGGCTTTTACAAAGAGTCAAGTTGTAGATCTGGAAACTTCCATGAGTTCAGATGCGAAATTTTATGCAGCTTATTTTAAAGAGATGCTGAAAAATGGTGTGTATCTGGCACCTTCTGCATATGAAGTCGGATTTATTTCCACTGCCCACAGCGAAGAGGATATTGATAAGACTATTGAAGCTAGTTTTAAGAGTTTGAAGGCAATCATCTAGATAATGTCTATTTTCATATTAGCTAAATTCTTCAGCCTGATGTTTTCTCTGATCAGTATCGTTAGATTAATCCCCTTTACAAAGGGAAACCGGAATACTCTGATTATCAGGTTTTTCTTATGTGCGGCAAATGTCACATCAGTTCTGTTTCTGACATCTTCAAATAAAATATTACCTGTAATCATCATTATCATTACAACAATATTTACTGAAGGTTATGAGTACCTGAAAAAATACATTTCCGGAAATTTTATTAAATTGATCAGATCTGATTCTTTTCTTTTGAAATTGCATCTTGTTTTGACATTTAACACGAATGCCTTTGGTTTTCTCCAAATGGTAAAGGCGGTTAAGGCATTTGATGAAAATGATAATGCAGAAGGGGAAGAGATCCTGGCTGCATATACGGCTAAGGTAAAGAATGAATTAAACTGGGTTTCCAATTGTTTGATCTTTCTATCCAATATCCATCAGAATAAATTTGCATATTCCCTATTGCAATCAATATCTATAGACATGACAAAGAAGAATATTCCATATCAGTTTCTGCAGATAGTTATTCAGTTGTATTGTGAAAATGATGATTTCCATATGGCTGATTATCACCTTGAATACATGGAAACCCACTACTTTGATGCCCAGCATAAATTCACCAATATCCATGTTTTTTTATATTATTACGCTAAAGGCGGACAGGTACAGCTATTTGAGAAAATCATGAGCGAATATCCTGAAGCAAAGAATTTTCCGCAATTTGCAGAAATGAGACAATTGCTTATTTCTGCTAATAAATCTGATAGAGTTTTTAGAGAGCCGAAATCTTATCAATTCACTATAGCTAAAGTACAAAATAATAAGATATTGCCTTTGTATATATTTTCCGGAATAATCTGCCTCATTACACTTTTACAGTTGTATTTTTCCCATGGCTCTTCTTTATCTGATCGGATTTTCTCAGGGCATATATATCCGATAGAATATATCAGGTTCGGGGCGGCTGCAAGATACCTGATTTTCCAGGGAGAATGGATACGTCTGATTACTCCTGTATTTCTTCATGGCGGATTATTACACTTGACTATGAATATATTAGGATTAATCAATATCGGTAGAGTTCTTCTCCGTTTTTTTGATAAATATGTTCTTTTCTTTATTTTTATAACCGGTGCCATAATCGGTAATGTGGTTTCTTTGTTTTTCTCATCAGCACTTCTGTCCGTAGGGGCATCGGGTGGTGTTTTCAGTATATTGGGAGCATTGTTATTGTATCTTATATGGCATAGAAGAGAGATTAATAAATTAGTTTTTCAGAAAATTGTGGTTAATTTTGCTGTGATTCTGGCCATACAGGTTATTTTCGGACTTCAGAATAGCAATATAGATAATTTTGCACATCTTGGAGGATTTGCCGGTGGTATTGTTTTAACAGCGCTCTCTCTTTGGATCAGAAATACGGTCTTTTATAAATATTATCTGAACTTTGTTAAAATAATATTATTTATGCTGATCATCAGTTTAATGGTTTTCTGGCCTGGAATGATTTCTGAAAATCATTTCGTTAAATCAGAATTAACTAATACAGTATCCGAGTCCGGATTACTATATTCCATTCCGGACTACTGGATAAAAGATTCAGACAGATATTTAGATCCAATATCAAATGGGCAGATAATTATATATGGTTATGAAGGCTCCCATGAATTAAATGAACAGATAACAGCAATAAAAAACCTATACACTAAAGATGATAAATACAAATCAGGGAAAGAAAGGGATCTGGATCATGGATGGAAATCTTTTGAATTCAACTCAAGAGATTCCGAGAATTCATTTGATCTCTATTACTTTGTCAGGAAAGAAAATAATCAGTTTACAGAAGTGTATTTATTTTTATACTCCGGTTTTTATGATGATTATCTGGCCTTTTTTGAATCTGTTTTATATTCAATGAAATAAATCAGTTTTCGGAATGGGTTTTGTCGCAATCGGTTCAGTCATAATTATGTTTTCATAGAAGATCGGAACCTATGTTATACTTCATTCCATGACTCATATTATTTTACTTCTGTATTTGATTTCAGGAATAAGCGGTATCAGCTCAATCATTTTTCTCATTATGAAATATGGGCATACGGATCCTTTTATGAAAGGATACATAAAGGTTCATCTCTCTTATACATCACTTATGCTGGTTGCTTTATTCGTTCTATATCTAAGAGTTAATGTCATTAAGTCCCCAATGCTCATGACTGTTTTTATTTCCACTATTCTTTTGGGTATGGGCTTTCTTTCATGGTCTTTATCCAGATTCAGTTTCATTATTAATTCAAAGGGCATAACTCATAAAATTAGAATATTCTGGTCGGTATTCCCGGTCTTTTTTATATTGTTGGCCATCAGTCAATTTCTGTTGTGGAAAACAAAGTTCACCTTGACTCCCGTAATTGTCGGAGTATCAACATTTGTATTCATCTCTGTCTGGTTTTCCAGAAGAAATTCAAAAGCTGAAGAAATAAAACACAAAGCAGATAGTCATCTCTGGTTATTTTTTCTTCTCTTTACACTAGTAATTATATCTATTGAGTTATTCCTGAAATTCACCTGGGGATTTATGGGAGATTACTCACTGAACATTCCGGTAATATTCCTATGCTGGAATTTTCTAAGTTTGAAACAGTTTAAAAAAGAATCCATATTGATTGATAAGGTAATAAATATTTCAGATGAAATGGCATGCAAATGGCAGTTAACCGGTAGGGAAGTGGAAATCTCCAATGCCATTATGCGAGGTGACAGCAATAAAGAGATTGCCTCTAATCTCAATATATCATTCAGCACCGTTAAAAATCATATTTACAATATTTACAGAAAAACCGGGGCTAAAAGCCGTGTTGATCTGGTTAATATATTTAAATAGGAATAATTACCCACGCGATATCATAGCAAAACAGGAATAATTTCCCATAGATAAGTTTAACTCCTACATGTATTTTTGGAGTAGGAGTACAAAATGAAAAAATCAATAATGCTATTTATTAAGTCTCTGCTAATTGTCGCCATATTTATGGTTTCCACAATGCTTACAGGTGCATTGATAACACCTCTGTTCGGGATTGACCTATCTCATTTGAAAATGCCTGCACAGGATAAAGCAATGATGGGTTTATTCACAACTGCAGTGATCCAATCGCTTATACTCATTCTGATAGCCAGCAGAGCTAAATTGAAAGGAAAAGGTTTGGCTTTCCTCTTAACTGCTGTCTTTTTTATTATCAATCATGTTTTAAATGTTATTGAAAGCCTGGTTTTTATGAGAAATGTATATCCTGTTGCTTTTCAAATGGTAAACCTTTTTAACGGTCTTATTGTGGCAGTCATATTAGGGTTTTCTGTAAGTTTTTTGTTCGGATCAAAGAATGATGTTGTAGATGAAATTGATTTTATCTGGTCAAAAAAGTTAATACTTCCCTGGATCCGATGGATAATCTTATGGTTTGTCATCTACTTCTGTGCGGGTTTACTCATCCCCATGAATGTTGAAGGTGTTTCTGAATTTTATTTCAGTGAACAGGGCGCAATGGATATGTC
>Ga0070729_10004263_pt1 | contig 15753 bp, 1 predicted proteins | sample tdDd472_FD_66725 | JGI IMG/M metagenome (GOLD analysis project Ga0070729, IMG submission 66725) | Marine sediment microbial communities from the Atlantic coast under amendment with organic carbon and nitrate - tdDd47.2 | ecosystem: Environmental > Aquatic > Marine > Coastal > Sediment | place... | reverse complement strand
TGTTGATTTTTCCGGACTAATGGTCGACCTATCCAGTGTGACTGCGACTCCTGTGAACTTCGCAGATCCGTCATTTGAAGTTGTTTACAATTTAGCTCAAACTCGATTTGAAGCCAATAACCCGGTTCCACCTTCGGGAACCTATACCCTCGAATTCGATTTGTCTTATCTTTCCTGGTGCGGAGGAGGCTTTCCAGAACAAGACCTGCTTTGGAAGAAAGAATACAAGGATGTGTGCGGACAACTCTTTTATCCTCCGGTTGAAGCGAGTGTTATTAATGCTCCCAGTGATGCACCTTCTTTAAGCGTGACCTTATCGGGGGCGCCCCCAATTGTGCAAATTGGAGCCCCCATTACATACGACATCACTTCAAACTACAGTGGTTTGACCGTTTGCGGTTCAGGGCCTGGCTCAAGCGGAGATGTTCTCGTGACAAGCACTCTGGACACTGGACTGGTCGTCACTGATGCTGGTGGAGGAAACTGGATGCCCGGAGGAGATGGTACGGGAGGCACGATTACCTGGGCCTATACGCCACCAGCCACCTTATCCACCATCGTCACGGTTCAGACACCAGGACTGGTAGATTGTGAAACGTATTGCAACGAAAGTCTCACGCATGTCATTTCTGCGGATGTGCAAGATTGCTGTGGCTGTGATCTCAGTTCCAACGCGTCTCAGACGACTTTCATCGAGTGCGAGGAAGGTGTCGACTCGGAGAAAACGGCCAGCGGCCCGACGGAACGTTGTGGAAATACAACCTACTCGAACACCTACGACTTTTCAGATAGCTCCACCGTTCTATTGAACGACCTGGTTTTTGAAGAACATGCAGACCAGGAACAAACCTACGATCCCGGATCATTAAGTGTCAACTTATCCGGTGGCCCCGGTGATATTACCCCATTAGCTCTGGCAGGTTTAACGGATACCACTCCAGGTGTTGGGGGCAGCTTGTTGATCGACTTCTCAGGCGCCATTGCCGTTCCCTTGGCTGGTGAGAGGCTGACGATCACCTATGACCTGACGGCAGAGGAAGCGGCGTTCGACGCCTGTACCGACACGAGCTTTCTCTCATGGTCAAGCCTGAACACCAATTTGATGGGAACACAATGCCTAGCTGATGGCATCATTCACGAAGCTGTTGAAACCAGTGTCTCAGTCCCTAGTATGGATCTTACCGTTACCGGCCTAGGCGACATCGTCAATGTTTGTGAAACCCAAACGGTCACCATTTCGCTTTCACAAACCTCTACCAACGCAAACCCAAGAGATGTTCAAGTTGTTCTTTCCGCATCAAATTACTATGCAGTCAATCCAGCGGCCACTATTTGTGGTGGAGGCGTGATGCCCGTTGCGTGTGAACCCGAAAGAGATGCCTCGGGAAATTATGTTTGGACCTTCAACGACCGATTTTCCGCTTACGGTGCTAATGCCACGCTTCAACTCGATGTCCAAAAACGCTGTAACAGTGGTGACCCAGGCGAAAAAGAATTGGTCGCAACTATCTACTATGATGAAAACTGCACCGATAATGGCAATATTGATCACACCTGTTCCTTAATCGTATCGGACTCACCGACGTTATTGTTGGCACCCGATCTCCTGATTGAGAAGACACCAGAAATATTTTTTGCCACTACCTCACAGGTGACCTGGCAAATCTATGTAACCAATCGAGGAACGGGAACAGCGTTTGATGTTTGGGTCGATGATGTCCTTGGTTCGGACTTGATCTACACCAACGCCTCCGTCGACGGTATGGGCTATAGCATTGATCCAAATATGGATCATACAGGTGGCGCGATCAACGGTGCCTCTATCCAATTTTCCGAAATTCCAGCCGGCACGCGAAGAGAAATCAATTTGACTGCAGATGTCATCGGTTGCACTAACCTGACGAATGTGGCTACGACTTCCTGGGGATGTATGGGTGGTGATTGCCAGGATCCAGTATCTGATGCTTCGACGGTAGCCATTCCGTCCCCTAATCTTTTGGCGACGAATGCGGTGATCACACCGATGAATGCCTGTGAGAATAACCGTGGATTTATCACCCTGAGAAATGCAGGCCAGACCAATTGTTACGATTTGCGGGTTACCCAAAGTCTGCCGGATGGCTTGTTTTTCAGCAATGGGTCCGCGCGTTGGCGGCTAAATGGTGGTTCATGGAATGGCCCAAATGCTGTCTATGACCCCAACCCAGCGACGTCCCCTATGCAATGGACTGACACTGAAATTCCAGCTCTGGCTATATTGGCGGTTGGTGATACGTTGGAAATTGAATTTGATTTAGTTTCGGATTGCAGCTTTTCTGGAGGAACCGTATCTGTTATTACCCAATTCAGTAACCCTTGCGGCCAGGTATTTACGACACCACAGAACGATTTCACCGTTGCATTCCTGGCACCGGATGTCACGGTAACCAAAACGAGAGCAAACGATCCCATTGATTGTGGTGGTTTTCTTCAGTGGACGATATCCGTTACCAATAACAGTGGGTATATGCTCCCTATTCTTTGGGTTGAGGACACACTCGACGCGGCCTATTCTTACAGCAGTTCGGTCGGAGATCCACCCTTCACGGTCGACAATGGAATGTCAGTTGGCCAAATGGTGACTTGGGAACTTCGAAATGTTAATCCTGGTGACACAGTCAGTCTTACCCTTAATGCTGTTGCCGATTCGGCACCCTGTTCACCTGATCTGGGGAACTCGGTGAACGTGTATTGGGGTTGTGGCTCTGCTGATGGTAGTTCGGCAACTAAACCCGGTGTGAATGCCCCAGATGATTCGCTCTGTCTCCAAACTAATCCAGTCGCCCAAACGGTTCGAACGGAAACAAGAGAGCCTGATTTAGACTTTGCTCCCAACGGCATCACCTTCGATCCCAACCCGATTGCCAATTGTGATGGTTCAACGATCCTAAGAATTGAAATGGAGAACACAGGGCCAACCGATGCCTACAACGTCGATGTGGTTGTTACGTTACCTGATGGGCTTTTATACCTCGCAGGAACATCAGTCAGCTATCTTGGGCCTGATGACTCGGGTGTACCAGGGATCGTGGCAGATCCGGCTATTGCTGGAAATACCCTTACCTTTTACGACTTGGGTGATAAGGGCAATAGCCTCGCAAGTACCATACAGGCAGATGGCGGGAATGACACATTGGTCCTTGAACTTGGTCTTGGCAGGGATCCCGACGCCTGTGACATCATAGGTGACGTATTGGTTGAATACCGTTACTACGACTGTTGTGACGATGCGCAGTATAGCGAATCTAACTCCGTTTATTTGGCTACAAATACGCAACCAATCATTGGTATCGACATGTCGCCCAACTCTCAACTTATTGCACCAGGTGATCATGCAATTTGGACCATTACCCTTACGAACTCCGGAGATGCTCCTGCCACTGCCTTTATGTTGACCAACCAACTTGGCAGCGGTTTTTCAAATATCTCGGTCACCTCCGGGCAGGGCGTGGACGGCAACAATTGGCCCGGAAACCTCGGTACTTGGACCATACCTACGATTGCTGCAAATGGTGGGATCTGGGAGGTTACTCTTGAGGCAGAGGTTGGCAGCGGAAGCTTGCTTTCAACGGTCAACGGTACTTCGTCGATCGAATCCTGCATTGGGGGCGTTTGCACCAACACCCATTTCCCGACAACCTATGCTTATGTGGCGGGTTTTGATATGTCCAAATCCGTGGACAAATCATCTGCAAATGTAGGTGAAGCGTTGACATATTCACTGGATGCAACTTTTGCAAATACTGAAACCACAAAAAATGTCACACTTAGAGATAACCTGCCTGGTTATGTTGAAGCCATTAGTGAAACTGCGGGAGGGGCCCATGATACCGTGAAATTGGGGACTCCTGTGGTATCGGCATTTGTCGAAGATGGATCCTCCCAGACCGTTACCTGGGGAACACCTCTTGCCGATTTCTCCGGCGGCGCCGTTTTGGATTACACCATCAATGCCCGTATTCGAAATGATGTTGGGGAAGATGATGTGTTCAGCACGCTCATTTTGACCAATAACCTGGAGGTTGTTGGTGGCTTTGATATTGATTTCGGGACAGTGGACGGAGACATTCACTTTGTTCCCGATAACCGGACGGATTCTACCGTGGTTTCCGAACCTGACCTCGTTCTCACCAAGACCTTTTCACCGACTTCAGCCGATGCGGGTGACGTTATTACGATCACCCTGGAAGTCAGCAATACCGGCGATGGCACCGCGTTTGAAGTTGAAGTCACCGATATCCTTAATGATCAAAATGGGGATGGCCTGGTGGATGGTAGTGATACGCTCGTTTTTCGAACGGATGCGGGAAGTATCACACCTATGACAACGCCTACAGGTTGGACCTTTAATGAAAATAACATCGGTGCCGACAATGCGACGGTTGCCTATACCAGTACTTCGGGTGCGGCCGATATTCCAGCTGGTGAATCGCGAACGTTTGTGTTCACGGCGGTTGTCAACACCGAAGCAGTCTCCGGTTCTACCCATATGGGACATGCTGATGCGTTGTGTCATTCCCTCGACAATGGTGATAGTGAGTTTAACAACGATACCTTTGATCGGCAACCTTCGGCCGAAGGTTCTGATGACCTTGTCATTGCCGATGTTGTTGCGCCCGTAAAAATGCTTACGGCGACCTCCGAGGACAATACCGATCCATCCGACAGCAATATCTCCTCAAATCCTCCCGTGGCAATTGGTGAGGTTGTGTCTGTAGAGATCGTCTTCCAATTACCAGAGGGCACAACAGAAAACGTCATGTTGTATGAACGATTGACCAATCTCAACGCTAATATTGCCTGGGGCTCTTATGTAGTTGGAAGTGCAACACTATCAAGAAGTACAACCGCATTGACCAGTTCGCTCGATCCAGGTTCCATTAATGCCTCAACTGCAGGCGTACCTGTGTCTGTGGATGCCCAAATATCGGAATCAGTTGGTTCCACCTATTCAACCATTAGTCTTGACTTGGGTAGTGTGATCAATACAGCAAGCGATGGGGCCAATGAAACCTATTCGCTTAATTTGGATGTGGTGGTTCTGAATAACAGCACGAGTTCAGGCGACAGCCTGGTGGACTACGGGCGTATTCGATATCGGCCCGCAGGAGGAAGTGACCAGTTCGTCAATTCTTCAGCCGTGACCATGCATGTTGCAGAGCCTGTTCCCACCATTTCAACGGAGCTGGCACCCTCTTCTGGTGACGCCGGTGATACCATTCATTTTACCATAACCCTGTCAAACACTGCTTCAGGGGCCAATGCCGCCACCGCATTCGACTGGGATATAGAGAATGTCCTACCCGCAACTTTCGAAAACATCACGGGACTAACCCTGGATGTGGGTACAACAGGTGCGACAATCACTATTGACCCTAACTTCCCCGCCAGCACTTCCACATTGACCGCCACGATTGATCAGCTCGATCCTGGCGAATCAGTCTCTATCGAATTCGATGCAGATCTAATTCAAGGCGTGAATTTTGGTGAGATGATTACCGATACATCGACCTTTACAACTACCAGCCTGCCTGGCAATCGTGGCACGGCAAATGCCACTCCTGGAAGTACCGGTACTGCCAATGGTGAACGCAATGGCAGTGGCGGCGTCAACGACTTGGCAGGCTCGGATCCTGACTCGGTGACCATCAATCTGCCAACGCTTTCAAAAGACATTCTTAATTATCAGAACTTCTATCCCATTGAAGATCAACCCGAATTTGAAGTTCGGACCGGTGTGCCGGCTGGAACCAATAATGATTTCCTGATTAGCGATACGTTGCCTGTCGGGCTCATCTTTGTTGCTAATTCTCTCAATGTCGTTGTGCCCTCTGGGGCAAACTCATCCAATGGAGCAATGGTTGAGGCCAACGGTTCGTTTTTCAATTATGATAGTTCGTCGCGCAGTCTTACGCTCGATTTTGGTACTCTTACGACGCCTAGTGCAGGTAACATCATTATTACCTACGCGACAATGATTGAAAATGCCATCGGCAATCAGGATGGCGTCACCCTTCGAAATTCGGTTCTGTTGGAATATGAAGATCCCACGGATCCAGCCGCAACCGTAACGGTCGGCCCAGTGGACAATACACGACTCGTCAATATTGGCGAACCGAATCTCCTAGCTGTGAAAACGGTTCAAACTGGAGCAACAGGTTCCGATGCTGGAGATGTTATCAGCTGGCGCATCGATTTGACCAACAACGGCAATACAAACGCATACCAAGTTTATTGGGCGGACATATTACCGGATGGCCTTTTCAGTATCAGCAATGCAACCCTTTTCATTTCAGGTGGTAACGTTTACCTGAATGGCACGACAACAGCCCTCGAAACCGTCGACCTTTCAATCACAACGACATTTAATACGAACGATACGTTGTCCCTGCCTCTGCTTGAAATCCAGCCAGGCGCGTTACTGCGGGTTGAGTTTGATTCAGTCATGATGGAAACGGTACAACCCAGTGAAGTACTGAGCAATGAGGTGACCTTCGATTACACTAGCCTGGTGGATGGGGGACGTGATAACTCCACTGCCCCTGGAAATGTGGATGACGATAATGACACCGATCTAAACAATTACGAAGAATCAACTTCTGAAAGTGTGACGGTTGATGCGAGTATAGCAATCGATAAAACCATCCCCTCAATGCAGACGACTTATGCAGTGGGCGAACTTGTTACCTATCGGATTCAGGTAGATCTTATCGAAGGCGTTACCACAAACCTGCATGTATATGACAATCTACCAGTTGGTTTGACGTATGATTCCCATAATATCGCGGTTGGCCAGGCCGAGATTCTTATTGGAAACCCAAGTTACGACACCCGTCTGGGAACGGACCAGGAGGTCCATTTCTTCTTTGGTGACGTGACGAACCCAAGTACTTCCGGCTCAAATGATTTTATTGAAATTGAAATCTCAGCCAAGGTTGACAATATGCTGGCAATCCAGAGCGGATTCGTTTTGAACAACGGTGAAGAGATTGATTCCAATGATGTGTACCTGACCTTTGGCCCCGGATCCACCCAAATCGACTTTGACGAAGATGGCCTTCCCGGAAACGGAAACCAAGGCGTGCCCATCACCGTTGTTGAACCAGCTCTTTCCATTAATAAAACAGTGAATCTGGCAACTCAAACTTTGGGCGATGCAGTGACCTACACGATAAATGTCCTTCATGATGGGGGCAGCAATTCGGACGCTTTTGATGTGCGCATTTCTGATAGCCTACCCATGGGACTAACCTACATACCAGACTCATGTACCCTGCCTCCGGCAGATGTTTCCGTGTCAGGCCAGGATCTGGCATTCAATAAATCCAGTATAACCCGAGGAGCTCCAGATAACGGTTCCTGGAGTTTTTCTTATCAGGCTCGAGTGGATAGCAGTGCTCAAGTTGGCATTACCCTAACCAACGATGCCCTATTGGAATGGGCAAGTATTCCGGGCGCAACTGGCGGTCCAAATCATGGCCGAAATGGTGACGACGGATTGGGTGGACTGAACAATTATGTCGGTAGAGATAGTGCGAGTACGACTCCAACTTCCGACGCAATAATCGATGCGCAGAAAACAGTTGCTCTCGTCGTGGACGGAGGGGCCCCAGGCGTCGTGGATCCTGGTGATACCCTTGAATATACGATTACACTGACAAATGGACCGGACCCGGTTACCAATGTCATGTTCACAGATCCCATCCCCAATAACAGTGCCTATGTGGCGCCTTCTCTAATCAGCTCAAAGGGAATTATTGATGATACGGGAGATCCCCTCTCGGTCGATATCGGTTCCCTCGCTTCTGCGGAAGCCGTCACCATCACGTTCCGGGTTTTGGTTGATGGAAGCACACCCGCAGGTACAGTCATTTCAAACCAGGGTACGATCGATAGTGATGAGACCGTGCCCGAACTTACCGACGAAGATGGCATCGACGAAAATGGCGATCAACCCACTGATGTGCGGGTTGGTGGGCCAGCAGAAGTCGAAAACGCACTCTACGTTCACAAACAGGTCGTTTGGATTTCTGACAACGACTTAAGTGGTGATGTGTCCCCAAGCGATACGCTTCGTTATCTTTTAACCATCGAGAACCATGGAGATGAAACCCTGACCAATGTTTTAGTTTCCGACACGATTCCAGTGGGCTTAACCTATGTGGGTGCATCGGCAACCATTCACGGCGCACCTCCCAATAATATCAATGTTTTGGGATCAGGCGTTTCGATTGCCATTCCAAGCCTGCTGCCAAGCCTGCGTCAATCCTTCACTGCCACGTTCGATGTAACTATCGACAATCCTCTAGTCGACTACAACGGCGGTGCGAATGATGAAACCTTCCTCAATCAGGCGGCATTGGATTCGGATCAAACCGATCCTGGTGAGTCCGATGGTAATGGCGATCCATCAGATGGTAATCAGCCTACCCAAATTACGGCCTATGACGACAACTCGGGTACACCGATCATCGATGTCGAAAAACGGTGGATGCTTCTCAATGATTTGGATGGTGACGGCCTGGTCGATCCCAACGACACCGTAATCTATACCATCATGGTCCTCAACACGGGCGGAGCGATGGCAACCGATCTACGTTTGACCGACACCATTTCTGCAAATACGACAGTCTTAGCGGGAACCGTGACCACGGATCGCGGTATCGTTGTAACCGAAGATCCAGTCAATATCAACATCGGTATGCTTGAACCGGGCGGGCTTGTCCAGGTCCATTTTCAGGTCAGCGTCGATGGCGGAACCCCGGATGGGACCATTATCCCTAACCAGGCCATGGTCAGTGGAGATGACGGCATTAGTGAAGTTTCCGATGACAACGGCAACGACAATGATGGAAAGAACCCAACCCTGACACCGATTGACTCCGGTGGTGGCAGCTCGTCCGGTGCGCCAGGTGCACTGAATAAGGACATCTTTTCTACCTCGGAGCCGGGCAGTACAAGTACCGATGTGCTCATCGGTGAAAGGATCACCTTCCGAGTAAGTGTCAGTGTGCCTGTCGGAACGCTTCGCGAGGCCACCCTGGTGGACACTTTGCCTTCAGGTATGCTCTATCTGCCAAATACCGCGCGCCTGGCCCGAATGTTCGAAACAGGCATGACTTCATCTGAAAACCCTGGCGGCATTAACACGGCCGCTGCCGGAAACTACGTTGCATTGGCAGATGGTTCGGACTTGGTCCAAATGGGTCAGGACCTTGAACTATTCCTCGGCGATATTATCAACTCCGACAACGATGCCAACGATGAAATATACATATTGGAGCTCCAGGTCTTGGTCCAGAATACCGTCACGAACCTTGCCGGGGCCACCCTTAACAACCAGGCGACCATTACCTACCTGAACGGACTTGGGCAGGTTCAAACCCTTTCCCCTGTGTCTCAAGGCGTCACGATTACTGAGCCAGATTTGGTGTTGGGTAAAACGGCCCTGCCAACCATGGTGACAACGGCAGGTGGCGATGTTACCTTCACATTAATCGTAACCAATCCGGCTGGAAGCCACGTTGGTCCTGGATTCGATGTCCAAATAACCGACACTTTGAGTCCCGAATGGACCGCGTTAACAGTGAATAGCATTGTTACTGCGGCTGGTGTAAGTGGTGTGGTGGATAACAGTTCGGGAACCGTGCTGGATATTTCCGTCGCGACCTTCCCTGTGGATGGTGTACTCACGATCACGTACACAGCGTCCGTGCCCGGAATCCTCGCTCCAGGCATACTGACCAACACTGTATTCGCCAATTGGACGTCAACTCCTGGGCAATTTGGAACCGGTGATGGCATTCCGGGAGATGCAGGTGACTCCGATGGTGAACGAACGGGCGGGGGCGGCGTGAATAGCTATGCTGCTTCGGCTCAGGCGGATGTGGTCATTGGCGAAACCAACATCACCAAAACCGTTCTCAACCCACAAGAACGTTATGCAATTGGGGAATTGGTTCACTTCCAGGTTCAAGTCAGCCTACCGCCGACCGCTTTCCTGGAAAATGCTCGAATCGAGGACATTCTCAATAATGGGTTTAGCTACCAAGGTGGCCTAGTCATTGATTGGCAGGGAATGACCTCGTCGACCAACCCAACTGATTTCACCAGACTGGACAATACTCCAGGCCCTGGAGAAGAAACTCTGACACTTGACCTGGGGGGATTTGCTAATCCTCAGGTAACCGTCCAAACCTTAACCCTTACCTATGCCGTCCAGGTCGACAATCTGCTTATCAACCAGGAGGGAACCGACCTGGGCAATGCTGTTGCTTTTAGTTATGAGGATCCGGGTGGAGGAATCGGCATAAGTCAGGCTGACAGCCAAAGCATAACGGTTGGCGAAGCGCATTTAACACTCGATAAAACCATCACATCGGGATTCACCGGGTTGGATGCAGGTGATCCGATCAGTTTCCAGGTCGTAATCGGCAACGATGGAACTACCACCGCATTCGATGTTGTCCTCACCGATATCTTTCCGGCCGGTCTGGAAGCGGCCACAGCCTTGACCGTTTTCAGCACAAATGGAGGAGCCGAAACGCCGACGTTCATGAACAACGGTTCCGACTGGTCAACGAGTGCCTTCGATATACCTGTGGGTGCTTCGGTTGGCATTACTTTCTCAGCCATCTTGTCAAATACGGTCCTACCAGGCCAAAACATTCAAAATTCAGTTTCGGCCACCTTCTCCAGCCAGGATGGTAGTCAATCTGGTGAACGGGACGGCTCAACGCCGAACTCGAATCAAGACGACGATACCGATCTCGACAACTACGGTCACTTCGATTCTGCTCCGGTTTTGGTGGTTGCAGATACCATTGCCATCACCAAAGCGTTCTATCCCGATCCAGTGAATACCAATTACACCATTGGAGATAGCGTCGGGTTCCGAATATTGGTTTCGCTCAATGAAGGAATGGTGGATGATCTAATTGTCACGGACACGATACCGGTGGGATTGCGCTTCGAATCCGCAATTGTCGGTGGTGGGAACCTTGGCATCATTCACAACTACAGTGGCACGGCTTCTGTGGTCGGACAGGTTGCCAGTTTTGATCTTGGGCAGGTCATCAACCCTGCAAATGGTGTCAATTCGGATGACTATGTGACCATCGACTTGATTGGCACGGTCGAGAACATCGCTGGCAATCAGGATGGAACTTTCCTTGAAAACCATGCCGAGCTGAGCTTCACAGGGGCGCTCGGTCCCGAAACCCGCGATTTCGATTCTGACGCCGCAACACCAGGTGTTCAGGGTCTTGAACTTGAACTAGTAGAACCTGATCTTCAACTTCAGAAGTCCGTTTCAGCAATGGATATCTGGCCAGGAGTTGAAGTTGAATACACCCTGACGATTGACCATACGGCAGCCAGCCGCGTCGATGCCTTTGACATCGTCATTGTTGACACGCTGCCTGTTGGTATCACTTATGTCACTGGGTCAGCGAACCTGACACCAACCTCGGTTGTTGGACAAGTCGTTACCTTTACGGTCCCTGTATTGACGCTTTTGGACGATCAGTTCAGTATTATCTACAATGGCTTGGTAGACGATAACTCGACACTGGGAGTCCCGTTGCAGAACACTGCAATTGGTACTTATAGCACGCAGCCAGGCGATCATCCCGGCGAACGTGACGGAAGCGATGGAGTTGGTGGTCTCAACGACTTGGAAACTAATTCGGCCAATGCCCAGATCATTCCAACCCGGCCGGTTGTGACCATGTTGAAAGTCGACAACCTTGATGTGGACCTATTGGGTGACGGTAACGCATCTCCAGGTGATACATTGGGTTACCAGGTCATTATTGAAAACTCAGGTAATGCGCCGGTCACCCAGGTTGTTTTCACGGATACGCCTGACCCATACTCGTCGATCGTCCCTGGCAGTATCACTTCAACCCAGGGAACCATTTCTGGTGGACAAGACGGAACAGCTCCCATTGTCATAGAAATTGGGACGCTAGCGGCATCTTCAAACGTAACCGTTTCTTTCCAGGCCGTGATTGACGATTCGGTTGATCCTGCCTTCAGAATTCTGGCAAACCAGGCCATTTTGAGCAGCGAGGAACTTCCTGACCTGCCTTCGGATGACCCGGACGATCCAACCGGTGATGACGATCCTACGGCTACACCCATCGTCCAGATCGATCTCGGGGTGACCAAGATGGATGATCCCGACCCCATTGCACTTGGGAATGGCGATGTTACTTTTACGGTCCTGGTCGACAATACAGGTCCTTCTGCGGCAACCGAGGTTCTCGTCGTTGATCAATTGCCCGCAGAGTTGACCTATGTTAACTCGACAACCAGCGCAGGTAGTATTATTTATGATGGTGTGACACACACCGTGACGGTCGATATTGGAAATTTGGCGGTGGACGCTCAGGTGACGGCTACGGTTACCACCACCCCAACCGTAACAGGGGAATTTAACAACAGCGTATCAGTATCTGCGTTGGAGCACGACCTCAACCCAGATAACGATTCGGACCAGGAAGACACAACGGTGGTTGAAGGTATCGATCTATGGTTGACAAAAACAGTCAACAACCCAAACCCGGATTATCAGGAGACCATCACCTTTACGGTAAGGATCACCAACGAGGGACCAAGTACAGCCACAGGAATTGTGGTTGCTGATACGTGGCCAGCTGAACTGGTATATGTCTCACACACGAGTACCGCTGGCTCCTATGACCACGCCAGTCACGAATGGTCGATCGCTAGTATTGCGGAGAACGCCTTTGGGGAGCTTCACATTGTTGCCCGTGTCAACGGGCTCGGCACTCCTATCAATCTAGTCGAAATCATCGCTCACAATGAGGTTGATCTCGATTCAACTCCTGGAAACGGAGACCCGAGCGAGGATGACATCGCCAGTGTCGAAATCGCCATCAACGATGCGTTGGATCTTACGCTCCAGAAATGGGTGATCGCCGAGAACCCCTATCCAGGTTCGCGGGTCATCTACAACCTTGAAGTCCAGAACCTGGGACCAGCTCCCTCGTTTGGTACGATAGCAACTGACCACCTTCCAGGTGGCATCGAATTTATCTCCTCAATGGCGACTCAAGGCGTTTACGAGCCAGTGAGCGGTGAATGGGACATCGGCCATATGGATCCCGGTGATCTGCATACTCTCACCATTCGTGCCGAGATTCGCCGTGACACGCCTAGCGGCATTGAAATAATGAACGTTGCAAGCGTTACATCTGATCTGGTGGATATAGATATATCAAACAACGATGGCAACGCTGCTATCTCCACTGTCGTAGGGGTGCCTACCTTGAATGCTTGGCTGAGAATCGCCTTGCTTGGGTTAATGATGGCCACCGGATTATTTGCCATGAAACGACACCATTAAGAGGGGGTTCTTCAAGTAGGGAAAGGCCCGCCACTGGCGGGCTTTCAGGGGGACGAATCCACTGAACGCCTTCATTCGCAAACGAGGTGGTCACCTGACACGTTGATGTGGAGCCTATCGCGTGAGACCCCGTTAACTGGGTGGCCGATAGCCAATTTGCTTCGATTTACTGAATTGAAAGTTGTAAGATTTCAAACGATCAATCAAAATATCGGCCATAGAAGTCCTGCTATTTATGTCCTACTTTAGTTGAAGAGATTAGCATGCCAACCATAATAAGCCATACCCTTGTAGGAATGACCGGAGCCGCCATTTCTAGATTTGGTGCTGAAAAGCGCAAGTTGATTTTGCTCTCCATTTTATGTGCAATTTTGCCCGATGCAGATGTCATTACTTTTAAATTCGGAATTCAATATGGAGATTTTTTTGGGCATAGAGGGTTTTTCCACTCAATCGCTTTTGCAGTAATAATTGGAATGTCTATTCCGAGCATCTTTTATCGTTCACTAAGAACGTTTTCCTTCAGATGGTTTAAATTGTCCGGTTATTATTCAATTGTTACCATCTCCCACGGCGTTTTGGATGCATTTACAAATGGGGGATTAGGCATCGCCCTATTGTCCCCTTTTGATAACACACGATATTTTTTTTGGGTTACACCTATTGAAGTCGTTACGTTAAATCCTATGAGGTTCTTTTCTTTGCACGGAATTCAAGTGATGGCGAATGAATTCCTTTGGGTTTGGTTGCCATGCCTTGCTCTGATTGTAATGGTGCGCTATATGCGTAAGAAAAAGGAATTGAAGGACCTATACCGTTAGTGTTTTAGCGTGCGAAAGGGGCGCATTCTGGCGAGGACATGGGTTTTGCTTGGTGATCATGACCTTGGATAGATCTTGATCCAGGGGACCTCTGCTGGATTTGGATAGAAAGTATTGTTAATTGTTTTCATGCGTCTTCAGGGGGCCGGATGATTTTTTTGTCGGGTCAATAGCTCCATGGTATGAAATTATTGAAAAAAAACCACAATTTGCCACAAGGACCCAGGCCCCACAAGCCCCTCAAACACCCAAGCGAAGAAGTCCAAATTCATACAGGCTTACTTGTTTTGGGCTCAAGCCCATCAAATCGCTGTGCTTTTCGACCCCAATTTCTTCTGTGTGTCTCAAAATGGAGGGTCAAAAGCCTATTTCTAATACAAAACTATTCAACAATTTGTGAATAATCTATACAATAGGGCTTCAATTTGGTCCATTAATATCCATTTTGGGTTTTGGACTCTTTATACCAAGGTTTTTCAGGGTGGGGAATAATGACGATGATTTCAAAAAGCTACATGTGTGCACTGTCTTTGCTGGTTGGTGTTGGGCTATGGGCTCAAACCCCCAATTTGGTGAACGGAGCCGGAGGAGACGTTTTTCCTGGTACGCAAGACTGCTTCGACCTAACGCTTACCAACACAGGTAGCCCCGGTTATGCACCCTATATTCGACTCATACTTCCGCCTGAAATCAGCCTGGATTCAGCAGCTTTTCTTGGATCTGGAGTCACCACTACCACCATTGGAACCTTCCCAGCTGCGCCAGGAAACGAGTTGACAGATCCTCGGTCCGGAACGACTTTGAGTGGTCCTGAAGGTCACACCTTGGTATTGCTCATTCTGCCGGTCGGTTCCATTGTAGAAGGCGGCCCGCCTATCGTGATTGATACCTGCGTCACCGTCGACGAATCCACCGATATTGGTGTCACACTCAATGTGGATGCCCAGGCAGTCTACGAGTTTGGTAATTCGCCCACCGGTAGCACGCCTATTGAGAGTGTTGTTCAAACCGGGTCCTACTTCACCACGTTGTATACCATGACCAAGTCCAACGATGCTCCTGAAGGTGAGAATCCTCCGGGAGCTCCTGGTGTTTTTCAGAATGGATTCACCATCACAGTGGATGTTGCGCCCAATAAGACCATCCATGACATCGTGATCACCGACACTCTGGATTCAGAAATGCAGTATCTCGGTCCCGTTATCATTGTCGGCGGGGTCAATTGCACGGCCGATGTGGAACCCTCGACCCTCACACCAGGTGGCACTCTGGTTATCAGTTGTGATTCGATTACAGGTGGTTCGGGAGACGACCTGACAATTACCTATCCTGCCACCTACATCATCGACACGCTGGATGAGACGAACTGTTCAACCTACAATGTGATTAACAATGTGACTATGGATGCAGAGTATCCCGATGACACATCGTTGCCACAGACCAGCGACATCACAACCATTTCAGCAGAACATGTGGTTCTCAGGAAAGGTGCCTCGCCGGGAACCGCAAATCCCGGTGATA
>Ga0070729_10004262_pt1 | contig 15754 bp, 15 predicted proteins | sample tdDd472_FD_66725 | JGI IMG/M metagenome (GOLD analysis project Ga0070729, IMG submission 66725) | Marine sediment microbial communities from the Atlantic coast under amendment with organic carbon and nitrate - tdDd47.2 | ecosystem: Environmental > Aquatic > Marine > Coastal > Sediment | place... | reverse complement strand
GGCCGCATCGCCCACGATGGCGCGGCCCGGTTCGGCCACCAGCTGCACGCTGTCGTCGAAAAGGGCGTCGTAGTGGGCGCTGATGGCCTGGCCCATGGCCTCGAGGTCGATGATCTCGTCGAGGTAGCGCACGGGGAAGCCACCACCGATGTCCAGCATCTCCAGGACGATGCCCTCGCGCGCGGCCTGGTCGAACAGCGCTTTCACGGTGTCCAGGGCCTCGAAGTAACGCGACACGTCCAGGCACTGGCTGCCCACGTGGAAACTCACGCCGCGAGGGTGCAGACCGGCGTCGCGGGCAGCGCAAAGCAGGGCGACGGCCTCGGCGGGCGGCGCGCCGAACTTCTCGCTGAGGTGGGCCACGCTGCCCTCGTTGGAGACTCGGATGCGCACGTGCACATTGGCCCCCGGGGCGTGGCGCGCGATCTGCGTGATCTCGGAGTGGTTGTCGAAGGTGAAATCGTCCAGCCCGACGCTGGTGGCGTGGGCGATGTGCCGCGGGTCCTTCACGGTGTCGGCGAAGATGAGGCCCTGGCGGGCGTCCGCCCCGGCGGCCAGGGCCGCCTCGATCTCACCCCGGGAGGCCACGTCGAAACCGGCGCCGGCCCGGGCCAGGGTCTCCAGGATGCCCGGATGCGGATTGGCCTTCACGGCGTAGAACAGGGTGACGGCGGGCAGGCAGGCGTCGAGTCGGCGGTAGTTCTCGATGATCTGGCTGCGGCTCACGATGTATAGCGGCGTGCCGTGTTCGGCGGCCAGTTCCTCGATGCGGTCGCGGGGGAGGTCGTAGGGATTCATGGGTGCGGCCTCACGGTTGGGGGTTCAGCGACGAGTGTAGGGGAGGCTACCCGGGCAGCACAGCGTTGCTTCACCGTTTTGACCGGAACGAATTGATCCTGTATCGTCATTCCAGGGCCCCGGCATCGCTCACGGCTTCGCCCGGCCGGGGCCCGTGACACCAACGAGGGGGATGTCATGCCACGGATCATCGTTCTGTTCCTGGCGCTGGGCCTGCTGGCCGGTGCCGTCCACGCCCAACAGCATCTCGACTGGATGATCGCCTACGTCGACGTGAATCCCGATGCCGACGGTGCCCGCATCTACATGCTGGCCGACGGCACGGGCACGCCATTTGCCGAGGCGCGGGCACCGGGCGGCAGCCTGGTGGACGCCACCATCACCCTCCGACTCACCGACATCGAGGATACCCCCCTCGTTGGTTACCCCGCCGAGGATCTGTTCCTGTTCTCCAGCGAGGGCGGCGTGGCCAGTTGCCCGGGTGGTCTGTCCGCGGACGGTCCCACCGGCAACGACGGCACCACCACCTGGACAGTGCCTCCCGAGGCCGGCGGCCATTCCATCGGCGAGACCGTCCACATCTGGGTCAGTGGCTGGGAGGTGTACCTGCCCGTGTCGCTATCCCTGGTCAGTAGCGACATCAACGGCGATCTGACGGTGGACATCTCCGACGTGGCCCACTTCGTCCAGGCGCTCTACGGCAACGCCGACGAACACGCCGATTTCAACAACGACGGCGAGGTGAACCTGACGGAGATTTCGATGTTCACCGCGGCCATCGGCGTGGGCTGTCCCTGATCCACCGGCGAGCGAGCCGTCGGGGAGCGCCCCGGGGACGGCGGAAGTCCGGAACCTGATGGTTGGGCGCCGGTGGGCACCGGATCGGACCCGTCGGCATGGTGGAGAACATCATTCACTGTAAGCTGTTGACGATTAACAAATTGTGCCAATGTCTCCCCCCGGGGGGAGACGCGTGTGGCGCCGGCCGGCATCACTCCGGCCGCCGTCGTGGGTCATCCGAGAACCTCCGCGCTTCCGCTCCGTATGATCAACACTGTTCATGGAGCGGCTGTCCCCCGATCTTCATGGTAGGCTCACTCGCCACTCGCCACTCGCCACTCGCCAACTCGACCGGAGGCCCCTGCATGTCCCGGACCTGCATCAGCTGTGGAATGCCCATGACCATCCCGGAAGACCACGCCGCCGGTGACATCGCGCGCGAATACTGCCGCCATTGCGCCACCGAGAACGGCGACATGGCCAGCTTCGAGGATACCAGCCGGCGCCTGGCCGAACGCGTTCAGCAGACCACCAAGGTGTCCGAGGCCGACGCCCTGCGCACCGTGGTGGAGCGCCTCATCGAGTTGCCGGCCTGGCGGGGACGCTCATGACCACCCGGCTGCTACTCGTCGCTCTGCTGACCGTCGTGGCCACCATCGCGACCGCCGACACGGGCCCCTACGTGGCGCTGTCGACCTACGGCAACCTCCTGCACTTGAACTTCGACTACGACGAGCCTGGCACCGGCGACGCCGTCCACCCCAACGACACCCTGGCCGCCTGGGCCATGGAGCTGGGCTGGCGCGTCTCCCCGAGCTGGTCGTTGGCCCTGGAACGGCTGGCGTCAGCAGACTCGGAGGACCACCAAGACCACGAGTACAACCACCTGCTGCTGCGCGTGGACTGGTTTCCCACGGCGGGCAACTGGTGGCTCGGTTCCGGCATTGGCTTCGCCGGCGCCGACGGCCTGGAGACCGTGACCCACTGGGGCGGCCGCTTCGTACCCAGCGGCGGCGGCTTCGCCATGGTCGTGGGAGCCGGCGCCGAGCGCCCGCTGTCCGATCACTGGGCCGTGCGCGGGCGACTGGATTTCGTGCGCGAAACGAACCTGCCGGCCGACACCACCGACCGCATGGATGTCCACGGCTGGCGCGCCGGTCTGCTGCTGGTCTGGTGCCCGTGATGACGTCCACACCGCCCAGCCCTGACCAGAAGCCCCCGTCGACCGAGCAGCCTTACAGCGCCTCCGTCTTCTCCACCGGCCGCGCCCGCGGATTCTGGATCCTGGCCGCTTGTTGCGTGCTGCTGGGGCTCTGGTGGTTGCTCAGTCGCTAGGGCGAGACACCAGCGGCGCCGAGCAGTTTGACGCCACTCCTCCAGAACCCGTAGATTGAACCAGCTGCCAACCCCCGAACCGATCGGCCCCACCCCGCCGATCCTGCTCGATACGAGGGGGAGTTCCATGATTTCCAAGCTAGCGACCGTGACCACCCGGGCCGCCGCAATACTGTGTCTGCTTCTGTCCGCGCCCGCCCTGGCCGACTGGCCTTCCCACGAGGTTTCGCTGTCCATCGCACCCAACGCCGAGGCGATCTACGTTCGTCTCGATGGACAGGGATCGCCGCTCACCGAGGCCTTCGGCCCGAACGGCAATCCGGCCGACGCCACCGTCACGATCACCGTGATCGATCAGTATGGAGACCCGGCCGCGGGCATCCCCGCCATCGAACTCTGGCTGCGGTGCCTGGACGACGGACTGAGCCTCTGTTCGGAGCAGATCATCGCCGACGGTCCCACCGACGCCGCCGGCCAGGCGACCTGGACGCTACCGCTGGCCGCGGGAGGATCGGTTCTCGGCGGCCAGTTTCGCGTTCACGTGGAGGCGCATGGCTATCCCGCCGGATTCTCGCTCACCGTCCGCTCGGCCGACATCAACGGCGACCACCTGGTCAACCTCACCGACGTGGCCCTGTTCACCCAGGCCCTGGCGACCGAGGACACCCGCTGCGACTTCAATCACGACACGCTGGTCAACCTCTCCGACATCGTGAAGTTCACGGCGGCCATCGGCATGACCTGCCCCTGACGGCAGCATCGTGCTCACCGAAGGAGATCGCCCCATGCCCCGTATCCGCGTCATCGTCTGGGCCTACGTGGTGGCCTGCTTCTGCTCCGGATTCCTGCACCTCGTCGATGCCGACACCACCAGCATCGGCGAGGTGCTCACGGTGCGCGGCTTGCTGTCCACTGCCGGCGTTGGCCTCATCCTCATGGTGCCCCTGATGATCTGCCAGCTGGCGGCCCATCACCGCGGCTGGCGCGGACTCTTGGTGGCAGTGACGGCCTGCGGAGTGACCCTGGGCGTGGTGCTGGCCCTCATGGGCTCCACGGCGTCCACACCCGGCCAGTGGGCGGTGAGTCTATCGGCGGCCAGCCTGGGGTTCGTGGTGGTGATGCTCGTGGGGGCCGGGCCGGCGGTGAGGTCGGCGGCGGTGACGGCCTGACCGGCGCCCCCCTGGCCGCGATCGCCGTTGATGCTACCTTTCCGTCGTACATCACGCCCCGATTCCCACCAGGAGGCCGCCATGCAGAATTTCGATTACAAGAATCCCACGCGCATCATCTTCGGCCGTGGCGGCATCGCCAAGCTCTCCGATGTCATCCCGGCCGACGCCCGGATCCTCATGATCTACGGCGGCGGTTCCATCAAGAAGAACGGCGTCCACGACCAGGTCATGGCGGCTCTCGAGGGCCGCGAAGTGCAGGAGTTCGGGGGCATCGAGCCCAACCCCACCTACGAGACCTGCATGGGCGCGGTGCACCTCTGCCGTCGCGAGGGCCTCGACTATCTGCTGGCCGTGGGCGGCGGTTCGGTCATCGACGCCACCAAGTTCATCGCCGCGGCCGTGGGCTTCACCGGCGACGATCCCTGGGACATCCTGCGCACCTTCGGCGCCAACGTCGAGTCGGCCCTGCCCTTCTCCACGGTGCTCACCCTGCCGGCCACCGGCTCGGAGGCCAACAGCGGTTCGGTGATCTCCAAGAAGTCCAGCGAGGAGAAGCTGATCTTCGGTTCGCCTCTGGTGTTCCCACAGGTGAGCGTCCTCGACCCCGCCACCACCTTCAGTCTGCCCACCAAGCAGGTGCGCAACGGTCTCGTGGATGCCTTCGCGCACGTCTGCGAGCAGTACGTCACCAGCGACAACGGCGCCGATCTGCAGTCGCGCCTGGCGGAGGGGGTGTTGCACGCTCTGGTGACCAACGCCCCGGCCTGCCTGGCCGAGAGCGACAACTACGACGCCCGGGCCGAGTTCATGTGGTCGGCCACCATGGCTCTCAACGGCCTGCTGGGCAAGGGCGTGACCAGCGACTGGTCCACCCACATGATCGGCCACGAGTTGACGGCGTTCTACGGCCTGGATCACGCCGAGACCCTGGCCGTGGTGCTGCCCGGCGTGTGGAAAGCGCAGCTGGAGAGCAAGCGCACCAAGCTGGAGCAGATGGGCGAGCGGGTGTTCGGTGTGAAAGGCGCCGAGGCCGCCATCGCGGCCGTGGAGGGTTTCTTCAATGGCCTGGACATGCCGACGCGCCTGGGCGACCACCAGGTGGACGCAACCGAGGCCGCCGACCGCATCGCCGAGCGCTTCGAAACCCGCGGCACGGTGCTGGGCGAGGAGAAGGACCTCACGCCGGCGCGGGTGCGGGAGATCGTGCAGAGCCGCGGTTGAGACCGCCGGACCAGGCCCGACCCACCTGCTGGTAGGTCGGGCTTTTTCGTGCCCGGAGCCAAACGAAAATAGAGGTTCAACAGTGTTGCGGGGGAGTGTCTTCGGCTGGTAGAATCCCAAGGCCATTCGCCGTCTGATGACGACGCCGGTCCGTGCCGAATCTCCTCCTCCCTCAAGGGGCCGTGACCACCATGACTGGTGCTTTCAAACAGAAGAGCTCAATCTGGATCCTGGGCATCCTGATCCTGTCCGTCCTGGGAATCGCCACCCATCCCGATGTGGCCTGGCGGTCGGCCATGGTGCTTTTCGGTCTCGCCTTCGTCTGCGAACTCGTCGACAGCGGCCTCGGCATGGGTTACGGCACCATCCTGACTCCCGTGCTTCTGTTCATGGGCTACAAGCCCCACGACATCGTGCCAACCGTGTTGCTGTCCGAACTGCTCAGCGGCTTCACCGCGGCCTTCTTCCACAACACCGTCAAGAATGTCGAGTTGAATCTCCGGGGTGCCGATTTCCGGCCGGCGGCGATCCTGGCCGGGGGCAGCATCGTGGGCGTGACGGTGGGCGTGCTGACGGCGATCAGGGTTCCGGCCGACGTGCTCAAGCTGGGCATCGGGTGCATCATCTTCACCTCCGGCCTGGTGGTGATCGTGCTGGCTCGAAGGGTCATCCGGTATCGGTCGCTGAACATGCTCGCGCTGGCTGCGGTGGCGTCGTTCAACAAGGCGGCCAGCGGTGGAGGCTACGGCCCGCTGGTGACCAGCGGTCAGATTCTCAGCGGCGTGCGGACTCAGGCGTCGGTGGGCATCACGTCCTTCGCCGAGGCTTTCACCTGTTTGTTTGCGGTCATTCTGTTCCTGCTCAAGGGTGGCAGCATCAACCCGGTCCTGCTGATTCCCATGTGCGGAGGAGCGCTGCTATCGGTGCCTTTCGCGGTGGCGGCGATCAAACGATCTCGCGAGGTGCAACTGCGGCTGATCATCGGAGTCGTGACCCTGATCATGGGCGCATTCACCATCTACAAGGCACTGCAATAACCGGCTATTGATCGACTTGCGGTGCCCGCCGGCGAGGCCCTACGAGAAGACCCCGGTCGTCGCCGACCGGGGTCCTGATGGGGATCGTCGAGGAATCGGGCTCTACTTCACCAACGTCATGGCCCGCGTCACCGAGCGCTCATTGGTGACCAGCCGGTAGTGGTACACCCCGCTGGGCTGACGGCGGCCGGCGTCATCGGTGCCGTCCCACACCACATGGTGGCTGGCGGCATCCAGGTCGGCGCTCACCAGATCGCGAACCATCCGACCGGCCGCATCATACACCCGCAAGCTGACCCGGGAGGCCCGGGGCAGGTCGAAGGCGATGGTGGTGATGGGGTTGAAGGGGTTGGGGTAGTTCTGGCGGGCGGCGAAGGCTTCGGGCACATCGGCGGGCTCGGACCCATCGTCCTCGATGGCCACGGTGGACACGCCCAGAGTACCGTCGGCGTTGATGTTCTGGGCCAGGATGTCGCTGGCGTCATCCCACACGCCCACCATGGTCAGGCCGTTGCTGGCCATCACGAGGTCCTGGTTGGAGCCACCCGTGGAGGCGATGGTGACGGGAGCGCCCCACAGGTTGGAGCCGTCGTCGCCCAGGCGGTAGGCCTGCACGATGTCCTGGCCGTAGGCGCCGCCGGGCGCCACGATGGACATGCCGATGATGGCGTCGCCCAGCCACCGTAGGGCCAGGGTCTGCGGGAGGTCGGGATCCTGGGGCATGAGCTCGGTGCCGCCCGAACCCCAGAGGCGGTTGCCGGCGGCGTCGAAGCGCTGGGCGCGCAGGCCTCGCTCGCTCTGGCTGGCGTTCATGGTGGTGAAAATCATGGTGATCTCGTCGGTGGCGGTATCGAACACGCAGGAGGCGCCGATCTGACCGGCCGCGCCGGAATGGTCGGCGTACAGGCCGTTGTGGGCCAGGAACTCGACGCCGTCGGCATCCAGGCGCTGGGTGCGCGAGCCGAACTGGTTGCCCACGGTGACCGACCAGCCGAACAACGCGCCGCCGGTGCCGTCGGCGGTCATCTCGAAGTAATGGCCCATGGGCACGGTGCTGTCGTCCATGACCATGATCGGGGCGACCCACACGCCGGCGCCTGCGGCGTCGAAGCGCTGGGCTTTGATCTGGCGGTTGCTCATGAACGAGTAGGTGGGCACCCAGCCCAGGATGACATCGCCGTCGTGGGTGGGGACGAGCACGTTGCCCGCGGGGGACATGTCGTCGGGGTCGCTCACGGCCAGGCCGCCGGCGGCGAGCATCAGGTTGCCGTCCACATCCAGACGCTGCATGCGCACGGCCGCGGTGGCGCCGGCCTGCATCCAGGCCACCACCACCTGATTGTCGCTGGTGACGGTGACGCAGGGCGGGCCCATGAAGTCGTCGCCATCGGCCAGCACGATGCCGTCGGCGCCCCAGAGGAAGCTGCCGTCCGGGCCGATCTTGTAGACGTTGACGGTGGAGCCGCCGCCGCGGATGTCGGCGAAGGTCACGATGGCGTTGCCGTCATGGTCGGCCGCCAGGCTCCAGTCCATGACCCAGGTGTTCTGGGGGTGGGCGCTGACGATCATGCCGTCGGTGCCGAACAGCGGATCGCCCTCGGGGGTGAGCAACTGCAGGCCGACGTCGTAGTTGCCGCTGTCGGTGTCGTAGTAGCCGACGTAGGTGAAACCGGCGAAGTCGGCGCCCTCGGGCACCACGGCCATGTGGGGGACGACCTGTTCGCCCGCGCCACCGCTGACCACGAGGTTGGCGGCCGGATCGCCGGACCACTCGGCGCTGGCCGTGGCCGCCACGAGCATCAGGGCGGCGAGGAGGAAGAGATAGCGAGGCAGCATGAGGGGCTCCTTGGTGGAGAGGGGTCGGGGCGATCGAATAGGTAGGTATTGTACCCCCTTGGGGGAGTACCTGTCAAGGCTCCAAAAAGACTTTCGAAGTCAATGGAATGCCGGCCGTGAATCAGTCTTTCCGGTCGAACCAGTCCGTGATCGAGGGCGAGCTAGCCCAGAAGAACTCGAAGAGGGTGGAGAAGGCCTTCACCACGGCCGGATGATGCATGATGGCCATGCCCATGTTGTCGGGATCGTCCGGATTGTCGTCGGTGAAGATGATGGTGCGGCCGTCGAAGAGGACCATCTTCAGGGGCAGGTTGCTGGTGACGCGGATGTCGCCGGCGTCGCCGAAGTCGCGTAGGAATTCCAGGAGCAGGGGGTCGCGTTCGGGATCGATCTCGTAGACCCAGCGGGTGTAGCAACGCTCGCGCAATTCACTCCCCAGGGAGAACTGCGCTTCCAGATCTTCCCGGCTGCGAAAGGCGTAGGGGCCGCGTGCAAAGCCGGCTACCTCGTTTTCGACGCTGCTCAGCAACTGCATGTACCGTTCACGGATGGCCTCGCGTTCGCGCAGGATCTCCACATCGCCCAGGGTGTCGCCGGGCTCGCGACGCTCGGCGAAGACCGTGGCCAGATCCGAGGTGAGCGAGCGGGCGGCGTCGAGCTTGATCTCCATGTCCTTGAGCGGACGGGCCAGGCCGATGGCCGGGTCGAGGGCGGAGAAGATCCGGTGGCGACCGTGGCGCTGGCGCTGGATCAATCCGGACTCGAGCAGGGCTTCCAGTGACTGGTAGATCTTGTTCTGGGGGATGCGCGTGGCCACCGCGAGCTGGCTGGCGGTGGAGTCTCCGTTCTCCAGCAAGGCCAGGTAGAGGCGCGCTTCGCGGTCGTTGAGGCCGAGGTCGTTGAGGCGAGTGCGGATCTGTGGGTTGGCCGGGGTCATGGAGGCGTCCTGGTTGGAGTGGTGGTTGCAGGCAGGTTAGCGGATCGCCGGAGGATGGGCAACCTGGAGGGGAATAGAGAACCGGGGACGCGATGATCGTCGCGTCCCCGGTTCGGTGAGTCGGGTCGTGGGCGGCTCCTAGCGATACAGGCCCTTCACCGCGCCCCATGACATGGGCAGCGTCGCCACCACGCCCTCGCATCCTTCGCCCTCGGGGAGGGGTTCCACGTTGGTGATGCTGATTCCGCACTGGTCGACGCTCTCCAGCCAGATAGGCCAGCCGTAGATGTCCACCATCTGGCCGGTGCCCACGTATTGCAGGAACTCCACGTTGGCGATGGAGACCGTCGGGCATTCCAGCAAGCCGATGCCCTCACAGGGCACGAACTCATTGTTGGTGACCAGGCGGCCGCGCATGAGATACGGGTGCGCGGAGCAGCTGTGCTGGTACTCGCCTTCCAGGTGTTCCTCGCCGTCGGCCCACTGGGTCCGGATCTCGTAGATGCCGATGCGGTCGTCGCCGAACTGGGGCTCGGTGATCATGACGGTCTCATAGCCGCCGTAGTCCACCATGGGGACGGGCTCGGAGGTGAGCAGCACCGGGTCCTCGAATCCAGGCAAGATGGTCTTGCGGGTCACCGTGACACTCACGGGCAGCTCAACAGGGACATCTTCGTCAGCCGACATCCTGAGTTCGAGCTGTGAGACGCCTTCCTCGCAGGTGCGTACGACAACGGCGTACCAGTTGGGCATGGCAGCGGACGCGGAGCTGGCGAGCAAGGCCATCAGAACCAGAGCGATAACAAGATGTTTCATGGATTCTCCCCCTCGGAGACACATGGTGAAAGCTCGTTGATGTTGTGTGCGGCGCGAGCGAGCGGCCGGCCGCGACTTGATAATGGTACACGATGATCAGGGGGTAGTCAAAACGGCCGCCAGTTGGCCCTGAGGGGAGACCGTGACGTCATGAACTAAGGGCGTTCGGGGGGGGGGGACAGGTCGGGTCGGACGCACTCACCGGATCTGGGCTCAGGCGAGCACGTCGTCCAGGGCCGCGTCCGCTGGCCGCCAGGGGAACCCGGGATGCTGCAGGCGCAGCGAGATGAGCCCGTGGATTCGAGACCACAGGCGCTGGAACACGGCGTCGGGGGTTTGTTCGGTCCACAATCCGTCGTCCTGGCAGCGGGCGATATGCTCGAGCCAGGCTCCGAACACCACGTACTTCAAGCGGTCGTGGCTCATGATCATGTTCTCGCCGTCGCGGTGCAGGTCGCCGGTCTCGAACCACATCCGGTAGTGATTCGGATGCCCGAGGGCATAGTCGACGTAGACGCCCAGGAGTTGGCGCAAGGCGGCCAGCGGCTCGTCATGCTCGCTGATGTCGACCTCGCGGTATCGATCGCGCACGCCCTCGTAGCCCCGGGCGATGAGCTGTTCCATGAGCCCCGCCTTGTTGTCGAACAGTCGATAGAGCACCGTGGGCGCGTAGTCCACCGCGGCGGCGATGCGGCGCATGGTGATCTGCCGGATTCCCTCACGCACCATGATGTCTTCGGCGGTGTCGAGGATTCGCTCGCGTAGGGCCTCGGTCTCTCGGATTCGGCGATCGGTGGTGGCCACGGCGTTCCTTTCCGGTGCAACCCCTGACTTTCGGTAGCGTAGTTACGTATCGTAACGCTGTTACGCAGAACGGTCAACGTCCTGTCGACCCGCACCTGCCCAGGGGGGATACCATGCTCCGGATCACCGTCTTCATGCTCCTGATCGTCGCCCTGGCGCCCGTGACCCGGGCGGCCGACCACTTCACGGTCACCGAGATCGCGCCGGACCTGCTGCTGCTCCAGACCGACCAGGGGAGCTACACCAACAACTCGCTGGTGTTCAGTGGGCCCGACGGCGTTCTGCTCGTGGATACCCACACCGAGGACGACGCCGACGCGCTGGCCCTCTTCGTCGATGATCTCGGGCGCGGCGACCCTCGCTACGTCATCAACACTCACCGTCACGGGGAGCACATCGGCGGCAACGGAGCCTTCGGCACCACCCCCACCACCATCGCCCACCACCGCTATCCCCAGAAGCTGCGCGAGGGGCCGACCCTCTTCCGGGAGCTCGGACCCGCATTCTTTCCCGACATCACCGTGGCTGATTCCCTCACCCTGCACTTCAACGGCGAGACCATCCGGGTGGTGGACGTCGGCGGATGCCATGACGACAACGAGCTCATGGTGCACTTCGTCGATCGTGGCGTGGCGCACATCAGTTCGGTGGTCAACGGGTTCAACTTCCCGTCCGTCGACAGCGATGGCGACGTGCTGGCCTTCGCTCGCGTGACGCGCCAGGTGCGGGATCTGCTGCCGCCGGGCACGCGGCTGATCTCCGGTCACCACGGAGCGGAGTCGCCCACCATTCTGGGCCGTTGGGAGCAACTCGCCGACTATGCCGCCATGCACGCCGAGGCCTTGCATCTGGCCCGCGAAGGCCTGGCGGCGGGCGAAGACCTGGCGTCGATGCAGGAGGCCGGTCTCCTCGACCGGTTCGCCGAGTATGCGGGAAGTTATGTCGATCAGAACGGCTGGCTGGAATACCTGGTGGAAGCCCTCGAGAATCCCCGGGTGAAGCGGACCGACGCGGCTCGGCCGGTCTACGAGGTCTGGCGATCCGCCGGCGCCACGGCCGCCATGGCGCGCTACCGCGAAATGGTGGCTCATGAGGCCGACGTCTACGAACTGGATGCTTTCCTGCTGCTGGGCATCGGCAGCCAGCTGCTCTCCCGGGACCTGCCGGCCGACGCCTACGTTTTTCTTGAGGGCGGTCTGGAACTGTATCCGGATCACCAGTATGCCTATTACGCGAACTATCTGGCGGCGACGAGCTGTCGGGATCTCGGTCGCCTGGACGAGGCTCGCCGGCTGGCCGCCGCCGCGGTCGCGGCCGCGCCGGAGTGGGCGGCGGCGGTCAAGCTCGTCGAGGAACTGGCCGCCGCCGAAGATTGATTCCGCGCCAGTTCAGCGCACCAGCGTCAGCTTCTGCGAGCGCACGGCCTGTTCGGTCTCGATCCGCAGAACGTAGGTGCCGCTGGGCAACTCGCGTCCCGCCGCGTCCACGCCGTTCCAGGCCAGGGTGTGCCGACCGGCCGCTTGCTCCTCGTCGACCAGGGTGGTCACGCACCGCCCGCGCAGGTCGAAAACCTGCAGGAGTGTCCGGGCTGCACGGGGCAAGTCGTAGGCCAGCGTGGTGCGAGGGTTGAAGGGGTTGGGCGCGGCGGGCGCCAGGCGGATGGCCGCGGGCAGGACGCCGTCGATCGATTCACCGTCTTCCAGGCTGGTGATGGGGCCATCGGGATCGTAGGCCCACACCTCCTGGTCGGTCACCACCACCATGGTGCGGCCGCCCAGGGATTCCCCGTCGGCTGAACGGGTCAGGTCCAGCGGCGTCCACTCGTCGTGGAAGGCGTTGAACACCTGGTAGTGGCGCGCCGGTGACGCATCGGCCACCCAGCCCAGGTACGTACTCGACGGACCCACCACAGGCGCCGCGTCCAGCATTGCCGAGACCCAGGATCCCGACAGGGAACTGTAGCCCCAGGCCGTCGCGCCGTCGGCGCCCACGAACACGCTCTGGCCCACGCTCTCGCGCTCGAAGCCGAGGGCGCGGTCGTACACCTGATCGCGGCTGGCGTCGAACACCAGGCCCTCTCCGCCGTGGTTGTGCAGGGCCACCAGGTTCGCCGAGTAGCCGAAGTAGGGGTAGGCGCCCGCGGGGAAGGTGCGCCTGTGCAGGGCGCCGTGGTGGCTGGAGTAGAGGAGCACATCCATGTCGTCGGCCGTCAAGGGGGTGACGAAGCAGTGGTCGCCGGCGAAGCTGTGGGCGCTCGCGGTCACGTTCACCGTCTGGTCCGTCCAGGCATTCTCGTGACCGTCGTAGGCGACGACCAGACCCTCGTCCTCGCCCCAGTCGAAGAGGCTGAAGAGTCCCCAGTCTTCGCCGCCCACCTTGAGGGAACACGAGAGGTTGTTCTCCAGCTCGTACCGGGAGCTGTCGCCGGTGACCGTGTTCAGGCCCCAGGCATACCAGTCGAGATCCACGACCACGAGGGTGGAGCCGCCGGCGATGAGATTGAGGCCGGTTGCGCCGAACTCGGGCTCGTAGAGTCGCGTGGAGCCCAGTGCGCCGCGGTAGATCCGGAACTGCACGATGCCGCTGGTGAGCTCGTGCACCGTGAGGGCGTACTGCCCGCCCACGTGGAGGTTGTCCCAGGCGTGGCCGTCGACGGGGAAGTACTCGCGGACGTCGTGTTCCCAGGCGCCCTCGCGGGTGTCGAAGGCGTGGAGATGGTGCTCTCGCGGGCTGGCGCCGGGGATCTCGTAGACCGCAGCGTACACCGTTCGCAGGGCCACGCCGGTGAGGGGGCCCGTGTCTTCGGTGATGTCGCCGTGGTCGTCGTCCACCTGGCTCGACGAGAACTGGCCGGTGATGGCGCTGTAGCCCACCAGACGCTGGCTGGTGGCGAAGCCGTTGGTGCCGGCGAAGCCGTGGTCGAGGATGGACTCGGTGGCGCCCCAGCGCGGGCCGTTGCCGGTGCTGTCGAAATCGTGCCGCGGCAGGCTGTAGGCATGGCTCGGCACGTCGGTGCCGAAGGTGGTGGGGTAGAGGGCCAGACCGACCCAGTCGTCGGCCACGTGGGACATGGAGGTGTTGAAGCCGGCGGGCAGGCTGATCACCCTCTCCTGCCAGGCATCCAGCTCGGAGTCGAAGACGAAGAGCCGGCTCTCGGTGGCCACGTAGGCCAGGGCGGGCCCGCAGCCGAAGCTCTGCTGGTTGCTGTCGTTGCGCAGCAGATCGTCGGGCAGTTCCAGTTCATGGGCCGTGGATGTGAGGCCGTTGTAGACCACCGCCACGCCGTCGGCCACGGCCAGGGCGAGGTCGCCGCTGGCGTCCACCAGATGCCAGAGATGGTCGTCGGACAGATCGTGACCCACCCAGGCGCCGGCCAGGGTATCGAAGAACAGCAGGCGGGCGCTCTGCTCCTGGGTGACCACGGCGGTGCGGTCGCCCGCGGCGTGGAGCTGGCCGTATTGGCCGCCGATGTCATGGGCGTGGGAGACCCAGTGGCCGGTCTGGGCCAGGAGGGGCGAGGCGACGACGAGCAAGAGCAGCAGGGCGAGGCGGATCATGGCGTTCCTCCGGAGCCAGTGGATCGGGCACGTTGATCCATGGACCGCAAGGAGCGGGGCGATGACACACCTCGGAGCGAAAAACTTACGTGCATCGGGCGTCGCCGGCCGCTGTTTGCCACTGGCAGGCAACCTCACGCCGGGAGAACCGTATGCCCGATCAACTCGACCTTCCGTTCGCTCCGGAGGAAACCATGTTCGACTTGCGCACTCGTGCCACCCTGGTGCTGCTCCCCCTGATGGCCGTCTCGGCCGCCCTGGCCGACCCCGCCATCATCGACGCCGTCGAGCCGGCGTTGCCTCCCATCACCATCGAACTGGAAGAACTCTGGCGGGCCGGCGGCGAGGAGGGCCTCCTGATCGGCCTGCCCGTGGAGGCCGTGTCGGACGCTGCCGGCCGCGTCTACCTGGCCGATCAGCAGCTCTGCAAGGTGGACGTGTTCGGCCCCGACGGAACCCTCGAGGGCACCCTGAGCCGAGAGGGCGAGGGACCCGGAGAGGTGCGTGGCCCCGTGGACGTGGTCACCCTGCCCGACGGCACCATCGGCATCGCCGAGATCTTTCCCGGCAAGCTGGTGAAGGTCACCGAGGACGACCTGCCCGCCGGCGAGATCGTCATCGACGTCAGCGGCGGCGAGACCGGCGGCTTCACCATCCAGACCATGGCCGACGCCGAGGGCGATCACCTGCTGGTGGCCGGCTCGCGCTCGGTGCCCAGGGAGCGGGTGCTGGAACGCATCCACTTCCTGGCCATGGTCGATCACGAGGGCCGGGAAACCGCCCGTTTCGTGGAACAGGTGTCGGAGATCCAACGGCCCCATTCGGTGGTGCACGAGAACGACTTCCTGCCCTGTTTCCCGCTATCCAGCACCCTGGGGCCCGACGGCCGGGTGTACGCACCGCGGGAGCGTGACCATTACGAGGTGCAGGTCTTCCAGCCCGACGGCGCGCTGCAGCACATCATCCGGCGCCCCGATTTCACCACCTGGAAGCGCGACGACCGAGACATGAAGCGCGTCCTGGCCTTGTTCCACGCCTGGGCCAGCCCCAACCCCGACACGTGGCCCGAGTTCGATTTGCTCGACACCGAGCGGGCCATCCAGAGCCTACACACCGACGGCCAGGGACGTCTCTGGGTACAGCACAGCCGCTCCAACCGCGACCAGGCTGACGGTGTCTTCCTGACTCTCGATCTCTACGATCCGGCCGGCCGCTGGCAGCGCGAGGTGAGCCTGCGTTGCGAGGGCAATCCCACCAGCGACGGCATCCGTTTCCTGGGCGATGGACGCGTGCTCCTGATCAAGGGTTTCGTGGTGGCGCGCCTGGCCTGCCTGGGGGGCGCCAGCGCCAGCTTCGGCGAGGACGACGCCGAAACCGTGGAGATCATCTGCTACCGGTTGCCCGATCTGCCGGGCGCCTGATCCGACCCTCGAGGAGTCATCATGACCATGAATCGACGTG
>Ga0070729_10004261_pt1 | contig 15756 bp, 20 predicted proteins | sample tdDd472_FD_66725 | JGI IMG/M metagenome (GOLD analysis project Ga0070729, IMG submission 66725) | Marine sediment microbial communities from the Atlantic coast under amendment with organic carbon and nitrate - tdDd47.2 | ecosystem: Environmental > Aquatic > Marine > Coastal > Sediment | place... | reverse complement strand
CTTTCGACGATGAAGCACTCCGGCGCCTTGATGTCTTCGAGATTGATGGCGCCGAACGTCGGTTCCATCATGGCAATGGCGTCGGCCAGTTTGTGCGGATCTTTTTCGTTCAGCTCGATATCAAACACATCGATACCGGCAAACTTTTTAAACAGAACGGCCTTGCCTTCCATCACCGGCTTGGCGGCGAGCGGACCGATATCGCCCAACCCCAAAACGGCGGTGCCATTGGTGATGACGCCGACCAGATTGCCCCGGATCGTGTAACGCGCCGCGTCCGCCGCGTCCTTAACGATGGCATCGCAGGCTTCGGCTACGCCGGGCGAGTAGGCCAGCGATAGATCGCGCTGGTTGGCCAGCGGTTTGGTGGGCGTGATGCAAAGCTTCCCGGGGTTCGGGAACTCATGATACGAAAGGGCGGATTCGCGGGTAACTTTACGGGTCATGTGATGCGGTGCCTGGTCCTAAGTGTGACTGGTGCCTGGGGAACACCTGCGCCTAGGAAACCGGAATCCTCTAAGACCCCACATCCGGCGCGTTCTTTATACAAGTAGTGCGAAGTGATCAGATTATTAAGCAAAGAATTTTCTCGAAACGGTGAGCGGATCAAGGCCCGGGCCATCCCGTCTGGTTTCGAAATTTTACTTACCGGTTGATATTAACCTCATTTTAATTAATAAACCACTCCGTCAACGTCTCACTATACGCAAGAATTCCACCAATACCAGCGTTTGTACACACATTTTCACACCATTCAATCACCAGACCGGGATCACAGTCCCCTCCAAGCCTCTTGATTTATTTAGACGACCGGTCTATTTATAAAATATGAGTGAAACCCACACACAAGCCGTCGCGCCAAGGCGCCGTCGTGGCCGCCCGCCCAAACAGGACGGTGCGCATGGCGACACGCGCGACCGCCTGATCCGCACGGGAATCAAGATCCTGACCGAGCACGGTTTCGGCGCGACGGGCATCGAGACCGTGTTGCGTCAAGTCGGCGTCCCCAAGGGCTCGTTTTATCATTACTTTTCCAGCAAGGACGATTTCGGCCGCGCCGTGATCGAAGGCTACGCCGCCTATTTTGCCGCGAAACTCAGCCACTGGTTGGACGACGCAGATGCACCGCCACTGGAACGCTTGAAAAACTTTATCGAAGACGCCACGTCGGGCATGGAACGTCACGACTTTCGCCGGGGCTGCCTGGTCGGCAATCTGGGCCAAGAGTTGGGCGGCACACATGAAGACTTCCGTGGCGCTTTGGAAGCCGTATTCTTGGACTGGCAAAGCCGGGTTGAAGCCTGCCTGATCGCGGCACAGGAAGCGGGTGAAATTTCGTTCGCTGCCGACTGCGCCGAAGTGGCGGCATACTTCTGGATCGGCTGGGAAGGCGCGATCCTGCGTGCCAAGCTGGTGCGCTCAACCGGGCCGTTGGATCTCTTCGCCAACACGTTTTTCGCCAACCTGCCCCGCCCGCAGGCATAAACAACTATCGTAAGGGAACCCATGCATGAGCAAGCCCATCAGCCGCTATCCCACCCCCGCATTGGACGACCTACCCGACGACATCAAGGACAAGATCATCGCCGTTCAGGAAAAGGCGGGCTTCATCCCCAATGTATTTTTGGCGCTGGCACACCGCCCCAACGAATTTCGGGCGTTCTTCGCCTATCACGACGCGCTGATGGAACGCGACAGCGGCCTGACCAAAGCGGAGATGGAGATGATCGTCACCGCCACGTCGGGCGCCAACAGCTGCCAGTATTGCGTCGTGGCGCATGGTGCGATCTTGCGCGTGCGTGCCAAGGACCCGTTGATTGCCGATCAAGTCGCGGTGAATTACCGCAAGGCCGACATCACGGATCGCCAGCGCGCCATGTTGGATTTCGCGATGAAGGTCTGCGACACAGCCGAAACCGTCGGCGACGACGACTTCGAGACCTTGCGCGAACATGGTTTCGACGATGAAGACATTTGGGACATTGCCGGAATAACGGCGTTCTTCGGCCTGTCCAATCGCATGGCGAACTTCGTGTCCATGCGCCCCAATGACGAATTTTACGGCCTCGGCCGCTAACCGATTAGAGGAAAGGACCTCCTCCATGCAAGCCATCCTGATCACCAACGACCACGACGAATACAAAGCCGAAATATTCGACGTCGCCAAGGACATGCTGCCCGAAGGCGACGTTATGGTGAAGATCGATTATTCGACCCTGAACTACAAAGACAGTCTCGCCATCACCGGCACCTCCCCTGTGGTGCGCAACTTCCCAATGATCCCCGGCATCGATTTCGCCGGCAAAGTCTTGGAAAGCGCACACCCCGATTTCAAGGTCGGCGATCAAGTGGTGTTGAATGGCTGGGGCGTTGGCGAAGTACACTGGGGTGGGCTGGCGCAAGCAGCCCGCGTCAAGGGCGATTGGCTGGTGCCGCTGCCGGACACCTTCACGACGAAACAGGCCATGGCCATCGGTACGGCAGGCTATACCGCGCAACTCTGCACCATGGCACTGGACGCGCATGGCGTCACACCGGACCAGGGTGACGTTCTTGTCACCGGGGCCGCAGGTGGCGTCGGCAGCGTTGCCATTTCTCTGCTGGCCAAACGCGGTTTCACAGTGGTGGCCTCAACGGGCCGTCCCGAAGAACAAGCCGATTATCTCAAAGGTCTTGGCGCGGCAGACGTGATCGACCGCAAGGAACTGTCTGAAAAAGGCAAACCGCTGGGCAAGGAGCGCTGGGCCGGTGTGGTCGATGCGGTGGGCAGCTATACGCTGGCCAATGCCTGCGCCACCACCAAGTACGGCGGCACCGTTGCTGCCTGCGGTCTGGCACAAGGTTTCGACCTCCCCGCCACCGTAATGCCGTTCATCTTGCGCGGTGTGACGCTGGCCGGAGTCGACAGCGTCTATTGTCCCAAACCCAAACGCATAGAAGCCTGGAAGGGATTGGCGCAAGACCTCGACATCGCACACATCGAAATGATGATGACGGAAATCACGCTAAAAGACGTCATCGCCGCCGCCCAAGATCAACTCGACGGAAAGGTGCGCGGGCGCGTGGTTGTTGATGTGAATGCGCCAGCAATGTAACAAACGATCAAGAGAAGGCGCGGAGATTATCCGCGCCTTCTCTTAGCGATCTTCGTCGATCCCGAATTTTTCGTTCAGGCCTTGGATGCTTTCGCCCCCGATCTTACTAGACTGGCCGCGCATCAGGGCAACGGTTTGGCCCTTTGCATTGGTGACCTCGACATCGTAGACGCCGCTACGCCCCGCTTGGTTGATCATGCGTGCCGTAGCGGTCAAGGTTTCGCCGAGCTTCACCGGCCGGGTGTAGTTTATACTCGCCGCCTGAGCGACGGCTGAGCGGTTGTCGGAATTGATGGCGTAAGCCAAGACCCCGCCCGCCAAGGCGAACAACACGCCGCCATGACACGTGCCGTGGAAATTCAATTGATCATCACGCACCGTCATGGTCGCGGTGGTGCATCCGGCTTTGGCTTCGGTGATTTTCATACCCATGGCGTGGGCAGCTTTGTCGCGGGCATAGATGCCATCGGCCACGGCTTTCGCAAGGGCATCTTGGTCGTAATCTTGGCTCATAAAGGAATCCGTCGGTTGGGAAGGTCGGACGCCAGATTACTGGGAGATTGGGTCACGTGCAAACCACCAAATCCTGTTGAGCTTGTGCGCAAGGTGTCCGTCAATGCACTCGCCATCCTGTCCACCAAGGCGCAAGGAAACGCCACGCCGTTTCACTTCGCGCGTGACGCCGAAGTCTTGGACGTGCTTCGGCTCATGACCTAACAAACAGAATAAAAATATCCGCACCCGTCAGCGCGGCGGGCTCACGTGTTCGACACGCGGCTTGTATCCCATTTGCTTGAAGTAAGCCACCGCCCCATCATGTACGGGGGCCATTTGCTTACGCGTGACCATCTGTTCGGGGTTGAGAGTAAAAAAGGCCGGATGCTGAAAGCGGAAGTCAATAAAATCCTCGAAGATCGAGCGCACAACTTGCTTCACGATGACATCCGACGTCCGCGTCGTTGTTTGCAACCCTGCCAACACGCCAAAGGTCGGCACGCTGCCGGACATGCCTTTATATGTTCCACCCGGAATACGCACCGGCCCGAAGTAGGGGTAGCGTCCAATTATTTTTTTGATGTCCGCGTCATAGGTATTGACGACAGTCACATCGCACGTCTGAAACGTTTCCTTGATGCTGTCGTTGGGGTGCCCTGCGACGAAGACAAAGGCATCGATTTTACCGTCACACAGGGCTTCTCTTTGTTTTTCGGATGCCAGTTCCCATGCTTCGCCAAAGGTTTCTTTGGTCCAGTTTTTGAAATGCATGACCAGATCCATGCTGGTGCGATTGCCCGACCCCACGTTGCCAATGCTAACGCGTTTCCCTTTGAGGTCATTGAGGCTCACAATATGCGCATCCTTACGCGCAATCACCGTGAAGCTTTCCGGAAAGAACGAGATGACCGCGCGCAAATGTCGATCCGGTCCGACCTTTTTGAACGGGCCATACCCTTTGACGGCAAAGTATTGGGTATCCGATTGGACGATGGCGAAATCGGCGGTGCCGGCGCGAAGCCGTTCAATGTTATCAACCGACCCGCCCGAAGTGACCGCCTTGCAGGTGATGCCGTGTTCGTCGGTAAGCTTGTTCACGGATTTGCAAATCGCCACGCCCGTGGGATAATACACACCGGTCGGACCGCCGGTGGCGATGGTGATCTCTTCACCATAAGCATGAACCGAAAGACCAAAGGCGGCACCAAACACCAACACCCCCGCGCCGAGTGAGCCTAAAGCCCTCCGAAATCCAAACATTGTCATCGGCATACACGGCCTCCTGTAGGGGACTATCTTTTCAATTATGAGTATATATTTTTGATGGATCAATCCCCTTTCTGACATGATGATCGCGATCACAGAATGCGCCTTCACCAATCGTTGCGGAGCCTTGCCGTGTCCGACATGACATCCGATTTTGCCAATTGCGCGGGTTATGAAATTCATTTCACGCAGTGGGGGCATGCACACCCCACAACCATCGTGATGTGGCATGGCTTGGCGCGAACCGGACGCGATTTCGACGCCGCCGCCGAACACCTGTCCCAGCGCTATCGTGTGCTTTGCCCCGACACCATCGGGCGCGGTTTATCGCAATGGGCCAGTGATGAACACGACTACGGTTTGGACACCTACGCCCAAATCGCCACCGAACTGCTCGATGCCCTAGACATCAAGCGTGTTCGCTGGCTGGGCACCTCCATGGGCGGAGCGCTTGGCATCAAGTTGGCAGCGGGGGTGCTCAAGGAGCGCATCACGCATTTGGTGCTCAACGACTTCGGCCCGGAACCCGCCGTCACGTCCGTTGAGCGCATCATTGACTACGTCAGCCATCCGCCCGTTTTCAACAGCGTCGCGGAACTGGAGGCCTACTTGCGCATTGTCTACGCCCCATTCGGATATCAAACCGACCCGCAATGGCGCACCATGGCCGAGACATCGCTTCGCCGCACGGACGACGGGCGCGTCACCCTGCATTACGATCCGGCGCTGATCCAACAACTCACCCATCACCCGACGGACTATCTATTGTGGGATGAATACGACCGCGTCACCTGCCCGACCTTGTTGCTGCGCGGCGAAAACTCAGACCTGCTGAGCCCAGAGGTGGCGCAACGAATGACCGTGCGTGGCCCCAAATGCCGGTGGATCGACATCCCCGGTTGCGGACACGCCCCGGCGCTGAACGTTGCCGCACAATGGCAACACCTCGACGCTTTTTTTGAATTCGAGGGCTCTCAGGCCTAATCGTCAGGCAGTCGAAAATGGCCCCTTTGGCGGTTATTTGGCTGGCGCCTCCGCCATCGTATCGGTCACCAGGGCACGACAATTGACGTTCACAATGGGTTCGTTTGCGGTCGATAGCTTCAACGTGAAAAACGTCACCAAGGATATGCGGTCGCCGAGGGTCTGAAACGCCCCATATGAACCGGACGGTTCGTGCGCGAACTGCGCACCGATACGCCGACGGATGCGCTCGGTCGTGGAGAGTTGCGATGCACCGTCGAGCGCGCTTTGAATGTCCGACACCCCGACCCGGAACATTCTCAGGATCGCCGCCTTGCGCAATTCCACGCATTTTTGGCGCATCGCGGCAATTTCGAGATCTTCACTCGTTTTCAGATTGAGGCCGATTTCAATTTGTCGGGTCGTCGGGCTGAAGCTGACGCTGGACGTCACCTTCCCACCGGTCTTTGCGGTTAAATCCACTGCCGTATCCATCGCCAGCCGTCGCAGGCTTTTCATACCCGCATCGAACAGGGTCATCGGCTCTTTGTGCAGATATTCAAACACACCGGCAATGTTGTCTTGGCCCTGAGCCCCAGCCTGGACAGGGTAGATGAAGAGCAGCACGGCCGTCACGGTGCGAACGAACAGAGACATGTTTCCTCCAACATCAACCTGCCGTCAGGATAGCGCGAACCTTGTGTATCCGCCAGCGCGGTCATGTAACCGCAAGGACGCATGCAGAAAAAGACACGGTTTGAAAAAAATTCTTGGGCCAATAAAATGCCAAAGACCATCACATCAAGTCTTTGCTTTATGTGAGCAAATCCTATTTTTTCATCTAATCGGCAAATGTTCGTGAATCAATTACGTTTTAAGGAATGAAACAACATCTTGACTTATCCACAAAATCCTTTATGAGTAGCGAAGACGATTTACATTCTATTTGCGTGACATGAACGGTCGGTACGCCGACTAGGTAATCTATCCTCTGACAATGTGAGCGTTAAACTGACGCCCCACCACATGGTGTGGAGGGCGATACTTACTCCTGTTTTGAGGAAATGAAAAATGCCTACAGGTACCGTTAAATGGTTCAATCCCACCAAAGGTTTTGGCTTCATTGAGCCCGAAGATGGCTCCAGCGACGCTTTTGTTCACATCTCCGCCGTCGAACGCGCCGGCATGGGTTCGTTGAACGAAGGCCAAAAGGTTTCTTACGAGCTTCAGGCTGGCCAAAATGGCAAGTCTTCGGCTGAAAACCTGAAAGCCATCGACTAAGCATTGCACGCACCGCCTCCGGCTTCGGCCTGGAGGCGGTCGCCGCAAATCGTTCTGCGGGAGTTCTCCATGTTTGCATACGGAAAATCCAGGACCGAAGAGCAACAGGCCCTGTCACAGAGACGTGGTGAACGCGCACTGCAAGAACGAGAAGACGCTCAGCAAGAAATAGCTGAAAAAAAGGCCCGCTTGAAAGCCATGCGATTGGCCAAACAAGCCGCCGACAAGGAACAAGATGGCTAGAAAGCCCAATTACGATTTCGAACGCAAAGAACGCGAGCGCCTAAAAGCTGAAAAAAAGGCCCGTCGCGCTGCGGAAAAGAAGGATGCCCGGGAAGCAAACTCCTCGTCATCCGATGCGGACGTTCACAACGACGCCGAACCCCAATCATCCCCAATTGCTGAGTGAGTGCCGCGCCGAAGCGCCGACACTTTCAGCCCAAACACCGCAGCCCACCACATCGCGCTCGGCTATGCCTCGAAGCGCTGGATGTCGCAGCTGCACCTATTTTAGGAAACATCATGAATACCGAACACGCCTTTCTTATTACATACGGCTTACACAATTTCGTCACCCATGCGCATAACGAAGGTCATCATACCTTTACCATTCACGCCATGGAAAATCCGAAATTGGTCACCCACGCGAAATCCCTGATTGCCGGAAACTACGGTCAAGACACCACCGTCCGGGTGGATTGAGCGACTTCGCACGCAACACATACACGACCAAAGGAACTTTGCGATGGCCCGCAAAAAAAGCAAAGGCAAGCCCGCCACCTTTTCCCTGTTCAATGTCACCTACGAAGACGGTTCGGTGACATCGAACCGGCGCGTGGATGCGGAACAGCTCGATCAAGCGTTCGGCGACGATCTTCTGGATTTGGCACGCACCGCCATTCAGGAGCAGGACAACGTAATCGCACAGCACTCCAATCAGCGCCGCGCCAAAATCAAGTCCATCGAGAAAATTTAACGTAAAATACTTAAGCGGCCGTCACCTGGATCAGGTCCGCATCGCCGACGTGATCGATCAAGATGGCACGTACCCGACCCTGCCACAACTCCTTGAACCGCGCCGCCTCGGCGGCATCGGCTGCACCCGCGATCAAGCGGCCAAGGATTTGACGGGCCTCATCGCTCAACGGTATGTGATGGGGCGAATACGTCACCGCGACCCGCGCGCCGGTATCCATGCGCTCATAAACGATTTCGCCCGGCACTTCGGTCGCAAACGTCAAAAGCCCTTGGCGGTTGAAGCGATCGCCGATCCCTTTGAAGCCTCCTTCTCCAGCCGCCCCGGTCAGCAGCCCGGCCACCGACGCCATCACACCGGTCACACCGCTGTCGGCGGCTTCGGAAAATGAAACGCGCACCGCGCCGCGTTCCGCCACGTCGTCGCCGAACAACGCTTCCAACGCGCGCAACGTCATCAGATACGCCCCCGCCACGGTCGGGCAGGAATGCCCCGCCAGTTTCACGGCGTCTATGTAACCATACTCGATGATACCGCCTTCGAAACTACCGAGAAAATCGCTCAAGGGATCACGCAGGCGCACGCGCGGCGCCAGATCGAAAAAGTCAGGGTATTTCATATTCAGGCCTCTTGGATCTTGGATCGTGGGGGCGGTGTGCAGGACCGGTTGCTTCGCCGTGACGTCAGGCCACCGACGTTTTCTTGTCGGACCAAACGTCGATGGGAAATGTGCTGACCAAGGAGTCTTTCGGCTTGACCAAATCTTGAATGGTGTAGCCGTCCAAGACTTCCAGAAAAGCGCCCAACGCCTTTTTCAGTGCACCGGCGAGGATGCAGGCCTTGAGAATTTTGCATTCCTGATTGCCCGGATCAAAACATTCGACGACCGTCAAATCCTTCTCCATCGCACGCACAACGCTGCCGACGGTGATCGTCGCCGGATCGCGTCCGATGCGCAACCCGCCGTTTTTACCCCGCACGGTTTCCACGAAACCCTGTTGAGCCAGATCATGCACAAGCTTGGTCAGATGATTCTTGGAAATCTCATATTGTTCAGAGATTTCCTTGATGGTCGCCAGACGATCGTCCTGCACGCTCAGATAGATCAGAACCCGAAGGGCATAATCGCTGTAAGACGTTAATTTCACCGGTTTCAAACTCCTGAACCGCAATAAATGTATTTTTTATATAGCTTATAAAATGCCGGTTTTCCAGCTTTTTCATACACTTTACCGGCTTCCTTTCATTTTCCCGCTTTAAAGATGTATTTTTAATATTGCTTTTGAAAATACGATTTCGTATAAAACATATATTCAATATACATCTTTAACGGACCGCACCCAATGACCCAATCCGACACCCCAGATATCATCCGCACGGCATTGCGTGACGTCATCGACCCGGAAGTCGGCCTTAACATCGTGGATATGGGTTTGATCTACGACATCGCAGCCGACGACGCGCATGTGCGCATCGGCATGACCATGACAACGCCCAGTTGCCCGATGACGGATTATCTGGTCGGACAGGTCACGGACACGGTCCTCAATCAAGTCCCCAAAGACGCCACCGTCGATGTGCAGTTGGTTTGGGACCCGCCGTGGTCGCCGGACATGATTTCACCCGACGGCAAGGCGCAACTCGGCTGGTAACCCACCACGCTCCCTAAACCTCCCCCGAAAAACACATAAGGAGATCCCCATGAGCACCACGACCATTGACGTTCGCACCATCGCCCCGCGCGAACGCCACCCACTGATCTTCAACACATTCCACAAGCTGCCGAACGGCGAAAGCTTCGAGTTGGTCAACGACCACGACCCCAAGCCGCTCTACTACCAATTCGAAGCTGAGCTCGGTGGCACCTTCACGTGGACCTATCTTGCCGAAGGTCCCGACGTGTGGCGCGTTGCCATCGGTAAGGCCGCCTAAAACACCATCGCAGAGAAAGCCTGCCACCATGACAACCGTGCAAGTGCGCAAACAAGAGCTTTTCATAAAGCTCGTCACACGTCTTCCAATGTTGATCCCAGGCTTTCTTGCTCTGGGCGTGGGCACATTGGCAGGGCTGTGGCGCATGGGTTGGGACCTCCAGACCCTCCCCCAAAACCTGGCCCAGTTGCACGGACCGCTCATGGTGGCGGGCTTCTTCGGCACGGTCATCGGCCTGGAGCGCGCCGTCGCTCTGGGCCGGTGGCCGGCTTATCTTGCCCCCGTCTTGAACGGCGTGGGCGTGATCGCCTTTTTCGCCGGTGCACCATACGTGATTGCGGGCACACTGATGATCCTCGGTGCGGTGGTGTTCACTGCGGCGTCCCTTGCCGTCATGAAAATGCAGCCCGTCGTCCACATCGCTTTGCTGGTGGTCGGTGCGCTTTTTTTGGTGTTCGGCAACATTGCGGCGTTTGGCTTAGGCAACATTGACGCCGCCCTACCGTGGTGGATCGGCTTTTTGGTTTTGACCATCGTCGGCGAACGTCTGGAACTCAGCCGCCTGCGCCCCACCGGAACCAAACCCAAAGTCGTACTGCAGGCTCTGGCCATCGCATTCATCGGCGCGGCTGTCGGCGTGGCTTTGGATACGACCGGCGCAGACTGGCTATTCGGCACAAGCCTGGTCGGCTTTGCCGTGTGGCTGGCGCTCTATGACATTGCACGCCACACGATCCGCCAAAGCGGATTGGTGCGTTACGTCGCGGTGTGTCTTCTGGGCGGTTATGCCTGGCTGGCCGTCGGCGGCGCGATCTGGGCCACGGCCGAAACCTATGACGTCGTCGTTTACGCCCGCGACGCAGGCCTGCACGCGATCTTTCTCGGCTTCGTCATGACCATGGTGTTCGGACACGCATCGATCATCTTCCCCGCCGTCACCGGCATGGCCGTGCCCTACCACAAAGCCTTCTATCTGCACCTTATCGTCTTACATGCATCGTTAGGCCTGCGCCTGATCGGCGATACGGTCGATCTGGAAGCCCTGCGCCTGTACGGCAGTCTCGGCAACGCCGTGGCTTTGGCGCTGTTCATTCTCAACACCGTTCTGGCCGTGCGGCGCGGCGTCAAGGCCCGCGGCCAAAATCGCCCGGCCCCGGCGACACCGCCAGCACAACTGGACACACCCTAACCATTTCGCATTCAACCCACTCAACTTGCCTTTCCCCGGCAATCAAACACGAAAGAGGAGACCATGAGTGAGCGTTTAACCAAGGCCGCGGCTCGAAATATATTTTTCGGCGGAACGGCGTTTTTTTTCACCGTTCTGATCGCACTGGTGGCGCACAGCGTCATCTACGTGCAAGAGGAATCAACCGACGTCGCGGGGTTGACCCCGTCCGTCGCCCACGGCAAGGAAATCTGGGAACGGCATTCCTGCATCAACTGCCACACGCTGATCGGTGAAGGCGCGTATTTCGCCCCGGAACTGGGCAACGTGTGGGTGCGCTACGGCGGCAAGGAAGATGCCGAGGGTGCGCGCGACGCCCTCAAGGCCTGGATGCAGGCGCAGCCGAGCGGCATCGAAGGCCGTCGCCAGATGCCGCAGTTCCATCTCAACGACAAAGAGCTTGAATCCCTGGTCGATTTCCTCGAATGGACCAGCCGCATCAACACCCAAAACTGGCCACCGAACGAAGCCGGTTGAGCGCGGATTTAGGAGACGAAAATGATTAAATACCAATCCCAAAACGTCGCACTGTATTATTTTACAGGCGCCCTGGTTCTATTCTTCGCGCAAATCGTCGGCGGCCTTCTGGCCGGTACGGTCTACGTGTTTCCCAACTTCCTTTCGGAACTGGTGCCGTTCAACGTGATCCGCATGATCCACACCAACGCCTTGATCGTTTGGCTGTTGATGGGCTTTATGGGCGCTGCCTATTACCTGATCCCCGAAGAAACGGAAACGGAACTCTACAGCACAAAGCTGGCGATCATTCAGTTCTGGCTGTTCCTGTTCGGCGGGCTGGCCGCGGTCGTCGGCTACCTGTTCGGAATCCACGGCGGTCGTGAATTTTTGGAACAACCCCTGTGGATCAAGCTGGCCATCGTGGTTGTCGCATTGATGTTCCTGTTCAACCTGACCATGACCATTCTCAAGGGCCGCAAGACGGTGATCTCCAACATCTTGTTGATGGGCCTTTGGGGCATCGCCGTATTCTTCCTGTTCGCGCTTTACAACCCCGACAATCTGGTCATGGACAAGACCTTCTGGTGGTGGGTCGTGCACCTGTGGGTCGAAGGCGTGTGGGAACTGGTGATGGCCTCGATCCTCGCCTTCATGATGATCAAGATGACCGGCGTCGATCGCGAAGTGGTCGAAAAGTGGCTCTACGTCATCATCGGCATGGCGCTGTTCAGCGGCATTCTCGGCATGGGCCACCACTACTTCTGGATCGGTCTGCCTGCCTACTGGCAGTGGATCGGCAGCATCTTCTCGGTGCTCGAAGTGATCCCGTTCTTCGCCATGGTCGCGTTCACCTTCTATATGGTGCTCAAGCGTGGCCGCGAACATCCCAACCGCGCCGCGATCTTGTGGTCGGTCGGTTGTTCCGTCGTCGCCTTCCTGGGCGCGGGCGTGTGGGGCTTCATGCAAACCCTTGCCCCGGTAAACTACTACACCCACGGCACCCAGATCACGGCGGCACACGGTCACTTGGCATTCTATGGCGCTTACGTGATGATCAACATTGCGATCTTCACTTACGCCATGCCTAACCTGCTCAAGCGGCAGCCGTACAACCAGGGGCTCAGCATCGCAAGCTTCTGGATCACCACCACAGCCATGATCGTCATGACGTTCTCGCTGACCTTTGCCGGTGTCGTGCAAACGCACCTGCAGCGCGTCAACGGTGAATACTATATGGATGTGCAAGACCAGTTGTCGCTGTTCTATCAGATCCGACTGGGGTCCGGCGTATTTGTTCTGATCGGCGTATTGATGCTGATCGTTTCCTTCATCCCCTTCACAAAGAAGGAAGCGGTTAGCGCTCTCCCGCAAGCCGCAGAATAAAGCCACCCCCTGAAACGCCGGACCGGTTGGTCGCCCAAGCTCCGGTCCGGCGTTCCCCCTTCCTCCCCCGAAGGAGACCTCTCATGAGTTCGATCCCCTACTACCAACCCACCGGCGATGAATGCGCCCTGTTCGAACACGCCTACAATCACAAGCTCCCATTGTTGCTCAAAGGCCCGACGGGCTGCGGCAAAACCCGCTTCGTCGCCCACATGGCGGCTAAGCTCGGCAAACCATTGCACACCGTGTCGTGTCACGATGACCTCAGCGCCGCCGACTTGACAGGTCGCTATCTGCTCAAAGGTGGCGAGACCGTGTGGGTCGATGGGCCGCTGACCCGCGCCGTGCGCGAAGGCGGCATTTGCTATCTCGACGAAGTGGTCGAAGCGCGTAAGGACGTCACCGTCGTACTGCATCCCCTGACCGACGATCGCCGCCAACTGCCCTTGGAACGCACCAACGAATTGCTCGAAGCGCCCGATGACTTCATGTTGGTCGCGTCGTACAACCCCGGCTATCAGAACGTGCTGAAGTCCCTCAAGCCCAGTACCCGTCAGCGCTTCCTCTCGCTCAACTTCGACTTCCCCATCGAGACAGCCGAGATCGAGATCGTGGCGCGCGAGAGCGGTCTCGCCGCCGAACAGTGTCAGCCTCTGGTCGCCTTGGCCGCACGCCTGCGCGCCATGAAAGGCCAGGACCTGGAAGAAGGCGTTTCGACCCGTCTTCTGGTCTATTGCGCGACCCTCATTCACGCCGGGGTGAGCCTCACCCAAGCAATCCGCACGGCAATGATCGAACCGCTGACCGACGACGACGACGTCAAGGCCGGTCTGCACGAATTGGTTCTGGCGAACCTGGGCTAAAAGCGGAGGTGCGGCGATGTCGTTCATGGACCTACTCGAACCGGAAGAATTCGTCGGTCGCCATTGGCACCGCTTGGTTGGCAATGCAGCGAGCTATCCTCAGCACCCGGAAGCCGCCGTTGCCTTCGACGACATCCGCGCCGCATTGTCAGTCTTCTTCCGTGGGCTGGGCGGCGCGGGTGGCGTGCGCCTGACGGCGGCGCACAAACGCGTTTCCAATCACCGGCTCAGCTTTCGTCAACGCCTCGGCATGATGAACGAGTCGTTGGATAGACCACGCTTCGACGGCGAAACATTGACGCTGCCGAACACAATCACCGTGTTTCCAAATCCCGACCTAAATCGCGATCTGTATTTCTGGCTGGCCGCCTATTTCGTGTTTGCCGATAACGCCGTCACGCAAGAGCGCGATCCTCTGCGCGCCGACCTGGATTTTCTTGCCCGTACCCATAGGGCCGAGACCCGTACGCTGAAGGCCTTCCCCGGATTGCGCGCACGCCACGACCGTTTGCGCCACGCCCTGTTGGCCGCACGGCCCGTGCGCGCCCTGCCCGAAGCGGAGGCCCGCGTGGAAGAGATGGTCCATGCCCTCCTGAACGGTAACGCGCCGGACGTGGCGAAGCTGTGGTCCCTCACCGCACCGCGCGGATACCGCTCCTTCCTGCCCGTGCCATTGTGGGGTGTGATCACGGCGCGCCCACCGTCCAAACGCACGATCGACGACACCGAAGAAGAAGACTCGCCCAGCCGTGGCGCGGAAGATGAACGCAAACGCGCAGCCGAGCGCCGCAAGCTCGACCAGACCGAACGCGAAGATGCCTTGATCCTAAACCGCTTCGAAAAGTTGTTGTCGTTTTCGGAAATGGTCAATCTCAATCGCGCCCAGGACGAAGATGAGGATGAAGAGGCACAAAAGGTCGCCGATACCATGGACGAGCTGACCTTGGCCCCCAATAAAAAGCGCGCTCCGTCGAAACTGAAATTGGATCTGGACCTGCCACCCGATGCGGTCGATGGCAGCGTGCTGTTGGCGGAGCATACATACCCAGAATGGGATTTCCGCAAGCAGGCCTATCACCGCGACCACTGCGCCGTATACGTTCAGCCCGCACCTGAAGACGGCGAAGATTGGACGCCCACCGCCGAACAAAGCCGCCGTATCCGTCAAGTGCGCCGCCAGTTCGAAGCGCTGCGCGCCAAACGCCAAGTCCATCACCGCCAAACCGACGGCAATGAATTCGACATGGACAACCTGATTCGCATGCGTTGCGACCTAGCCGCCGACGGTCAGGGCACGGATCGCATCTACACGGCGGTGCGCAACACGGACCGCGACTTGGCCGTGGCGCTGTTGATCGATGTTTCGTTGTCGTCCGACGGCTGGATCGAAGGCCAGCGCGTGCTGGATGTCGAGAAAGAAGCCCTCAGCGCTCTCACCCAAGGTCTTACCGCCTGCGGCGACGACCACGCCATTTATTCGTTCACGTCGCGCAAGCGCGCGTTCGTGCGCATCGAAGAAGTCAAAGGCTTCGATGAGAGCAACATCGGAAAAATCGAAAAACGCATTTCAGCGCTCAAACCCGGTTTCTACACCCGTATGGGCGCCGCCGTGCGCCACACCACGGCCCAACTGGAAAAGCGTCCCAACAAGCACCGCCTGATGCTGGTACTGACCGACGGCAAACCCAATGACATCGATCATTACGAAGGCCGTTACGGCCTCGAAGACACACGCCGCGCGATCGCCGAGGCGCGGCGCGCAGGGATCACCGTGTTTGGCGTGACCATCGATCACAAGGCGCGTGACTACTTCCC
>Ga0070729_10004260_pt1 | contig 15768 bp, 10 predicted proteins | sample tdDd472_FD_66725 | JGI IMG/M metagenome (GOLD analysis project Ga0070729, IMG submission 66725) | Marine sediment microbial communities from the Atlantic coast under amendment with organic carbon and nitrate - tdDd47.2 | ecosystem: Environmental > Aquatic > Marine > Coastal > Sediment | place... | reverse complement strand
TTGATTCTATCGGTATTTATCTATAAAGAAGTGAAAATTGTAGAACTGCCAGAAATTTTATTAAAATCTGTAGAAACCACAGCTATTGTAATGCTACTGATTGGTACGTCCACAGCTATGTCATGGATTTTATCCTACGAAAATATTCCACAGAGCATTAGTGCTGCATTGATAGGATTAACCAATAACAAGTATATCATCCTGTTGATTATCAATCTGTTGTTGTTAGTTGTGGGAACTTTCATGGATATGACTCCAGCGATATTGATATTTACACCAATTTTTTTACCAGTTGTTACAAACCTTGGTATTACGCCACTTCATTTTGGAATTATCATGGTGATGAATCTTTGTATCGGTTTGACAACACCACCTGTAGGAAGTGTGCTGTTCCTAGGATGTGGAATAGGGAATACATCTATTGGAAAAGTGATAAAACCGCTGTTGCCACTTTATGCAGCGATGTTTATTGTACTTTTGTTAGTGACTTATTTTCCATGGATAACATTAGCATTACCAAGATTGTTTGGGTATTAAAATTAAATCTTGCGAAGGGTTGAAAACCTTCGCAATGGTTGGATGTGTAATAAAAGCCCTTCAGAATATGGTAATTATTGGCACGCGGATTTGAATTCCGCAATTTGAAATATGAAAAATTAAATACAGAATACATTTCCGTGATCCTGAAATTAATTAAAAGGAGATAATAAAATTGAAAAATCTATTTGATTTGAAAGACAAGATTGTAGCGGTCACTGGTGGAACAGGAGTTCTTGGTAGTGAAATTGCCAAAGGACTGATCGAAGCCGGAGCAAAAGTTGCCCTGCTTGATAGAAATGTCGAAAAAGCAAATGATCTCATCAAAAAACTTGGCGGCACAGATGACAATCTTATCGCTGTTAAAACTGATGTATTGGTTAAAGAAACCATCGAGAAATCAGTTGCCGTTGTAATTGAAAAATTTGGTCATATCGATGTATTGATCAATGGAGCCGGTGGAAATCATCCAGAGGCCACAACCAATGCAGAACAGACCTTTTTTCAACTTTCTGAAAAAGGTTTGAGACATGTTTTCGATCTGAATATTATGGGAACAATTATCCCATCACAGATTGTAGGAAAACATTTTGTAGAAAGAGGAGAAGGAATCATTTTGAATATATCCTCAATGGCAGCATATAGTACAATTACCCGTGTTGCGGCCTATTCAGCAGCTAAGGCAGGAGTATCAAACTTCACTTCATGGCTGGCTGTCCACATGGCTCAGGAATATTCATCAAAAATCCGTGTCAATGCAATTGCACCCGGATTTTTCCTCACACAACAAAACGAATTTTTATTAAAGGACAAAGAGTCGGGAGGTTTAACAGATCGTGGGGAAACAATTATCAAAAATACACCTTTTGGCGATTTCGGAAAACCTGAACAACTGAATGGAACAGTCCAGTGGCTAATCTCTGATGCTTCAGAATTTGTTACAGGCATTGTTGTCCCCATCGATGGTGGATTTAATGCTTTTAGTGGTGTGTAAATAGAAAAATGTATTATAACCGCAAAGGATGCTAAGGAACACAAGGAAAATCATATTACAAATCTGTGTTCATCAGTGTAATCTGTGGTTTGTATTTAAATTAGCATTAATCCGCGTTAATCCGCGGCAAAATAAAGAATATTAAAAGGAGAAAATAAATGGAAAAGAAATACAACATCGGCCTTATCGGGCTTGCAGTGATGGGTGAAAATCTTGTCCTCAATATGGAAAGCAAAGGTTTTTCAGTAGCTGTGTTCAATCGAACTACTGACAAAGTAGATAGATTCATTGGTGGACGTGGCAAAGATAAAGATATCAAAGGTTGCTACAGTATTGAAGAATTGGTGAACAGTCTTGAAAAACCACGCAAAGTAATGATGCTGGTAAAAGCCGGAAAACCAGTTGATATTTTCATTGATAAAATCATGCCTTTTCTAGATAAAGATGATATCATTATTGATGGTGGCAATTCTTATTTTCCAGACACAATCCGTCGCACAAAATATGTAGAAGAAAAAGGCTTTCGATATATTGGAACAGGTGTATCCGGTGGTGAAGAAGGTGCTTTATTAGGACCATCAATCATGCCAGGCGGTTCTGCGAATGCTTGGTCTGAAGTAAAAGATATATTTCAACCAATTTCTGCTAAAGTAGAAGGAAATGTTGCTTGCTGTGAATGGGTTGGTAACGACGGAGCCGGACATTTTGTGAAAATGGTTCACAATGGCATCGAATATGGTGACATGCAGATGATTACAGAAGCCTACGCAATTATGAAACATGTACTTGGAATGTCAAATGAAGAAATGGCTGATACATTCGAAGAATGGAACACTGGAGAATTGGACAGTTATCTTATAGAAATCACCAAAGATATTTTAAGAGTAAAAGATGATATAACTGGAAATATGATGGTTGATATGATTCTTGATGCTGCTGGACAAAAGGGAACCGGACGCTGGACTTCTGAACAAGCATTGGAACTTGGAACACCAACTTCAACAATTGCAGAAGCAGTATTTGCACGCTCTATGTCAGCAATTAAAGAAGAGCGAGTGGAAGCTGCTAAAGAATTAAAAGGTCCTGAAATTAATTTCACAGGTGATAAAAAAGAATTTCTGGATAAAATTAAACAAGGCTTATTTGCATCAAAAATTTGTTCATATGCTCAGGGTTATCAGTTGATGAAAGCAGCAGCTGAGGAATATAAATGGGATTTGAATTATGGCGACATTGCATTGATGTGGCGTGGTGGATGTATTATTCGTGCACATTTCCTTGGAAATATAAAAGAAGCATTTACCAAAAATCCTGATCTTCAGAATTTACTACTGGATGACTATTTCAAACAAGTTATCCAAAATAGTCAGGCTGCATGGCGTGAAGTCATCGCTACAGCTGTTGTAAACGGAATTGCTGTACCGGCATTTTCATCGGCATTAGCATATTTTGATGGATACAGATCAGCAGTACTTCCAGCAAATTTGCTTCAGGCTCAGAGAGATTATTTTGGTGCGCATACTTATGAACGTACAGACAAACCACGTGGTGAGTTTTTTCATACAAATTGGACAGGACGTGGTGGAAATACTGTTTCTACCAGTTATAATAATTAGTTGAACTAGTTGAATTTGTTAAACTGGTTAAATTAGGAAATTAGTAGTTGGAAAACCTTCTGAATGGTCGTAAGGCCTTCGGAATGGTTTTATTGTTATAGTCGTGATATTAGTAATCTTCGATTTTTTGCAGAAGTATGAGGTTTTTGGATAATAGAATAAATTAAGAGCCACCCTTTCAAAGGTCTGAAGATTATTTGAAAGGTAAAAATTACAGGAAAAACAATGACAATAGGAAAAGGATTCACAGATAAATATTTATCTTATGATGAAATCAAAGAAATTTGCTTTCTGGCATTTTCTACAATGAATATTGAGAATCAAAAACTGTTATTTGTGATTCCCGATGCAACACGTTCTGCACCAATCGACAAGATGTTTCGAGCAATATATGAATTGATTTCCGATAAAGTTGCTACAATTGATTTCATCATAGCACTTGGAACTCATCCACCAATGTCTGATGAAATGATCAATGAACGTGTAGGAATTACTGCTGAGGAACGAAGTTCAAAGTATTCCAAAGCACAATTTTTCAATCATCATTGGAAAAAGCCCGGGCAATTGAAAAAAATTGGTACAATCACCGGTGAAGAAGTCAAAGAAATATCTGGCGGTTTACTGAGTGATCCTGTTGATATTTCTATCAATAAAATCATTTTTGATTATGACAAATTATTCATTGTTGGCCCGACATTTCCTCATGAAGTTGTCGGTTTTTCAGGTGGCAATAAATATCTCTTTCCGGGAATTTCGGGTTCGGAGATCATTGATATGTTCCATTGGTTAGGAGCATTGATTACCAGCCCGAGAATTATTGGTAATGCTTACACACCGGTTCGTGCAGTGGTTGATAAAGCTGCGAAATTCATTAAAATTGAGAAATATTGTTTTTCCATGGTGGTAAAAGGTTATAATGACCTAGCAGGATTATATTTTGGAACTCCTGAGGAAGCGTGGGAAGATGCATCAAAATTATCAGACAAATTACATATTGTTTACAAAGATAAGCCATTTAAGCGAGTATTGTCAAAAGCACCATTGATGTATGATGATCTCTGGGTTGGTGCTAAATGTATGTACAAACTTGAATCTGTAGTTGCAGATGGAGGTGAAGTCATAATTTACGCTCCTCATATTACAGAGATTTCTGTCACTCATGGAGAATGGATTGAGAAAATCGGCTATCACTGCTTACCCTATTTCCTGAAGCAATGGGACAAATTCAAAGATGTTCCCGGTGGAATCATGGCCCATTCAACCCATGTTCGCGGACTTGGCGAATTTGAAAATGGAATTGAAAAACCACGAATCAATGTGACTTTGGCGACACAGATTCCGGAAGAGATTTGTAAAAAAGTAAATCTTGGCTATATGAATCCGGATGACATTAATATTGAAGAATGGATTGACAGGGAAGATGAAGGAATTTTGTATGTTCCAAAAGCCGGTGAGATGCTGTATCGACTGAAAAATGATCCTTTTAAATTATAAAAATATATTAACCACGAAGTGCACGAAGGTCACGAAGAAAATATATAAATAATTCTTCGTGTTCTCTGTGATCTTCATGGTAAAAGTGGAGTAAAAAAATGAGTATAAATTTACGTAAAAATGCAAAATGGTCAATGATCGTCCCAACAAGCATGGGCGTTCGTATCACAGCGGAAAATCAACAACCAGTGCAATCCAGCAATATGTTTATGATGCAGGCAACCAGTGCTGAATCCAATGTTGCCAGTATTTCATCATATCTCGGCTTGCCGGCTAAAGTGCTGACTACTTTCGTGAAAGGCAGCCCGATTGCACAATTTATTAAAAGTAATCTTCGTGCGCGTATGATGGAATTTGAAGGGCCGGAAGTTGAGCAGGGAAATCCCTGGGGCTATCGTCACCAATTTAATATCGCGGGAAGTGGCTATGGATCACGTGGCCCAAGAGTTCACAATGATCGTGCTGGTGAAGTGGGACGAACTCTGAATGTTGCTGATTTTGATCTGGAAAGAATTTTTGGAGAAGAAGGTGTGCAGATTGTGCACTTGTCAGGATTGATTGCAGCACTGTCACCGGAAACTGGCCAGTTCTGTCTGGAAATCGCAAGAGCAGCCAAGAAACATGATTGCAGAGTGAGTTTTGATCTTAATCATCGTGCATCTTTTTGGGAAGGTCGTGAAGAGGAGTTATCCAATATTTTTGCTGAAATTGCATCTGTATCAGATATTCTTATTGGCAATGAAGAAGATTTTCAACTTTGCCTTGAAATCGAAGGACCGGAAGCAGGAGGAAAAGATCTCAAAGCAAAAATTGCTGGTTTCAAAGAAATGATCAAGCGAGTAAAAACAAAATACTCGAATGCATCAGTGTTTGCTACGACATTACGTGAAGTGGAAAATGCAAATCTTCATAAATGGGGAGCGATTATGCTGGAAGGAGATAACTGGCAGGTGATTGAACCTCGTGAAATCCGTGTTCTCGACAGAATCGGTGGCGGAGATGGATTTGTAGGAGGAATGCTTTTTGGAATTCTAAAAGGTTGGGATTCTGAGAAATGGATACAATTCGGTTGGGCAACTGGTGCAATGGCTACAACAATGCTGACAGATTATGCACAACCTGCTGACGAAGATCAGGTTTGGAGTATTTGGGAAGGTAATGCCAGGGTGAAGAGATAGAGCAGTTTCATTATTTGAATTGGGAAAGTTTTCTGATGGTGGCTAAAGCATTAGAAAGGTTGTTTGCTTAAATAAATTTTGGGAGAGATAATGAAGAAAACAGCGTTGCTAATTTTATTAAATTTTATCATCCTATTTGGTAATGATATTCCTTCATTTGAAAAAGATAACTGGCAAATCATCGATAGAGGAAATGTTGAGTTTTCTGGTAAAAAAGTAGAAATCAAAGACTGCTTTATCACTTTATTAAATAAATCTTACCAAAATTTTAGTTTTGAATTCGATGCTAAAATGAGCACTAAGACTGATGAAGTGCAAATCTGGTCTGGTTTCGGATTTCAGGATCGAGATACATACTACTCCGTAGGACTTCGTGGTGGCAATCATGATGACCTTTATTTATGTCGCTATCAAAAGGGTGGCAAAAACAAGATGTTGGCTTTGAAACCACTGGATTTTGAAGTTAAATCCAATAAAAAATATCATCTGAAAATCACTCAAATTGACAGTTCCATTTTTGTATTTTTGGATAATGAAGAACAACCACGAATCAAAGTTCTTGATGAAAATTATCTTAAATCAGGAAGTATCGTCCTAGGTGGTGGCTGGTTACCGACAACTTTTAAAAATCTCTCTGTAAAATTATTATCCCAAGATGATATTTTAGAATATCAAAAATATAAAGAAATTAATATTTATGCTTTTAACAATGATGAAAAGGAAAATCAACGTCGAGAAGATCGAAAAAAGTATAAACCATTTCCCATAAAAATTGATGGAAATAGTCGTAATGAAATTTTACTGTCCGGTAGTTGGTTGTTTAAACCTAATTATGAAGTGGAAAACCAAAAGAAATTAGTGAATCCTGAAATTTCAGATATTGATTGGCATGTGATGAATGTTCCGAACTTCTGGAATCCGGTTCGCAATTGGCTTCATCTTCAATCTGGCACCAAAATGCCGCATCCCGGCAGTGGTGTTTCAGATAATTACTTGCAAAAAGAACATGCCCGTTGTTCTGGATATACTTTTGATTACAAAGAAACTACAGGTGGTTGGTATCGCCACTGGATTGATATTCCAAAAGACTTAAAAGATAAAAAAGTGTCACTCTACTTTGGTGCAGTTTCAAAAATCGCAGATGTCTGGATCAATGGTCATTATCTGGGAAACCATATTGGAATGTTTGGTGATTTTGCCTATGATATTCAGGATTATTTAAGGCCTGGAAAAAACCTGATTGTGGTTAATGTCAATGTCCGCAAATTCCAAAAAGTGTCTGATAGCGACGAAATCGTGGATCGTGCTGTGTCTGTGGATATTACCAATGATATGCTGAATTCGCTTCCTCATGGAATGTTCGAAGGTACAGAAGGTGGTATCTGGCAGGATGTGAAATTGATCATCACTGACAAATGTCATATAAGCGACGTTTTTGCAAATGTGGACAATCAAGGTGGACAATTTGAGATTGAAATGAAGAACGACTCTAATGTAAAATGTTCCAATAAAGTGGAAGTGACTGTTTTGGAAAAAGAATCCGGACAAAAAATCTGGTCAAGCTCTGATGCTTATGAAGTTGAAAAGAATGGAACACAGCAATTAATCATCCCTACTGGAAAAATAGACCCAAAACCATGGTCACCGGAAAAGCCAAATCTTTACATTGCAAAAGTTCAAATATTGAATAATAATAATGTAATTGATGAAAAGCAGATTACATTTGGTTTTAGAAAATTTGAGAAGAAAGAGAATTTCGCCTACCTCAATGATAATAAATACTGGCTGCGAGGTGCTAATCATCCTCCATCAGGAATTGCACCCAATGATAAGGAACTTGCCCATAAATTTTTGAGATTAATGCATGACAATAACCAGATGATTACAAGGACACATGGTGCACCTTTTACTGAAACCTGGCTCGCTGCAGCAGATGAAGAAGGAATTGGTGTCAGTTGGGAAGGAACCTGGCCCTGGCTAATGATCGGAGATATGCCTTCTGATGAATTGATCGAAATCTGGAAAAATGAGATGATTTCATTGGTTAAACGCTATCGTAATCATCCATCGATTTTGATTTATACCATCAACAATGAGATGTATTTCACAATGTTCAGCAAAGGTAAAACAAAAGAAGAACGGATGAAAAAATGGCAAATCCTGTCAGATGTGATCAAAGAAGTTCGCAAACTTGATCCACGATGTTTGATCAGTTGTGATTCCGGATATAGTCGTGTAAAAAAGGATTATGAACAAAATCTGAAACCTGCTGGAATTGACGACGGTGATATTGATGATCGCCATATTTATCCAGGATGGTACAATCGTGATTTTTACCAGTTCATGTTCGGAGATTGGGCCAAAAGATTGTATTGGTCACCAGGAGTAAACAATGACCGCATCTTCTTTAGTCAGGAAACATCAACTGGCTATCCAAACAATGACAGCGGACATTTCTGTAGAATGTATCTGCATCGACATTATGTACCCCAGGCATGGCTTGGCAATTACGCTTATGAAAATAAAGATCCAAAATATACTCTGGTGAGACATTCGTATTTGACCAAAATGATGGCTGAAACTGTTCGTCGAACTTCTCCGAAAACTGGTGGGATGTTGCTTTTCGCAAATGTTTGCTGGTTTCAGGATGCTTGGAATTCGGAAAACATCAAACCTTATCCAGTTGTAAATGATGTAAAAATGGCTTACGAACCTGTTTTAATTTCTGCAAGAATTCTTAGCCGACAATTTTTTTCAGGAGATAAATACAAATTACCAGTTACTATTATCAATAATGATTTGAATAGTAAAGATTTATCAAACACAAAGTTGGTTTATTCTATAGTAAATAATGACAAAATCTTATGGGAAGAAGAAATCAGAAATATGAATGTGAAATTTTGGGACAGGGAAGAACTTACTGCGGAACTTAATTTTCCAAAAATCAAAGATGATAGAATCGATTGTAAATTACAGTTCGAACTATTCTGGAATAATGAACTGATTTCCACAAATGAATATCCAATCACACTTGCTTCTGAAAAATATACATCTGTTAAAACCGATAAGAAAATCCTGGTTTATGACCAAAATGGTGAATCTATTCCAGTATTGAATAGAATTGGTTTGAAATATAAACGAATCACAGATTTGGTTGATATTCGACTGGTTGATTTTGATCTGCTTATTACTGCCAATATGGACAAGGAAAATGAAGTACCCTACAATTGGGAAGATGTAAAATCCATGTGCTCTAAGGGTAAAAACGTGATTATGCTGCACCCAGGAAAGCATTTACGCTGGTTGTACTTGAAGGATATGGATACAGAATATGAACGTACTGGTCGCGTTGTGAGTATGAATATTCCTGAACATGATGTTTTCAAAGGATTGGAACCACTTGATCTTTCCTGGTGGGAGATTGATGAAAATACAAGACCTCGGGCTTGTCGTAGATCATTTAGGTTCCGCAGAAGTATCGGTGAAACTGAGTTGTGTACATACCTTCGCCCGCATGTTTATGTAGGAAATCCTGAGGAGGAATTGCCAACAATGTCTGGTTCACCTTTGATAGAACTCACTGTGAGCAAAGGAAAGATTATCGCTAGTGAAATGGAACTGAATGTAGGTGATAAAAATCCAGTAGCAGCCAGGTTGCTGAAGAATATTATCGAGTATTTAAGCAATGAATAAATGTTCCCATTAGTTAATTTTGTCTTGAGACTTATTGAGTTGCTATCATTATATATACCTATTATATTAAAGCGCAACTGATATAATGTACATAGGTAGAAAATAATGTTTGATAAAATTGGAAAATCACAGACTTTGAGTCAGGAAATTGTTGTAAATATTGAGCAGGCTATTCGTGAAAAACGATTTAAGGTTGGCGAAAAATTACCCACAGAAAAAGAACTTTGTGAAATATTTGGTGTTAGCCGGACAGCTATTCGTGAAGCGTTACAGATGCTCAGTGCTCAGGGACTCATCGATGTCCAAAAGGGTAAAGGGAGTTTTGTCAATGATTTTTGTACTTCAAATGTAATTAAACCTATGAGTCTTTTTCTGGAATTAAATTTTGATACAGAATTTATTTTTCATGTAATCCATATAAGAAAAATATTAGAACCTGAGATTGCCAGAGATGCAGCTATAAATCGAAGTGATTATGACCTTGAGCATTTAAAGTCAATCATAAAAAAAATGGACTCTCCTGATTTCAATTCTGTCAATCAGATGGCAGTGCTGGACAAAGAATTTCATCTTGCAATAGCCAATGCCAGTGAGAATCCTTTATTTCCGATTATCACACAACCAATTTTTGAGTTGATGCCCAAAATTAAGCCCATCATTCTTTCGAAGGTCGATGTTGCAAAATCAGATGCAGGAATTTACCATCACAAAATATATGAAATGATTGTAAAGAAGGATGCTGATGGTGCGTTTCAAATGATGACAGAACATTTGAAAATTGCAGAAGAACATGTGAATATATTAAAAAAGTTGATATAAACAATTTTTTGTACAACAACTTGCCAAGTTGTTATTGATTTTACTCGATAGAGGAAAATCAACTAAAATAGTTATCCAATTGTTTAAAATTTTTTGAGTTGTAGTAATCAAATTTTCTTATCGGAGAAATTTGATAAACAAGTAAGGCTACTTGTTGTACAACTTCTGATCCCCACCCTACAAAAATGACAGAAAATTCACTTTTCCTACAAAAAATGAAAAATTGATTTGCATTAAAAATTTGATATGTTATATTTTGATGTAAGATGTATGACAAGTGATAGGATGACAATGTTTGATAAAATTGGAAAATCACAGACACTAAGCCAGGAAATCGTTGCGAATATCGAACAAGCGATTCGTGAAAAAAAGTTCCAGGTTGGCGAAAAATTACCAACAGAAAAAGAACTTTGCGAGATGTTCGGTGTCAGCCGTACTGCTATTCGTGAAGCCTTACAAATGTTAAGTGCACAAGGACTTATCAATGTACATAAAGGGAAAGGTAGTTTTGTCAATGATTATTCTTCTGATCATGTAATCAAACCCATGAGTTTATTCCTCGAATTAAATTTTGATATTGATTATATGTACCATGTAGTCAGAACCCGTAGAATGCTGGAACCTGCTGTTGCAAGAGATGCAGCTTTGCACCGTACAGACGACGACCTCAAAAAACTCAAAGATGTCCTTATAAAATTTAAAAAAACAAAGCCTTCAGATTTTGAAAAACAAGGGGAATTGGATCGTGAATTTCATCTGATTCTTGCTAAAGCCTGTCAAAACCCAATTATCCCAATTATTACAGAACCTATATATGAATTAATGCCTCGTATAAAAACGCTGATTTATGAAAAAGTAGATGCAGCCAGAAGTGAGGCAGATGTTTATCATGAAAAGATTTATGATATGATTAAAGTGCAAGATGGTGATGGTGCTTATCAAATGATGCTCAGTCACTTAAAGATTGCTGAAGATCATGTGAATATATTGAAGGAAAAATCTTAAACATTTTTTTAAACTAAAAAACTTGTATGACATGTGATATATGAAAATACAAAATTATAAAAAGGAGAATCAAATGGACCTGAATTTAAATGGAAAAACTGCCGTAGTTACGGGTAGTATCCAGGGTATCGGTTTTGAAGTGGCCAAAACTCTTTCATTGGCCGGAGCAAAAGTTGTTATTAATAATCACAGAAATGAAGATGAATTAAATAAAAAAGCTGAAGAAATAAATGCGGCAGGTGGCCAGGCTATTGGTGTAGTTGCTGATTGTACAAAAAAAGAAGATGTACAAAATCTGATCAATGCAGCAATTGAATTTGGTGGTGGTGTTGATATTCTTGTTAACAATGCTGGTGGTTTGATTGCACGTATTCCTGTTGCAGATTTTGATGAAGAACATTTTGATACTATTATGAATGTAAATCTGAAAACTACTTTCCTTGTAACTTCAGTTGCCATTCCTTTCTTGAAAAAAAGCCAAGCCGGAAGAATCATCAATCTTTCTTCACAAGCGGCTCATGATGGTGGAGGCGGTGGTGCTGCTGCTTATGCTGCATCAAAAGGTGGTGTATGGACATTCACAAAAGGTGTCATCAAAGAAGTATCAGCTGATGGTGTAACTGTCAATGCTGTTTCTCCTGGATTTATAGCTGGAACAGACTTTCATAATACTTTTACTCCTAAAGAAGTTCATGAAAAAGTTGCTGGAATCGTACCATTGAAACGTCTTGGAACTCCACAGGATGTAGCCAATGTTGTGTTATTCCTTGCTTCTGATCTTGGTGGTTATATGAATGGTCAGGCATTACAGGTTAATGGAGGACTTTATATGCCATAATTTTAAAAATTAGCCACAGAGGTACGGAGAACATAGGGTAATAATTATAAAAATACTCTGTTCTCTCTGTGCCTCTGTGGCAAAAGTTTTTATTTTTAAAAGGCGAAGAAGGACGAGATGAAAAAACTATTTATTTTAACATTATTATTTATCATCATTGCAACAAACCTGATTGCTTCTGACAGACCAAGTCTGACTATTAATAAGGAAGAAGCACAGGAAATCAAGTCATTGCTGGGCAAAAATGAATTGATTGATAACACGTATAATAATGTATTGGTTAAAGTAGAAATCGCTTTGGCAAATCCTATTGAAGTTCCACAACCTGGCGAGGCCGGTGGATATGAGCATGAAAAGCACAAACAGAATTACCGCGACATGAAAAATGCTGGTTTACTGTTTACCATTACTGAAGATGAAAAATATGCAAAGTTTATCCAAAAAATGCTCGATGCTTACGCTGAAATGTATCCAAAATTACCAGCACATCCATTATCACATCACCAGAAACCGGGGAAATTATTCCACCAAATGCTCAATGAAGCTGTTTGGCTATTGAATACATCTCAAGCTTATGATTGTGTTTACAATTGGTTATCAGAAGAGGATAGAAATCGCTATGAAACCAATATTTTTATTCCAATAGCACAATGGTTTTCAGTAGAGCATCCCCAGGAATTTGATAAAATCCACAATCATGGAATGTGGACTGCGGCTTCTGTTGGTATGATAGGTTATGTAATGGGTAACCAGGATTACGTGGAAATGGCACTTTATGGAACTAAAAAAGATGGCAAAGGTGGTTTTTTAAAGCAAGTAGAAATGCTTTTTTCACCTGATGGATATTACATGGAAGGTGCTTACTATGTACGTTATGCAATGCGTCCATTGTTCTTTTTTGCTGAAGCAGTGCATAGAAATCAGCCGGAACTGAAAATTTATGAATTTAAAGACCAGATCATCAAAAAAGCCTTTTATGCTGGTGTGAAAATGACGTTTCCAAATGGAGTGTTTGCTCCAATCAACGATGCTTCCAGAAGCATGGATATTACTGCTCCGGGAATTGTATACGGAAATAGCACTATATATAATTATTATGGTGAAGATATCAATCTTTTGGGAATTGCTAAAGTTCAGGGTGAAGTACCACTCAATGGTTGCGGACTGAAAGTAGCCAAAGATTTTGCTACCAAACAACCTGTTCCTGATTTTACATGGGGAAGTGTAGAATTCACTGATGGATATGATGGCGAACAAGGTGGTTTGGGAATTCTTCGTACAGGTGAAGGTAAAGACCAGACAATGCTTCTGATGAAATATGGTGTTCACGGCCTCGGTCATGGACATTTTGATAAATTGCACTTCATTTTCTATGACCAGCAAAATGAAGTGATTCCTGATTATGGTTTTGCACGCTGGATCAATATTGAGCCAAAATTCGGTGGCCGTTACCTTCCTGAAAATAAAACTTATGCCAGACAGACAATTGCTCACAATACTGTTGTAGTCGATGGTAAATCACAGAATAAAGGTAATAGAAAAGCAGCGGACAAAGTTCACGCAGATCGACATTTCTTCGAAACTGCTGATCCAAAATGCCAGATAATGAGTGCGAAAACTACTGACCATTTCAATGGTGTGGCAATGCAACGTACAATGCTTTTGCTGGAAGATGAAAAACTCGAATGGCCGGTTGTCATCGACCTTTACAGATTGCAATGCAAAAAAGAACATCAGTATGATTATCCAATCCATTTTCGTGGACAATTGATTACAACAAATTTTGAATATCAATCAAATTCGGAATTGAATCCACTTGGTGAAGATTTTGGATACCAGCACATCTGGGAACAGGGTTCAGGAAAAGTTACTGAATCACCTGTTGTTACCTGGTTACATAGTAATAGATATTATTCAGTAATATCATCCAATAAAGATGGTGAAGTAATTTTTGGAAGAACAGGAGCAAATGATCCAAATTTTAATCTTGTATCAGAGCCAATGTTTCTGATTCGTGAAAATGCCAAAGACCATTTATTTGCTTCGGTGATCGAACCTCATGGTTATTTCAATGAAGCACAGGAATCTTCCAAACAGGCTCGTCCTGTGATCAAAAAAGTGGAAGTTATTGGACACAATGATGATGCCAGTGTAATCAGAATAACTGGAGATAATGGCATTGATTGGACTGTTATTGTAAATAATGATAAATCAACAGACCAAAAACAATCAACCAAAATCAATGATAAAAAATATACTTGGACGGGGAATTACTCTGTTCTAAAGAATTCCAAATAAAGGGAGTATTAGATGAAAAAAGTTAAAAATTTACGTTGGTATATAATTGGTTTGATCAGTTTGGCGACTGTGATCAATTATATCGACAGAAGTGCATTAGCAGTAATGTGGCCAAGCATATCTGAAGACCTTGGAATGGACAAAAGTGACTATGCACTGATTTTAAATATTTTTATGGTTTCCTATGCCATTGGACAGACTGTAATGGGTAAGTTCTTTGACAAAGTAGGAACACGTATTGGTTATGTATTTACAATTGTACTTTGGGCATTTTCCTCCTTTTTTCACAGTGCAGCGAGAGGTCTTTTCTCCTTTGGATTTTTGAGATCCACTCTTGCTATCGGTGAAGCAGGTAACTGGCCTGGAGCAGCAAAAAGTAATAAAGAATGGTTTCCCAGCAATGAAAGAGCGACAGCCCAGGGTTTGTTTAATGCTGGTGCTTCAATAGGCTCCGTCATTGCTCCTCCTCTTATCGCGTTACTCTGGACTGCGTTCGGCTGGAAAATCACTTTCATGATCGTTGGTTCTTTCGGTCTTGTTTGGATCATTCCATGGCTATTGATAAATAAAGGTACTCCTGACAAACATCCATGGATGACGGATGAAGAATTAGATAAAATTATGGAAGGCCAAACACAGGCACAAAGTAATGCTCCTGCATTATCAATGAAAGAAATCCTTTCTCACAAAGAATCCTGGTCAGTATTGATTGGTAGATTTTTTCTTGAACCAATCTGGTGGTTGTTTGTAGGTTGGATGCCAATTTATCTTGCTGATAAATACGGTTTTAATGTAAAAGAAATCGGTCTTTTCGCTTGGGTTCCTTATGTTGGTGCTGCAATTGGTAGTATCGTCGGTGGTGCTTATGCTGGAAAACTTATTGATGGTGGAAAATCTGTAAATAGAGCACGTAAGCAAACAATCACAATCGGTGGAGTCGTTATGTTCCTCGGTCTCGTTTGTGTACTTCTTTTTGGAAATGCACCATTGAATTTTGTAATTATTGTAGCATTCGTCCTCTTCGGATTCCAGTTTGCTATTGGTAATGTTCAAACACTTCCAAGTGATTTCTTCTCAGGAAAATCTGTTGGTTCCCTTGCTGGACTTGGTGGATCAGTTGGTGTTTTCTCAGTAATTATCATGAACTTTTTAGTACCAAAAATATCTGCTGGTGGAAATTATGCACCAATCTTTGTTATGATTGCTGTGTTTGTACCATTGGGCGTTTTGGCAATTTATTTTTTAGCTAGAAATATTAAACAAGTATCATAAAGGAATTATAAAATGAAATTCTTA
>Ga0070729_10004257_pt1 | contig 15784 bp, 15 predicted proteins | sample tdDd472_FD_66725 | JGI IMG/M metagenome (GOLD analysis project Ga0070729, IMG submission 66725) | Marine sediment microbial communities from the Atlantic coast under amendment with organic carbon and nitrate - tdDd47.2 | ecosystem: Environmental > Aquatic > Marine > Coastal > Sediment | place... | reverse complement strand
CGGTCCAGCACGTCATGCACGTTCACCGGCTTCATGTCCGGCGGGCTGAGGTTGCCGAATTGCTCGACCTGCTCCAGCAGCTTCACGATCCGGCGGCTCTCGGCCACGATCAGATCGGTCAGTTCCAGATCCTGCTGGCTGAGGTTCATGCTCAGCAATTGCGCCGCCCCGGTGATCCCCGCCAACGGGTTCTTGATCTCATGCGCCAGCATCTCGGCCATGCCGATGGCCGATTGCGCCGCCGATTTTACCGAATGGCTCTGGGTCATGCGCCCGGCCAGTTCGCGCGGCGAGATCATCATGATCATCTGACCCGGAAACCCGGAGAGCGGTGCGATCTGCAGCGCACATTGCAATGGCGCGCGGTTGCCGGTGCCGACGTCGATATCGTTGACGAACAGCGGCGTGCCCTTCTCCCTCGCGCGGGAAAATGCCTCTTCGATCGGCGCGTCGATGGCGATCTGGTCCCAGACCGGCGTGCCGATCACCGATTTGCTCGAGGCGTTGAAAAACCCCTCGGCGGCGGCGTTGACGTCGAGGATACGGTCGCCCTCGTCGATCAGGATGGCGGGCACCGGCAGCGAGGCCCAGATCGTCTGGTCCCGGGTCATGCCGCCACCTGCGCGTTCGCGGATGTTTCAGCCAGGGCCTCGGGCAGCAGATGCAGCACCGCGCCCGGATCGCGCGCGGTCAGCACCGCGCGGCGCAACGCAGGCCCGGTTCCGGCCCGGTCCATGTACCAGCCCAGATGTTTGCGCGCCACGCGCAGGCCCAGATCGCCGCCGTAGAATCCCAGCATCGCCTGGTAGTGCCCCGCGACCATGTCTGCCAGCGCATCCCCGCGCGGAACCTCGGGCGCCGGTGCGCCCCAGAGCGCATGAGCAATCTCGGCCAGCAGCCAGGGCCGGCCCTGAGTGCCGCGCCCCACCATCACCCCGTCAGCGCCGGACAGCGCCAGCGCGCGGCGTGCATCGCCGGGGCCGCAAATGTCACCATTGGCCAGAACGGGGATCTCAACCGCCTGTTTCACCTCGGAAATCGCGGCCCAGTCGGCCCGCCCCTTGTAGAACTGGCAGCGGGTGCGGCCGTGGATGGTGATCATCGCCACCCCCGCCGCCTCGGCCCGCCGCGCCAGCTCGGGCGCGTTGCGCATCTCGTCGTCCCAGCCGAGCCGGGTCTTCAGCGTCACCGGCACCTCGACAGCACCCACCACCGCCTCGATGAGGCCAAGCGCGTGGTCGAGATCCTTCATCAGCGCCGAGCCGCTGGCCCCTGCCCCGCTGGCGCTGGTCACCTTCCTGGCGGGACATCCCATGTTGATGTCGATCTGCGCCGCGCCCCGGTCGGCGACCTGGCGCGCGGCCTCGGCCATCCAGTGCGCCTCGCGCCCGGCCAGTTGCACGGCGGTATTATCCACATCCATGCCCAGCTCGGCCCGTTCGCGCACGCCGGGCTTGGCCTGAACCATCTCCTGGCTGGCGACCATCTCGCTCACCACCAGCCCGGCACCGAACCGCCGGACCAGGTCGCGAAACGGCCGGTCGGTGATTCCGGCCATCGGGGCCAGGGCCACCGGGGGCGAAAGAGCCTGTATCTTAGGGTGAATGGTCAAACGCCCAATCCTTGTGCAGTTGCCGTCAATTTATGGAATGCCCGCCGGGTTAACAATCAAACCGGCGGGCCCAAAGCCCAACAAACCACCACTTGCCCAATTATTGGGCACTTTCCTTCGGGGAATTGCCTCACCCCGCATCACCGCATAAACAGAACCGCGCGCCCAACCGGGCGCCGGAAGTCGGAGCGAGCTCATGAGCACAGCTGCCATACTGGTTGCGGCCGGGCGCGGTCAACGGGCCGGCGGCGGCACGCCCAAGCAGTGGCGGCCCCTCGCCGGTCGGCGGGTCGCGGACTGGTCGCTGTCGGCCTTCCGCGACGCGCCCGGGATCGGCCCCGTCGTTCTGGTCCTCTCACCCGACGACGCGGCGGCCTGGGCGGAGTTTTCCGCCGTTCCGCGTCTGACCCTCGCCACCGGGGGCGCCGACCGGGCGGCATCGGTGCGAAACGGGCTGGCGGCGCTGGAGGGCAGCGGCGCGACCCGCGTGCTGATCCATGACATCGCCCGCCCCTGCGTCTCGCAAGAGCTGATCGCCGCCGTGATCGCCGCGCTGGATGATGCCCCCGCCGCCGCGCCGGGGCTCGCGGTGACCGATGCGCTCTGGACCGGGGCAGAGGGCGCGGTGACCGGCACCCGGGATCGCAGCGGCCTGTTCGCGGCGCAGACGCCGCAGGGGTTTCACCTCGATGCGATCCGCGCCGCCCATGCGGCGCACCCGGGGGGCGCCGCAGATGACGTGGAGGTCGCCCGCGCGGCCGGTCTGCGGGTTGCCATCGTGCCGGGTGAGGCCGACAACCTGAAAATCACACGTCCCGGGGACTTCGCCCGGGCCGAACGCATATTGAGGCAGGACATGGATATAAGACTGGGCAACGGATACGATGTGCACCGCTTCGGGCCGGGCGATCACGTCATGCTCTGCGGTGTGCGGGTGCCGCACGACCGGGGGCTTCAGGGCCATTCGGATGCCGATGTGGGAATGCACGCGATTACCGACGCGATATACGGCGCCCTGGCGCAGGGCGACATCGGGCGGCATTTCCCGCCCTCGGATCCCCAGTGGAAGGGCGCAGACAGCGCCATTTTCCTGCGCCACGCGGGAGAATTGGCGCGGCAAATGGGCTTTCAGATATCGAACATCGACTGCACGCTGATCTGCGAAAATCCCAAGATCGGCCCCCATGCGGAGGAGATGGCCCAAGTGCTCTCGCAGATTCTCGACATTGCTGCCGACCGGGTGTCTGTCAAGGCCACCACGTCGGAGCGGCTGGGCTTTACCGGTCGGGGCGAAGGCATCGCGGCGCTGGCCACCGCCGCGCTGATCGGAGGGTAAGACATGCTGCGTGCGATCAACACTTTCGGATTCGTCGGGCTGATGCGCCCGGCGCCGGGCACCTGGGGCTCGCTCGTCGCGGTTCTGCTGGGCTGGGGCATCGAGCATTGGCTGGGCTTCGTCCCGCTTGTCGCAGCTTTCGTCGCGGTGACCGCGCTCGGGTTCTACACCGTCGGCGCCGAGTTGCGCGACCGCCCGGGCGAGGACCCCTCGGAGATCGTGATCGACGAGGTGGCGGGCCAGTGGCTCGCGCTGATCTTTCCCGCGCTGGGGTTCTGGATGCGCGATGCGGCGATGGTCTGGCCCGGCGCGGTCGCGGCCTTTTTGCTGTTCCGGCTGTTCGACATCTGGAAACCCTGGCTGGTGGGGCGCGCCGACCGGCGCCACGATGCCGCAGGCGTCATGCTGGACGATCTCTGGGCCGGTGTCTTTGCCGGGGTCTGCACGGTTATCCTCGCCGGGCTCTATCACGGGGTGATGCTGCGATGACGGTTGCCGCGCTGCTCGAGGCCGCCCGCGCGGCCGGGGTGAGGATCGCCACCGCCGAAAGCTGTACCGGCGGCATGGTCGCCGCCGCGCTGACCGATGTGGCCGGCTCCTCCGACGTGGTGGACCGGGGGTTCGTGACCTATTCCAACGGGGCAAAGCGCGACATGCTGGGGGTGCGGGAAGAAACGCTTACCGCCCATGGCGCGGTCTCCGAACAGGTGGCGCGCGAGATGGCCGAGGGTGCGCTGGCGCATTCCGCCGCCGATCTGGCCGTCTCGATCACCGGCATCGCCGGCCCGGGCGGATCGGAGCACAAGCCCGAGGGGCGGGTCTGTTTCGGGCTGGCCGGAACCGCGCGCGACACCCATGTCGAAACCATCGAATTCGGCGCGCGGGGCCGGGCCGAGGTGCGCCGAGCCGCGCGGGATCACGCGCTGGCGATGCTGACCGGCGCACTTTCTTAACGCGCACGTTTTTTGATCATCACGCGCAAAAAGGCGCCCTGAATTCAGGCGGTATTGAAAAAGCGTACGATTCAGGCGGCATATTCCCCGTTTGCCTCTTTTTTCCCCGCCCCCGATCCGCTTGGTCGCACCCCAACGCTTAGGCACGAGGGGGAGAATAGCCAATGAACGGCGCCGATACCGCATGGATCATCGTGGCAACCGCGCTGGTCCTGTTCATGACACTACCGGGGCTTGCGCTGTTCTACGGCGGGCTGGTGCGGGCGCGAAACGTGCTGAGCGTCTTCATGCATTGCTATGCGATCGCCTGTTTGATGAGCGTTCTGTGGCTGATCGCGGGCTATTCCATCGCCTTTGGCGACGGCCTGTCCGGAGTCTGGGGCGGGCTGGGGAAAGCCTTTCTCGCCGGCATCACCGCCGAGAGCCTCACTGGCACCCTGCCCGAGGTGCTGTTCTTTGCCTTCCAGATGACCTTTGCCATCATCACCCCGGCGCTGATCGTCGGCGCCTATGTAGAGCGGATCGGGTTCGGATTCGTGTTGCTGTTTTCGGGCCTGTGGATGCTGCTGTGCTATGCGCCGGTGGTGCACTGGATCTGGGGCGGCGGGATGCTGTCCGATGGCGGCATCTTCGGCGCCGTGGGGGTCAGGGATTTCGCCGGCGGCATCGTGGTGCATGAGACCGCCGGCCTGGCAGCGCTGATCGTCGCCGTCTTTCTCGGGCCGCGCCGCAACCGCACTACCCCGCCGCACAACCCCGGTTTCGTGATGATCGGGGCCGCGATGCTCTGGGTCGGATGGTTCGGGTTCAACGGCGGCTCGCAACTGGCGGCCGACGGCGGCGCCGCGATGGCGCTGACCGTGACGCATATCTCGGCCGCCACCGCCTCGCTCTCCTGGGCGCTGTGGGAGCGGATCAAGTTCGGCAAGGCCTCGCTGGTCGGCACCGTCACCGGCACCATCGCCGGGCTGGCCTCGATCACGCCGGCCAGCGGATTTGTCGGTCCGGTCGAGGCGCTGATCATCGGCGCGGTCGCGGGCGTGCTGTGCCAGGAGATGGTCGTCCTGATCCGCGAGAGGCTGCGCATCGACGACACGCTGGACGTCTTCGCCGTCCACGGCGTCGGCGGCGTTTTCGGCACGGTGATGATCGCCGCATTCGGCGCCGGCAGTTGGGCGGCGCAACTGGGCGGGCTGGTCGTGGTCGGCGTGTTCACCGCCCTGGTGACCGTTGCGCTGGTCAAGCTGGTGGCGCTGGTGACGCCGCTGCGGGTGGATGCCGAGACCGAGACCAACGGCCTTGACCTGAGCGCGCATGGTGAGCGGGCCTATGAGATGACGTCCTAGAGCCTGACGCGACCGGCGGGCAAGCAAACGGGCCCTCGGGCCCGTTTTCGTGTCTGCGCCGGATCAGCCGTACAGCGCCTTGGCCCGCGCCTCGAAGGCGCGCACGATGCGCTGCATCGCCTCGTTGAACACCACGCCGATGAGTTTCTGCAAAACCGCGTTCTTGAACTCGAAGTCGACGAAGAACCTCACCTCGCACCCCTCGCCGCTGTCGGCAAACTGCCATTGCGACCGCATGTAGCGGAACGGGCCATCAAGATACTCGGTGTCGATCCGCCCCTCCTCCGGCCAGAGCGTGACCCGGCTGCCGAAGCGTTCCCGGAACACCTTGAAGGAGATCACAAGATCCGCCTCCATCAGTTCTGCGCCGTTGGCGATGGGCCTGCGCGAGCGGATACGCGCCGCAGCGGTCCAGGGCAGGAACTCCGGGTAGCGGGCCACATCGGCGACCAGATCGTACATTTCACGGGCCGAATAGGGCAATTGGCGGGTTTCGGAGTGGGTTGGCATCCTGACGCGGTGTTTCCTGGGTGACAGTGGCGCCCCGTTTCGTATGCTTGGCCGCGAAGTTCAAGGGGAAGCCATGCCAAAGCGTCCATATGTCATCGACGAGTTGATCTCGGCCAAGACCATCGCCGCCCGGATCGAGGAGTTGAGCCGCGACATCACCGCGGAATTCCACGGCACGGACAAACTTGTCGTGGTGGGGCTGCTGCGCGGGTCCTTCGTGTTCATTGCCGACCTCGTACGCGAGCTGGACCTGCCCATCGAGGTGGATTTCATCGAGGCCTCCTCTTACGGCGATTCAACCGAGAGCAGCCGCGAGGTGCGGATTTTGAAGGATCTGCGCTCGGCCATCGAGGGGATGGATGTGCTGGTGGTCGAGGATATCGTCGATACCGGGTTTACCCTGAGCCATGTCATCAAGCTGCTGAAAAGCCGCAAGCCCGCGCGGCTGAGGACCATCGCGCTGCTCGACAAGCCGTCGCGGCGCGAGGCGCCCGTGCAGGCCGACTGGATCGGATTCGAGATCCCGGACGAATTCGTGGTCGGCTATGGCATCGATTTCGCACAGCGCAACCGCAACCTTCCGTTCATCGGCAAGGTGCGGTTCACGCCGTGAATTTCTTCTGGCTTCTTCGGATGCGGCGGTGGGTGCAGCACCCGCCGTCCTGGGGCCGGGTGAAACTCGTGCTGGCCGTTGTGGCAATCTGCCTTGCGCTCTATGCCATCGAACGCTGGATCGGCTGGCCCGACGCGTTGAACGTTCAGCCCGGCGGCCCGAGGATGCGTCCGCTGCACTGAGCGAGGAGGGCTTCACGCGGATGTGATGTTTTTTCCGTCTCTTCGTGGCAGAATCCGTGCAGGATGGGGCGGGCAAAGCCATCAACCCAGTGATGAGGATCATTATGAAGAAGACTGTTTTCACCCTCGCCGCCGTTGCGGCCGTGATCGGCACCGTTGCCGTCGCGCAGGATTATTCGGCAAATCTCAAGGCGCGGCAGGGTCAGTTCCGCATTCTGGCGCTGAACATCGGCATTCTGGGCGGCATGGCGCAGGGCAAGATCGCCTATGACGCCGAGGCTGCGCAGCGCGCCGCCGATTCGATGGTCGCGGTTACCCATATCGACCCCGGCCCGCTCTGGCCGGAAGGGTCCGACAACATGAGCATCGACGGCACCCGCGCGATGCCCTCGATCTGGGACGAGAACGCCGATTTCCTTGCCAAGTGGGGCGCGCTCGGCGAGGCTGCGGCCGGCATGCAGCAGGTCGCGGCCACCGGGCAAGAGGCGCTTGGCCCGGCGATGGGCAAGCTCGGCGGCGCCTGCAAGGCCTGCCACGACAAGCACCGCGCGCCCGAATAGACGATGCGCGCCCTACGCTGGCTGATCCTCGTCGCGGTGCTGGGCGCCGCGGCGGGGTGGTGGATGACGCGGGCCCGCCCCCTGCCCGGCGATGCGCTGGCGGTTCTGGAGGGCGATGCGGTACGCGGCGAGGCGGTGTTCCTCGCCGGAGGCTGCGCCTCCTGCCACGCCGCACCGGAGGCGGCGGACAAGCGGCTGCTCTCCGGCGGGCAGCGGTTCGCCTCGGATTTCGGCACTTTCGTCGCGCCCAACATCTCGCCCGACCCGGTGCAGGGGATCGGCAGCTGGACCGGCGCGCAATTCGCCAGCGCGTTGAAACGCGGCGTGTCGCCCGAGGGCCGGCATTACTACCCGGCGTTTCCTTATACCGCCTATGCCAGAATGCGCGATCAGGATGTCGTCGACCTCTGGGCGTTCTGGCAGACGCTGCCGGCCAGCGATGCGGAAAGCCAGCCGCACGAGGTGGGCTTTCCGTTCTCGGTCCGGCGCGGTGTGGGTTTGTGGAAGCTGCTCTATCTCAACGATGGCTGGGTGATGCATGGCGACCTTGATCCGACACTTGAGCGCGGCCGCTACCTGGTCGAGGCGCTGGCCCATTGCGGTGAATGCCACACGCCGCGCGGACCTCTGGGCGGGCTCGATACCGCGCGCTGGCTGCAGGGCGCGCCGAACCCCTCGGGCAAGGGCAAGATCCCGGCACTAACCCCGGACAGGTTGACCTGGGACGCGGGCGAGATCGCCTATTACCTGGAAACCGGGTTCACCCCCGATTACGACAGCGCCGGCGGTCACATGGTGGCGGTGGTGGAGAACTTCGGCCAGTTGACGGCCCAAGATCGCGCGGCGGTGGCGGCCTATGTGAAGGCGCTACCTTAAGAACAGATGTCATCCCCGCGAAAGCAGGGATGACGGGACTCGCGGTGGTGACAGGGGTCAGGCGCACGGCCCGGCCGGGCCTCAGCCCTGCGCCAGCTTGGCCTCACGCGCCGCCCTCAGCCGGGCGAAATCGTCGCCGGCGTGGTAGGACGACCGGGTGAGCGGCGTTGCCGAGACCATCAGGAACCCCTTGCCGAAGGCTGCCTTTTCGTAGGCGGCGAATTCCTCCGGCGTGACGAACCGGTCGACGGCATGGTGTTTGGGCGTCGGCTGGAGGTATTGCCCGATGGTCAGGAAGTCGACATCCGCCGCGCGCATGTCGTCCATCACCTGGCGTACCTGCGGCGCATCCTCGCCCAGCCCGACCATGATGCCCGACTTGGTGAAGATCGAGGGATCAAGCTCTTTCACCCGTTGCAGCAGCCGCAGCGAGTGGAAATAGCGCGCACCGGGACGCACCTCGGGGTAGAGGCCCGGCACGGTCTCCAGGTTGTGGTTGAAGACATCGGGCTTCGCCTCGACCACCACCTCGAGCACCTCGGGGGCGCATTTGAGGAAATCCGGCGTCAGGATCTCGATCGTGGTTGCCGGGCTGCGGTGCCGCACGGCACGGATGGTCTGGGCGAAATGATCCGCGCCGCCGTCCTCAAGGTCGTCGCGGTCGACGCTGGTGATCACCACATGGTTCAGCCCCAGTTTCTCCACCGCGTGGGCAACGCGGCCCGGCTCGAACGCGTCCAGCGTGTCGGGCCGCCCGGTGGCGATGTTGCAGAAGGTGCAGCCGCGCGTGCAGATCTCGCCCATGATCATCATGGTGGCGTGGCCCTGGTTCCAGCATTCGCCCACATTGGGGCAGCCGGCCTCTTCGCAGACCGTCACCAGCCCGTTGTCGCGCATGATCTTGTGGGTGTCCGCATAGCCCTTGCCGCCCGGTGCCTTGACCCGGATCCAGGCCGGTTTCTTGGGTTGGGCATTATCGGGGCGATGCGCCTTTTCCGGGTGACGCTGCTCGGGGATCTTGAGATCACGCATGGAGGGGGCCTCGGTCATGTCTGGTTTGCGTTTCCTAGCATATAGATGCCGCCGGGAAACCACCAGCGACGCATAGCCGCCATGACGCCGCGCCGGGTTTGGTCACGAAAGCTCACAAATGGTGCGGTTCCTGGCCGCGGACCCCCGAATGCTGCACGCGCAGCATTTCCCCGGTTGATGGCAATCTGGAATCGTTTTAATCCGGGCCCGAAACACCCTGCACAGGAGCCCGAGATGAAAGCCGGAATGAAACTGCCCGACGTGACCTTCCACACCCGTATCCGTGACGACTCCGTCGGCGGCCCGAACCCCTTTCGCTGGGAAGACAAGACCACCAAGGACTATTTCGCCGGCAAGCGCGTGATCCTGTTCTCGCTGCCCGGTGCCTTTACCCCGACATGCTCGACCTATCAGCTTCCCGGCTTTGAAAAGGGTTATGACGAGTTCCGGGATCTGGGCATCGACGAGATCTATTGCATGTCGGTCAACGACAGCTTCGTCATGAACAAATGGGCCGAGGCGCAGGAGCTGAAGAACGTCAAGGTCATCCCCGATGGCTCGGGCGAGTTCACCCGCCGCATGGGCATGCTGGTGCGCAAGGACAACCTCGGGTTCGGGTTGCGCTCCTGGCGCTATGCCGCCGTGGTCAAGGATGGCGTGATCGAGGCCTGGTTCGAAGAGCCCGGCCTGGCCGACAACCACCCCGAGGATCCCTATGGCGTGTCCTCGCCGGAAACGGTCAGGGATTACCTGACCGAGGCCGCCAAGGCCGCCGCCGCCTGATCCCCATTACCGGTTTCGACATCTTCGGGTCCGCCCTGTGCGGGCCCGTTCTGCTTTCGGTAGGCGGCGACCAGCCCCTCGCCCACGCCGCGGATCATCTCTCCCAGGGTGTCGAACCAATCTTCCGCCGGCGTGCTGTCGCGGCGCACAAGGCCGATGCGGCGCGCCGGTTCGGGCGAAGGGAACCGCCGCAGCGCCAGTTCCGGCGCCGCCGCCTGCTCCGCCGCTGCCGCCAGTTCCGGCATCAGCGTCAACCCGAATCCCGCCGCCACCAGCTGCGACAGGGTCGCCAGCGACGAGGCGCCCATGTTGATGCTGCCGCTGTTGCGGTCCATGCCGCAGACCTCCAGCGCCTGATCGGTGAGACAGTGACCGTCCTCGAGCAAGAGCAGTTGCGAGGGCTTGAGATCGGTGGGGCGCGGCGCCTGGCCGGTCGCGTCCATCCGGGCGAGACGCGCGCGCGATCCGGCCAGAAGAAATCGGTCCTCGAACAGCGGCTGCTCGACCAGGCCCCGCATCCCGGTGGGCAGGGCCAGGATCACCGCGTCCAGCTCCCCCGCCCCGAGCGCGGAGAGCAGGCGTTCGGTCCGCGCCTCGCGCACCTGCACGGTCAGCGACAGATCGCCGGCGCGCAGGGTCTCGAGCACCCCCGGCAGCAGATAGGGGGCCAGCGTGGGGATCACCCCCAGCGACAGGGACCGCCCGCCGCCATGTTCGCGGGACAGCCGATCCAGCCGACCGGCGGCCGAAAGAACCTCATCAACATGGGCCAGAACCTGCCGACCCATCCCGGTCAGCACCACATCGCGCGCGCGCCGCTCGACCAGCACGCCGCCCATCACCTCTTCCAGCGCGCGAATCTGGACCGAGAGTGCGGGCTGCGACACGTTGCAGACCTCGGCGGCGCGGCCGAAATTGCGTTGTTCGGTCAGCGCCTTGAAATAGGTGAGTTGCCGAAGGGTGAATTTCATAGACGAACATTATCACACCAGCGGTTTGTCGAAAATTCCCATTATGGCGCGACACCTGCGCGCAGGTCAGGGCCCCGTTGTTTCACCCCGGTCGCATCCATCATTGCGCTATCCCGTTCTCCGCCCGAAGGGCATCGGACATGATCGACTGAAATTCCCTCTGTCCCCAGCGGCAGCTGGAACGGCGTGAGGAATACGGTCGCGACCCGGTGTGCCAGACCAGCATCTGCTCGCTCGAGGCGACGATCGCCCAGTTCGCGGGCTGGCTGGCCGATCGCGGGATTGCCTTTGGCAAGGACGATGTGAAACCGCCGCGCTGACCCGCCTCAGCCGATCAGGGCATCGGTGCCGGCAGAACCGTCGTAATAGGCCTTGAGCCGTTGCAATGCGATGCGCAGGACGATCTTGCCGGAGCGGGCCGACCATCCCAGCCGTTTCTCGGCCTGCTCCAGACCCTCCATGTAGCAACAGCACCGCAGCGCGACATCGCTGAGCCCGGGGCCCAGTTCGTCCAGCGCGCGGATCACCCGTTCGCGCGCGGCCCCGGGTCCGCGTATCGGCGAGGATTCGGCCTTGCCTCCGGGGCGAGGGCCGGTGAGGAACCTGTCCCAGTTCTGGGTGACCCGCGGGCCAACCTGGGCGAGTTCGAAATCCTCGCGCAACCGCTCGCCGGCGCGCACCAGCCCGGGGTCGAGAAACGGCTGCCCATCCCTGTCCTTGCGCCGCGCCAGCAAAAAGAGGGGGCTTTCGGCATGGCACCCGCGTCCGCCTGGCGCGTTGGCCTCGTTGCTTGCCGGCCCGCCCCGCTCGGACGCGGCGTAGGGCGCCTGCGCCTCGGCCATCCCGCTTTCGGACCGGGTCCGCGCCCGGTTTTCCTGCGCGGCCAGCATCCGTTGCAACGCACTGCGCCCGACCCCGGTGATCCGATACCGGCAGATCCGGCCCGGTGTGGCGCAGGCGATCCAGTCGTTCAACGCCATCGCTTGCGCCACGGCCACATCGACGACGGCGGTGCGCGTTCCCTCGCCCTGGACATCGCCGCGCACGACCACCGCCTTTTCCATCTGCTCGGCGACGGCAAGCACCGATCCCGGTTCGCACAGCCGGCGCAGCACGGTCAACGCGTCTGTGTCAAAACTCTCACCCTCGGACGGTGTTTCTGGATCCTGTGTCCGGCGCATCGCGGATGTCTCCTTTGCTGGGGATTGCCCGGCGAGAGTCTCTACCGACCCGGAATAGACCCGGGCCAAGGTGGTCAGCGCCGCATCGACCAGCGGATCGTCCCGACGCGTTTCGATCCGGCGGATCTGACGCAGGACGGTCGAGGCATGACACCCCGCAGAGCGCGCCAGCGCCCGGATCGGCCGGCCCGCGACCGTATGGTCGAGATACCTTTGCGCGGGGATCGGAACCCAGTCCGGAACCAGCGGAAGTGGGGTATGCGTCATCTTATCGCCAGCGGGTCGTCTCAAGGGCAAATCGAGTTATCCGAAATTCGTCCCCAAGGTCGCCCACAAGGGTCGGTAACCTTGGTTACGCGGGGGTTAAGAAATCGCCTGGACGGAAAGCATTGTTTCTAAAAGATAAACAAAAGTGAAAGCTGCGCGCGATCACTGCAACCCCGCAACACCCTCTAAAGTTGTGCGAAACTCGTACCTTTCTCCCCAAACGGAAAGGAAACGCGATGCAAGATATCCACAGCCTGATCGCCCGACGTCGGCGCCCCCGGCTATTGGTGCGGGCGGCGCGGATCGGGGCCCGGGACTATCGCCGCGCGGCGCATCTGCCCCGGCTGCTCGGCTATGGCCGCCTGCCCGATCCGGCGCCGGCGCTGCTGCGTCTGATGGAGATCGAGGACGAGATCGAGGATCTGCGGCACGCCCAGGATGCCGGATACTCGCTGGTCCGGCACCTGGACGTTCTGATCGCGCTGGTCGGCGAGGCCCACTTGCTGCGCGTGCCGTGCGACGCGCCGAAACTTTTCCCGGTTACATGCCCGGTTACATGAAGGCGTCGGGCATCGAGTTCTTCTTGTCGGCGACGTAGGCGTTCAACGCCTCGCTTATCGCCGGGTCGAGCGGTGGTTGCTGATAGACGTCGAGCAGATGCGCCACCCGGGCCGAGGCCAGCGCCTGGGTGTCGCGTGCGCCTTGCTCCTCCCAGGTTTCGAACGGCTTGTAGTCCAGCAGATCGGTGCGCCAGAAAGCGGTTTTGAAATTGGCCTGGGTATGCGCGCAACCAAGGTAGTGGCCGCCCGGCCCCACCTCGCGCAGCGCGTCCATCGCCTGGGAGTCCGCATCGATCGCGATCCCGGCGGCGAGTTTGTGCAGAACGCCAAGCTGATCGGCGTCCATCACGAATTTCTCGAACGAGGAGACCAGCCCGCCTTCGAGCCAGCCGCAGGCGTGCAGCATGAAGTTGACCCCGCCCAGCAGCGCCGCGTTCAGGGTATGCGCGGTCTCGTAGGCGGCTTGCGCATCGGGCAGTTTCGAGGCGCAAAGCCCGCCGCCAGACCGGAACGGTAGCCCCAGCCGCCGCGCCAACTGGCCGGCGCCATAGAGGATCTGGCTGGCTTCCGGGGTGCCAAAGGTCGGCGCGCCGCTGTTCATGTCGATCGAGGTAACGAAGGCGCCGAACACCACCGGCGCACCGGGGCGGACCAGCTGGCTGTAGGCGATACCGGCCAGGACCTCGGCCAGGACCTGGGTCAGAGTGCCCGCAACCGAGACCGGCGCCATCGCACCTCCGACGATGAAGGGCGAGATCACGCAGGCCTGGTTGTTGCGGGCATAGACCTCCAGCGCGCCCATCATCACGTCGTCGAAAGTCATCGGAGAGTTGATGTTGATGAGCGAGGTCATCACCGTGTTCTCCTGCACGAAGTCCTTGCCGAACAGGATCTCGCACATCTCGACGCTGTCCTGCGCCCGGCTCGGATCGGTGACCGACCCCATGAACGGCTTGTCGCTCAGCGTCATATGCGCCAGCAGCATGTCCAGATGCCGCTTGTTGACCGGAATGTCCGTGGGTTCGCATACCGTGCCGCCGGAATGGTGCAACCATTTCGACATGTAGCCCAGCTTCACGAACTTGCGGAAATCCTCCATCGTGGCATAGCGACGGCCGCCGGCGACATCGCGCACGAAAGGCGGGCCGTAGACCGGGGCGCAGACCAGCGTCTTGCCGCCGATCTCCACCGACTTTTCCGGGTTGCGGGCGTGTTGGGTGTAGCGTGACGGTGCGGTCGCGCACAGCTTGCGCGCCAACCCGCGCGGGATGCGCACCCTCTCGCCTTCGATCTCGGCACCGGCTGCGCGCCAAAGTTCCAGCGCGCCGGGATTGTTGACGAAATTCACCCCAATCTCTTCGAGCACCGTTTCGGCGTTGGCTTCGATGATCTCGAGCGCCTCTTCGGTGAGGATCTCGTAGTTCGGGATGTTGCGTTCGATGAACTTCGCCGTCTCGATCCGCACCGCTGTCCGCTCTGCCCGCCGGGCGGCGCCACCGCCACCCCGCGCCCTGCGCCGTGCAACTGCCTCTGACATGTCTTCATCCCCCGACCAGCCGGATTGTTCTGACCCGTTTGATAGCGCAGCCGCATCCGCTGCCCCGCAAAGATAACGGCGCATCCGGGGGAAAAGCGACATCCCGGACACCACACAAAACATATGAATCACCATATATCTAAAAAATCCTATGCGAAACGCCTGAAGGCTGCATACTGTAGCGCACCGGATACCCTCGCGGGCGTTCGGGCAAACAACGAGAGGACGGGCTCGCAGACCAGTTGCCGGTCCGTTTCAGGGAGAGGGACATGACAACAAAAAAAACGATTGACCGCATCGCGGTCGGCGGGTTCGCGTCAATTGTGGCGGCATTTGCTTTCAGCGCACCTGCCCATGCCACGAACGGTTATTTCGCAAACGGTTACAACGCGGAATCCAAGGCGATGGCCGGAGCCGGCGTCGCTGTGGACAACGGGGTCATCGGGCTGGCACAGAACCCGGCCCTTGGCAACAAGGTGGGCAACGGCGCCGAGGGCTGCATCAGCCTTTTCGCCCCCGATCGCGGGTTCACCATCGGCGGCGCCGCGCCGCTGACACCGGGCAGCTATCGCAGCGAAAACGACATGTTCGTGATCCCCTGCGGCGGCGCGAACTTCCGGCTCAACGATCGCAGCACGCTGGGCTTTCTGGTCTATGGCAACGGCGGTATGAACACCGAGTACATCGGCAATCCCTTCGCTGGGTTGGGCGCTGGCTCCTCTCCGCTGGGCGTGAACCTGGAGCAGGTGTTCATGTCTCTCAGCTATTCCTTTGAAGTGAACGAGAGCCTGACACTGGGCTTCGCACCGATCTTCGCGGCGCAACGGTTCAGCGCCACCGGGTTAGAGGCGTTTATCCCCCTGTCCAGCAACCCTGCGGGCGTGACCAACAATGGCGATGACTGGTCGCATGGCTGGGGTGCCAACCTGGGGCTGGTGTGGCAGCCGAGTACCGAATGGACCCTCGGAGCCTCCTACCGCACCAAGATCGAGATGGACCCCTTTACCAAATATTCCGGCCTGTACGCCGAACAGGGAGATTTCGATATTCCCGCCACCGCGACACTTGGCGCGGCCTATACGCCGGCGTCGAACTCCGCTCTGACCCTGTCGGCAGAGTTTCAGCGTATTTTCTACAGCGATGTCGCCGCCATCGCCAATTCCGGTGCGCTGCTGGCCACCCCGCTGGGCGCCGCCAACGGCCCCGGTTTCGGCTGGAAGGACATGAACGTGGTGCGCATCGCCGCCATCTACCAGGCGAACTCGCAACTTACCCTGCGCGGCGGTGTAAGCTATGCCACCGATTTCATCGAGCCGAACGAGGTTTTGCTGAACGTTCTCGCCCCGGCGACGATCAACTGGCATGCCTCGATCGGCGCAAGCTACAAGATGACGAATGGCTGGGAACTGTCCGGCGCCTACACCCATGCGCTGGACTCCAAGATGAGCGGCGCCAACCTGACCCC
>Ga0070729_10004256_pt1 | contig 15785 bp, 16 predicted proteins | sample tdDd472_FD_66725 | JGI IMG/M metagenome (GOLD analysis project Ga0070729, IMG submission 66725) | Marine sediment microbial communities from the Atlantic coast under amendment with organic carbon and nitrate - tdDd47.2 | ecosystem: Environmental > Aquatic > Marine > Coastal > Sediment | place... | reverse complement strand
TCGGCTGAGGCTCGAAAGCCACTGCGGGCAGCGTCTGCAGATAATCGTAGATAGCGCCCAAATCATCTTCTGCCATGCCGGAATACGCATTCCAGTCCATCAGCGTGATGTCACCCATCGCGGGCCTGCGTTCAGACTCACGCTTAAAACGCTGAATAAAATCTTCACGACTCCAGGCTGCCAGCCCTGACTCATGGAAGGTGAGGTTTGACGAGTACAACAATTGCTCGCCAAAACCAAACGGCACACCACCGGCAAAGTCCTTACCAGGAATCCCCTCGTTGCCACGCCCTTCTCTCGGCGTATGGCAAAACTGACAGCGGCCGATAGTGGCGAGGTATTCGCCGTAGGCAACCGTATCTGACGGATCAATGTCTGGCACGGCTTCACCAAGCGGCTCCGGTAGAACCTGCACAAGAATATTCAATGGGAAGTCGATAACACGTTCAGACTTGCCTTCACGAACCGGGTCCAGACTGCGCATGTAGGCAACGATAGCCTGAGTGTCGGCGTCGGATAAATGACGGAAAATAAAATACGGCATGATCGGGAACAAACCATCGCCATCGCGGTTCACACCTTCACGTATAGAGCGAATGATCTCACCGTCGGTCCATTCACCAATACCCGTTTCGGGATCCGGCGTAATGTTGCGCATACACATGACGCCGGGAAACTCGCCATTGCCGACTAAACGCACTCCGGGCACCGACTTATCGCGGGTCATACAGGCCCGGCCGCCACCAACCGGGGGTTGTACCGGGCCGCCGTAAGAATCCCAGTCACGCTCCGAATGACAGCCGTTACACATGATGACGTTTTCAGACAGATAGCGGCCCCGTTCGATGGTATCGGGATTAATCTCAACAGTAAGCCCGGGCGCAGGTGCCGAGCGGGGAAGCAACAGATAGAAATAAGCCACACCGGCGGCCGGCACGAACACCAGCAGCACCAGCAAACCCAGACACAATCGTTTCAACCAGGAACTCATGGCCTGATGCTATCAGAAGTCATAAAAAAACCCGATGCTGTTTCCGGCAACGGGTTTTTGTAAATCTAATTTGGCCAAATGGAAGTCAGGCAGTACGCCGGCGCCTCATCCAGCCCAAGCCCGCCAAAGCCGAGCCAAATAACCAGACAGCTCCCGGTATCGGAAGAGCGCTGTTAACGGTAAGCAAGTTGAGCGCTAATTCATCGGAATAAACACCCACATCGGCGCTTAAAAACAAATAACCGTCACCAATCGCGTAACTGGCAAACATCACCTGCCCTTGCTCACCCCAGGCCACGACGTCATCTCCGGCAACACCGCTGACATTGCCGGCAGCCGCATAATTCAGGCCAGAGACACCCTCGGCAAAAGGGTTATCAGTGTTCATATTGACGCTGTTGCCGCCGGAAATACCGCTAATACTCCAGGGTACACTCAGGTTAGTCAGAATCTCATTGGTAAACGGGTGCTGATCAGGATAGGTCGACGTATTGCTGTAATCGGAATACAGCACAAAGCGACCGCCGCCCGAAATGTAGTCATACAACTGGCCGTAATCAACATCAAAGCGCCGCGCTGCATTCGCGACAATCATCGCCGTATTATCCAGATCGGCAAAAGGCGTTGCAGTTTTCTGCAGAGTAATACCCGGAACACTCTCAACAGCCTGATAACCGCTCAAGTGCCAGTTAACAAACGCGGTACCGTTATCAACAACATTCACTACTGCAGCATTTGCCATAAACGGCATCAAAGCAGTTACAGCCACGCACAAACGAAAAACTCGCTTCACCTAATCCCCCTTACCCCGTCGCACCGGGTAACGATTTTTTATTTGGGCAAAAACTCTCACCCGGATATTTTTTATTAATGCACGTTTCAACGTGCTGAGCCTGATCATAACAAAGTCTGACGCAATGCAAAGAGCCGCGTTAGCTTATGGTAAATACATCTGGTGAAAAAAAGCCCGGGGCAAACTGCACCGGGCTTTTCGTCAAACACTTAAGCGGAAAGACTAACCGCCAGCACGGGCTGCGCGACGACGCTCGCCTTCTGTCAGGTGCTTCTTGCGCAAACGGATGCTCTCGGGAGTCACTTCGACCAATTCATCATCATCAATGAATTCGAGCGCCTGCTCCAATGACATTTTCACCGGTGGGCTCAAGGTAAGCGCCTCATCGGTACCGGCAGCACGAATGTTATTAAGCTGCTTGGCTTTAGTCGGGTTCACACCCAGATCGTTGTCGCGGCTGTGAATACCAACCAACTGACCTTCATAGACATCAACACCGTGGCCTAAGAACAAACGACCGCTGTTCTGCAGGTTATAAAGAGCGTAAGCCAGCGCTTTACCGGTCGCTATAGAGACCAGCACACCGTTGTTGCGCTGTCCGATCTCGCCGGGCACACGTTTATCGTAGCCGTCAAAAACAGAGAACAACAAACCGGTACCGGCAGTTGACGTGAGGTACTCGGTGCGGAAACCAATCAGGCCGCGTGCAGGAATACGATACTCAAGACGTGTACGGCCTTTGCCGTCGGGCTCCATACTCAGGAGCTCACCCTTACGTTCTGCAAGACCATTCATTACGGCACCCTGAAACTGTTCTTCAAAATCGGCAGTCACCTGCTCCCAGGGTTCATGCACTTCACCGTCAACATCATGGAAAATAACTTCGGGGCGTGACACGGCCAGCTCAAAGTTTTCACGACGCATTGTTTCAATAAGTACCGACAGGTGTAATTCACCACGACCGGACACACGGAACTTATCCGGGTCTTCAGTTGGCTCAACGCGCAGTGCTACGTTGTGCTTAAGTTCCTGGTCAAGGCGCTCTGAAATCTGGCGGCTGGTGAGGTATTTACCCTCGCGGCCGGCAAACGGTGACTTGTTTACCTGGAAGGTCATGCTGATAGTCGGTTCATCGACAGACAGCGGCGGTAACGCTTCAGGATGCTCGCGGTCACACAAGGTGTCAGAGATATCCAGCTCATCAAGACCACTGAACACGATGATATCGCCGGCATTGGCTGAATCGACCTTATGGCGTTCGAGGCCTAAGAAACCGAACACATCCATAACCCGGCCGTTACGCTGTTTGCCGTCGTCAGCAACAATGGTGACCGGCGTGTTGGTTTTAATGCTACCGCGGGTAATACGGCCGATGCCCAACACACCTTTATAAGAATCATAATCGAGGCTCGACACCTGCAACTGCAGCGGACCTTCTTCATCAACCTGTGGCGGAGACACGTTATCAACAATCGCCTGCAACAACGGCATCATGTCGCCTTCACGCACATCAGGGTCTTCACTGGCGTAGCCGCTCAGTGCCGATGCATAGATCACAGGAAAGTCGAGCTGCTCTTCGGTCGCACCTAAGCGGTCAAACAAATCGAAGGTCTGATCCAACACCCAGTTCGGGCGGGCACCGTCACGATCAATCTTATTGATCACAACAATCGGCTTAAGGCCGTGAGCAAATGCTTTCTCAGTCACAAAACGAGTCTGCGGCATCGGACCTTCAACTGCATCAACCAGCAACAACACACTGTCGACCATAGACAGTACGCGCTCTACTTCGCCACCGAAGTCGGCATGGCCCGGGGTATCAACAATATTGATGCGCCACTCGTTCCAGTTAATCGCGGTGTTCTTCGACAAAATAGTAATGCCGCGTTCACGCTCCTGATCATTGGAGTCCATAGCCCGCTCGTGCACCTGAGCGCGTTCACCAAACGTGCCGGACTGATGCAGCAACTTGTCGACGAGAGTAGTTTTGCCATGATCGACATGGGCAATAATTGCGATGTTTCGCAGGTGAGAAGCAGAACTCATGATATTTCCAGAAAGTGGGACCAGAATGATGGAGCGGGGCCACCGGATATTGTGGCCGGGACGTGATTGCGGCGGGATTATAGAGCAGCTTGCGGTCAGGTGTAAGACATTAATCAATAAAGATTTTCATCTAAACAGAATGAGTCCCTGCGCGGGGTCGGTGCTACACTGCCGCAATGAGCCAGCCCGACGCCAATACCCTTGCGTACCAGAACCTGCAGCCCGATGACATTCTGGATGCGACAGAGGCTCTGGGCTTCGCCTGTGACGGGCGTATGTTGGCGCTCAACAGCTATGAAAACAGGGTCTATCAGGTCGGTCAGGAGGGCGGCAGACCGCTGGTAGCCAAGTTCTACCGGCCGGGTCGCTGGAGTGATGCCGAGATCCACGAGGAACACGAGTTTGCGCTGGAACTGAGTGAGGCCGAGATTCCGGTACTCGCCCCGCTGACCCGCAACGACACCACCCTGTTCGAGCACGGGCCTTTCCGCTTCGCTCTGTATGTCTGTAAAGGTGGCCGCGCGCCCGATCTGGACAATCTCGATTTGCTCAAGCAACTGGGGCGCTTTGTCGGGCGTATTCATATGATCGGCAGCACTTACGACTTCGAGCACCGCCCCACATTGGATATGGACAGCTTCGGTATCGAGTCCTGCAACTACCTGCTCGACGAACAATTCATTCCTGATGACATACGCGAGAGCTACACCAGCGTGTGCGAGAACCTGTTTACTGAAATCGAAGCCTGCTACGAACGTGCCGGAGATGTCGCTTACCTGCGGCTCCACGGCGACTTTCACCCGGGCAACGTACTGGTGAATGAAGACCGGCTGCACATTGTGGATCTCGATGACGCACGCATGGGGCCTGCCGTACAGGACTTGTGGATGTTTTTATCGGGCAATAAAGAAGAGCAGTCACCTCAACTCGAAGCACTGCTTGAAGGCTATTGCGAGTTCCGGCATTTCAACGGTGCCGAGCTTAACCTCATAGAAGCACTGCGCACCCTGCGCCTGATGCATTACTCGGCATGGCTTGCCCGACGCTGGGGTGACCCGGCCTTCAAAACTGCCTTCCCGTGGTTTAACTCACAACGGTATTGGGATGAGCAGGTGCTGGGGCTGCGGGAACAATTTGCTCTGATGCAGGAGCCGCCGATCACCTGGATGGGCTAAGCACTGAATAACTTATCCAAATTCTTCTACCGTTACTCGTCGTGGGTAACCGTGCTTTTGGTGACTCTTGTCTATGGCTGGTTTATAGCAACAGTCATGCCCGCACAGAGCGCCATTAGCCTGACCTACGCCGGCGAATGGGGCGCACCGGACGGGCACTTTTTCTACACCCCGGATGTACTCTACGAGCAGCTTAAACAGTGGTCCGACTTCGGTCGCAATGACTACATTCGGTTCCGACTTAGCATGGATATACTCTGGGCCCTGGCTTATACCGCCTGGCTCATTGCGACCATCAGCTGCGCATTACGCTTAAGCGGGGCGCATCTCTCAAAATGGGGCAATCTCAACCTTCTACCCTTGATCACTATGGGCGCCGATTATATTGAGAACGGATTGGGAATAGTTTTAGTTAATGCATTACCGGAAAGACTGGACGGTATCGCCTGGATAGTAGCTGGCTTCACCGCTTTTAAATGGAGCAGTCTGGCTCTATCTCACATTGTGTTAATCACAGCGCTTGCCGTTGCACTCTGGCAAAAGACCAAGCAACGCTGACATACATCGAACACAAAAAAGCCGGCTTATGAGCCGGCTTTTTTATAAACAATCTGCAAAGACTATTCAGGGTCAGGTAAACCAACCTTATGATCAGTGCTGTGCAAGTAGTCGTTAAATACATGCTCAGCTGTCAGCAGTTGATAACTGCCGTCTTCTTTCTGAATCGTGGTGTCTTTCAGGCGATAACAATAGTGCCCGCAGGTATACACGTTGTGCTTACTAAAATGGTAGCAAGTACACATCTTGGTAGTAACCGGTAGCTTCTTACCTTTTTCATCGACATCGGTCTCTTCATACGCATCGATGTACAGGCAAGTGCCTTTGGTGCTCAGAATGTAACCGAAAGGTTCACACTGGGGCTTAACATTTGAGCCAATGCACGGACTGTTATTCAACATCCGCATCAGATAACCGGTAGCAGACAAGCTGTTCACCAGAATGTCTTCTTCATCGGCTGCAAAGTACTTCTGCTTAACCGGGTCAGGCAGACCGCACTCTTTAGTCACCGTAAACCGGGTAGCAACCTGAACAGCTGCGGCACCGGACTCAAGGTATTCGGTTGCATCAGTGCCGGTAAACACACCACCTGCAGGGATAACAGAGATAGGCAGCTCTTCTTCACGAATAAAGTCGAGCACTTCCTGGAAAACATCTTTGAGGTTGTAGTCGGCCCAGTCTTCGCCAAAGCCTAAGTGGCCACCGGCTAAAGGACCTTCAACAATCACGTAGTCAGGCAGACGATCGACACGCTTACCACCACGCAGGAAAATCTTAAGTGCACGAACACTGGAAACAATAATGCCGATATCGACATCGCGGAAGCGAGGGTTCTCGGCCATGAGCCGCAAGCTTTGGTTATGCAAACCGGCTGACAAGGTAATGCCATCGATACCCGCATCCATAGCTGCATTAAGACGAACACCCAAAGTGTCGGCCGCCGCACCCATGGTGAGCTTCTCCATGATGTTGATCCAGATAGCGCCCGGACCCTTCTTACGTTCCATCGTGGCGGTAACGACGGCTTTCTGAGCTTCGTACAAACGCCCAAGATTAAACTTAACCAGGGATTTGTCGAAGGTATCGCGACTGGCCTTGTGCTCAACTGTTTTAGCTTTGGTGTACTTGGTCTTGAAATATTTATCAGACACGAACGGAATCATTGCATCGGAAATGTGGCCAATACCACCCAGACGGCACGCTTCCAGAGCCAATTCGACTGCGGAAATATCGACACCCATGCCTCCGATAATAATCGGGACATATTCTTTTCCGCGAAGAGTAAGGCGAAAATCGTTAACTGTTGCCATGAATTTAATAGTCTGTGGAAAATTATCCCGTAATTATAATCAGGCTACCTGCGGATAGATACCTCTGAAACACAGCGCAGCAACCCGCCAAACCTATACGCAGGCGCACAGACCGCACGAATGACAAATATCAAGGCACAGACTGCACCACAGCTTGCAGCCCGCTGAGGCAAATCCGTATATCCAACATCTGGATTTAAGCTCTTGAAAGGTCTATCTTTGCACCCCCAACTTACTATGCCGCCAGATTTCAGCTGGCCTGCGGAAGGAATAAACAAGTGGACGTAGATCTGATTCTCGAACCTGACCTGACCCCGACTCAAATTACTGAGATCGGTCAGGCAGCAGAAAAATACGGCATTCGTGCCATCTGGACATCTAACTATTTTGCGCACTGGGACGGCTTTTTAAGTCTCGTACCACTCGCACAATCAACCAGCAAATTGCGCATGGGCCCTCTTGCAGTCAGCCCGTTTGAAATGCACCCGCTGAAGATTGCGAACTCGCTGTTATCGCTTAACGAACTTTCAGGTGGACGCGCACAAATCGCTGTTGGTGCCGGTGAAGGCAACATTACTGCGATGGATCTTAAGAAACCTAAGAAACAGGTTTTGGCGATTCGCGAAGCCATTGAAATCATCCGTCTTGCTGCAAGCGGTGGACTTAAGGACGGCTATAAAGGCGAGATCTTTAATGTAAACCTGCCTTGCGCCTACGACTGGGTAAAGTCACCCGCACCAAAAGTTTACGGTACTGCGTATCGCGAAATGATGATGCGTATGGAAGGTCGTGTTGCTGACGGTTGCTTTGTCGGCTGTACACCACCCGAAGTTGCCGAGCCTGCTGTAGCCCATGTTCAAACAGGCATCAGCCGTCGCGAAGATTCTGCTGAAGACTTCCGTATCAACACTTTCTGGGGTTGGCACATTAAAGAAGACGCTGAAGCGGCTTACCGTGAATCACGTCTGGAACTGCCCTGGCGCGCACGTCTGCTTGATCCCAACATGATCAACATGTATCTGACTGACGAAGAAGTTCAGCTGGTACGCGACAACTATCAACAATACGTAGACTCATACTTCAGCCGTTCGGACAATGTTCCCGGCGTACCTGATGAAGTGTCTAACAAGCTGTGTGAAGGTCTGACTTCAACCGGCGGCCTCGATGCACTGGATCGTGAAATCGAGCGTTTCAAAATGTTCGGCAAAGCCGGCCTTACTGAAATTGCTCTGCGTTTACATGAAGATCCGATGGATGGCCTGAAGATTATCGGCGAGCACGTTGTGCCTGCACTGCGAGACGCATAACTAAGATAATCGACCCAATAAAAAAGCCCCGCACATCAATCGATGTACGGGGCTTTTTTTATTCTTACGCTTTAAGTTACTTAGCGCCTTTCCATTTACCGCGGTCGGCATCCATCTGAACTTTACCGCCACGACGGTCCAGCATCATCTGCGCCATTTCTTTACCGAAGATACGTTCAGGAATTACGTTCATCGGATCTTTACGGTTGGTGTACTCACGATAATTAAAATCATATTCCTGCTGAGCATCACGCAATGAAGGCGGCAACCTGTCAGCATTGTCGTACCAGGTAAACCAACGGTCGACAAACTTACTCAGATACGCTTCACACTGATCAATATGCTCGTCGGTAAGATCAGTAATGTAACTTGAGCAAACCGGCGACTGCATGCAACGAATACCGGGACCATGACTGGCTGACCAAACGAAGTCAGTATTTGCACGGAACTGGAGATAGTCCTGGTTGGCATCGCCTTCGTAGTACTGATCAACGTGAGCTTCGTTAACTTTAAGGTCAACGCGATTCACATAGTCCGCATAGAAAAGCATGTTAGGTACTGTGCCGAAGATAACCATCAGGTTAGGAACCAGAGTTTCCTGACCCAACACGACGTTAATGTTCATGTCGATGATGCTGGCTTTGCGGTTACCAATCCAGGAACGAACAAACCAATCTACGTCGTTACCGGTGTAGCCGAAAAACGCGCCTTCCATCTGACCATCTTCTGACTGGTAGTAGTCGGCACCTTCTGAAATCGGGTGGAGCTTACAATCAAACCGGTCGATGACACGGTCGGCAATCTTGCCGTGAATATCCCACATACGTTCCCATTGCTTGGAAACGTCAACGTTCGGGTTATCTTCCAAAAACTCGTGAATAGTTTTTACGTCGCTTTGCTTACTCATTTTCTTCTTCCTTCTGCCCGCCTCATTTGTACTCATGGTGCGGCGGATGTAATCGGATGTGAATCCTAACAAGACTGCAGTCCGGCGCTACCGGATTCCCATTCATATCCATTAGTTGGAATAGCGATCCTGGATTAGTGATATATGTCACTCCGGAACCACGCTTAAGCATAAAAAAACCCGCCACAAGGCGGGTTCTTATAAACAGGAAATGCCGGAAGTTAGTCCGGAACTACATTCTCTGCCTGAGGTCCTTTCTGACCGTCAACCACATCCATGGTGACCGCCTGGCCTTCTTTCAAACTTTTAAAACCGTCGCCCTGTACAGCAGAAAAATGTACAAACACGTCAGCGCCGCCTTCACGTTCAATAAACCCAAACCCCTTGGAATCATTAAACCACTTAACCGTTCCACTTACTTTTGAATCAGACATACCTAACCTCTACAGAAAACATGATGAAATCTGCACATCAAAAACGTTTGGTGCACGAGCTTGAAGTGCAGATTGAGTATAAGGCTGCAATGCAAAAAAGGTAGCTTTTTCTATACAAATAGAATTAATTAATCGGGACAAACAAAAAACGTCATCCATATGGATGACGTTTGAATCAATTCAGCTCCGGATTAATGCGGAAACGCCGCAAAAGCTATTCAGACCCGATATACCCGTTAATGTCGGTTAACATTTTTTCCGCATTCAACGGCGGAGAGAAAATCCCGGCAAAGCGGCCTTCTGGATCAACCAGATACACTGCAGGAGAATGTTCAACATCGTAATTGCCGGGCTCATCTATAACTTTCCACGTTGCACCGAAGCCGCCGACAATCGCATCGAGCTGTTCAGAACTGCCCGTTGCCGCAACAGCCGTATCACCGTACTGAGGAATGTAAGCGCCAAGCGTTTCAATAGAGTCCCGCCCGGGGTCGACAGAGATAAATACAATCTTAAGCGGCTCAACAGATTGCTCTGCAATCAACGACATTTTATAGAGTGTCGGCGGACACAAATGACCGCAGGACGTAAAGCCCATAAACAATAATGACCAACCACCTTTCAACGAGTCGTTATTAAACAACTCACCCCGATGATCGGTTAACTGGAAAGCAGGCAACACCTTCGCGGGGCGCAACAAACTGCCCGCTTCACCGTTGATCACCTTAGGCATACCGCCTGACTTTGGCTGAACGCCTGAACAGCGAACAGAAAATACGGTGAGCAACACCATGCTCATCGCTGCGATAAAGAATATTGAAAACTTTTGCATGGACTCTAAAAGCTATATATCAGGCGCTTCGGGGGCGGGTGAACCAGGCCATTACCAACACCATCAAAGTGAAACTTACCCCGTCGGAAAAAATCATCATTAACTGATAACCCGGCGGGAACGCGGACCATATGATATCCGCAAACCGGGGATAGGCGGTATAGGCCATCCCCACCGTTCCGCAAATCGCTACGTGACTCCAGTAGTCGGTGGTGTACTTGTTCAGCATCAGCATCGCCCCGCCAAGGAGTAATCCGATCACAACACTATTGAACCAACCAATTGCAATCATGACAGGCGACGCTTCGGGCGCACCCTCACGTTTGATATACACCGTGGCAACCGGACCGTTAGCACGCATCTCTTTACGAACTTCGTCACCGGCGTAACGACCGGGCAATATATAAGTACCTGATTCAGGAAAATGCTCGAGCAACGCCACCGCAGCAGCCTGGTCATCGTTTGTCTTCGACATCGTGGCGTAAGGAATGTCAGTAAACACATAAAACACAAGGCTCCAAACCCAAGCCACCAACGCCACACATACTGCACCAATAATTAACCGCACCAGTCGTCTCCTTATTCCTGCTAAATCAAGCAATCGTCGAATACCAAGGCTACGTCCATCGGACGGTATCTACAACCAGCCTGCACACTGCGGCTATTGCTGACTCAAATGACCCCCTGAATACTGGTATTCTTGCCCCCTCTTAATCACAACCGGAACAAAGCGGCTCCAAAATAGCCGCCGGTAATAGCAGGAAAAGCATGGATATCGATATTATTCTGGAGGCCGACGTTTCGCCCCAGCAGTTTAAAGAACTTTCAGTTGAAGCCGAAAAACTTGGTGTACGCGCCATGTGGTCGTCTAACTACCACCAAAATTATGACCCGTTTCTGGTCATGGCACCTGCCGCGGCTGCCACATCAAAGATCAAACTCGGTGCGCTGGCTGTCAGCCCGTGGGAAATGCACCCGCTGAAAATGGCCAATGCCCTGCTCACGCTTAACCAAATGTCTGACGGTCGTGCGATGGTTGCCTTAAGTGGCGGCGGCGGCGTTCTCGGCGCCATCGGCTGGAAGATAAGCCCGGATCAGGAAGAACCCTGGCCGTTTAAAGACCCCGTCATGCTCAACCGTTATCCCGAACGTCGCGTTACCGGTGTGCGCGAAGGCATCGAAGCCGTTAAACAATGTGCCAGTGGTGAAATGGTGTATTCCTTTGATGGTGAAATCTTTCAGATCACCCGCCCGTTCCAGCACAGCTGGGCAACCGCGCCACAACCACTTGTATACGGCTGCTGCAGCGGTCCGATGATGCTACGCATGGGCGGCCGGGTTGCCGACGGTATTCAGGTCAGTGACTTCACTGTAGAACTGATGCCCGAAGCCATGAAGAACATTCAGATCGGTCTCGATAAACGTGAAGACAAGCCTGAAGACTTCCGTGTCGGTAACTTCTGGGCATGGCATATCAAAGAAGATCTTGCGACATCGATGTATGAAGCGCGACGCGAACTGATCTGGCGTGGCGCAATCGCTGCACGTAATAAAGAAGAGATAAGACCTTTCTGTAAGGACGAGGACGAAGTCGAACTTATCGTCGACAACTTCATGAACATCATGAAGGCGTACTGGACCCGCAGCGGTGTTATCGACAACGTATCCGATGATCTTTCAGAGCGACTGGTTAAAGGCATGGCATCGACCGGCGACCTGAGCAGTATCGACGCAGAACTGGAGCGCTTCGACAAGTTTGTTGACAGCGGATTAACCGAACTATCTATTCGCTTGTTCGACGACCCGATGGATGGCTTGCGCCTGATCGGTGAACACGTCTTGCCGCGCTATACCTAAGGCATGCACCATTAAAAAAGCCCCGCAGTAGCAATACTGCGGGGCTTTTTTGTATCTAAACAGAACGCTTAATACTGTTGGGCTTGCTCATCAACACTGGCATACACCTGCATGGTGCCATCCTTATTCATCTGAATAACTTTGTAAGGATGAAACCGGTCTTCCATTTCCATGCCGGGGCTACCAAGCGGCATAGCCGGCACAGACAAACCAATTGCGTTCTCAGGCGGGTTCTCGATAAAGGTCTTTATGTACTTGGCAGGCACATGCCCTTCAAACACATAACCCTGTGAAGACACGCCGGTATGACAGGAAGCAGTCTGTGAAGTTATGCCAAGCCTGCGCTTCACACCATCGAGATCGGCGGGATGTTCGGTAGTCGCTTCGAAACCATACTCTTCAAGATGGTTGATCCAGACTTTGCAGCAACCGCAGGTAGGTGACTTATATACCGTCAGTTGATCCACAGCCTTACCCGCAGTCTCATCGGCGACAGACACCCCCGGCAAGACCAAAACAAATAACGCAGCAATTTTAACGAGTAACTTCATTGGCTTAATTCACAACACCGATGTTCAGGTACTTATTCACTCTGGCGCCCCAGACAGAGAACAAATCAGTCAAATTAAGCTCAGCGTTTAAGCGAGTGTTCTGCTGATACTCGGTACCAATGCGTTGAGTACCCTCATAAACAGCCAGCAACTCACTGGTCATGCCATCACGCAACTGGGCCTGAGCCAGCAACACGCCAAAACCCTGTGTCTCTGCCTTTTCACCTTTACGGGCAAAGGGCATGAGTGATACCAACTCCATACGCACGATCAGAGTGCCTTCGCCGGGCTGATCAACGATCCGTTTGCCGCCCAATTCGCCGATCTCTTTTCGCATCGCTTCCTGATAGCTCTTACGCAGCCACTCAATATCTTTTTTGGTCAGCTTCCACTGCTTGGGGCTGGCCTCATCGCCGGTCACCCAGGGCGGCGGAACTACACGGGCATCGTTGGCGCTAAGAGGCGCAATAAATACCGAAGTGTACTCGCCGATATCCAGACCGGGCTTCTCGTAGTAAGGATCGAGGTTATTCATCTCGTCGGCATCAATAGCAAAAACGGCGGGCGACAAGAACAGGGTCATCAATCCAAAAATAAGGCTTTTCTTCATGCTTCGTATTCTCCTTATAGGCACGACAGGCATCTACCATTAGATTACAGGATTATTTTGGCTAATATAGCAATTATTAAGGCGTGCTCAGTACCTGCCTCAACCCATAATCCGGCGCTATCTCACAGCATTAGAATGCTCCGGTCGCAAACAGTTCCATAAACCTTATGAACACAGCCATTAAGTCACCCTTCCCCCGTGTACTTCTTATGCAGATACGCGATCAGGAGCGGGTCCGCGAAGAAGAATACGCAAGCTTTCTGGCGTATAGCGGGCTTAGTCAGGATCAGCTCGACATCTTGAACGTATTCGATATACCCGACTTCGGGCCTGAAGTGCTGGAGGGCTACGATGCCTTGTTTGTCGGCGGAGCCAGTGAGGCCAGCGTACTGGAACCCGAGCACTACCCTTTTGTGCTGCCCGGCATCGGTTTACTGCAGCATTGTGTTACCCATGACATTCCGGTTTTTGCATCATGCTTTGGTTTTCAACTCGCCGTACTGGCATTGGGCGGGGAAATTGTCCGTGACAAAGACGGCTACGAAATGGGCTCGCCACCTATCAGCCTGACAGAAGCGGCAAAGACCGACACCATATTCTGCGACATGCCGGATAAGTTTCCCGCTGTATCGGTACACATGGAACGCGCACCTGAATTACCCGGCAGTTGTGAGCTGCTGGCCTATACCGAAGCCTGTCCGCACTCATTTAAAGTTAAAGACAAACCCTTCTGGGCATTCCAGTTTCACCCCGAACTGGACCGCAGCACTTTGGTCGAAAGGCTTACGATCTATAAAGAAAAGTACACCGACGGCGACGGTCAATTAGACAAAGTACTGGCAGAAACCGTCGAAACGCCTGACTCGAACCAACTCGTTAGAAAGTTTGTCGAACGGATCTTGCTGGCCTAGCACCGGCGCCTGTTCCGGGGCCACATTCAGAGATTGGACAGGCAGGCTTAATCCCGGTCGCCGTCCCCTGTGTTTGACTATACTTTCCTCATAAACCCCCTATTCAAAGGATTCCGGAAATGAAAATTTATGGTGCTTTAGCGTCGCCGTTTGTTGCACGCGCAATCTTGTTTGCCCGCCTCAAAGGCGTAGATTTAGAGCTCGTCCCTGCCCGCCCGGGTTCGGCTGATTACAAAGCAATCAACCCTATCGGCAAGATCCCTGCTTTAGAAACCGACGACGGTCAGTGGATTGCTGAATCGGAAGTAATTTGTGAGTACATCGAAGACCTGTCACCGGAGCCTTCAGGCTTGCCCGCAACACCTATCGCACGTGCTCAATCGCGAATGGTTTCCCGTGTTGTAGACCTGTACCTGTCTCCGGCTGCTGCCAAGTACGCCCGTCAGATTAATCCTGAGAAGCGTGATGCAGCCATTGTTGCTGAAGCCACGATCGAACTTGAAAAGTCTTTTGCTTATCTGGCGCATTTTATGGGTGACGAACCTTTTGCCGCTGGCGATAAACCAACACTGGGTGATTGCACCCTCGCCTTCTATATGCAGATGGTTAAGATTCTGGTGTTCGCAAACTTTCCTGAGATTGCTGACCCCACTGAAACCAACCCACGTTTAAAAACCTGGTGGGATGCCATTCAGTCGCATGAAGTTTGCAAACCGCTGGTCGATGAATACGCAGTGGCGTTCGATCAGATGATGCAATACTTCCGTAACGCCTAATCATGGCGATAAAACTATGGGGCTCGATTGCTTCGCCATATGTGGCCCGGGTCACTATGTTTGCCCGGCTGAAAGGATTGGAGCTGGAACAAGCACCGGCACCCGGAGGCATGGGGTCTGACGAGTTCAAAAAGATCAATGCAACCGGCAAGATTCCGGCGCTTGAACATGATGGCCATGTGATCGCCGAGTGCGAGACCATCTGTGAGTATCTTGATGATGCGTTTCCTGAGAGCCGCATCACTCCGGCTGACCCTATGCTGGCAGCACAGTCACGCATGGTCTCGCGTATTACCGATTTATATGTAGCACCGCACAACACACCGTTGCGGCCCCATAAGAATCCGGCCAATCGCGATCAGGCAGTTGTTGATGCCGTGGCGCATGAATTTGATAAGGCATTTGGTTACGCCGCTCACTATATGGGTAAAGGACCTTTTGCTGCCGGCGATACACCGGGCATTGGTGATTGCGCTTTGGCTCCGTTCATCGGCATGCTGCAACAAACAGTGTTCCCTTACTTTGAAACCATTCCGGACCCAACGGTAAGCAATCCACGGCTGAAAGATTGGTGGCAGGCTGTACAGGAACACGAAGCATGCAAAGCATCGGTTGATGAATACGAGCAGGAACTTAGTAAGTTCCTGGCCTACATTGCGGAGCTGATGGCGAAACGGGCACAGCAGTAGGTTACACTTCACAGACAATGCGCCCGTAGCTCAGCTGG
>Ga0070729_10004255_pt1 | contig 15786 bp, 15 predicted proteins | sample tdDd472_FD_66725 | JGI IMG/M metagenome (GOLD analysis project Ga0070729, IMG submission 66725) | Marine sediment microbial communities from the Atlantic coast under amendment with organic carbon and nitrate - tdDd47.2 | ecosystem: Environmental > Aquatic > Marine > Coastal > Sediment | place... | reverse complement strand
CTCTTGGCAAGCGTTGAAGCTGAGGTCCAGGTCACCTGGAAGGATTTCCGGCCCTGTACTGAGAACGACTGCCCGTTCAATCCTATTCTTTAATTCCCTGATATTTCCTGGCCAGGAGTAGTCCATTAGGGCGGCCTGGCAGGCAGGTGAAAGTGTCTTTGGTGCCATGGCAATTGAGCGTTGGATCGTTGCCAGGAGACAAGTGGCCAAAGCCGGGATGTCCTGCTTTCTTTCGCGCAACGGAGGGATGATCAAGTGGACAACGGCAAGGCGGTAGAAAAGGTCGGGACGAAGTAATTGTTGGATCAGGGCCTGCTCGATGGGGCGGTTTGTGGTCGCGATAACGCGACATGGACAGTCGCGCTCCTGGTGGTCGCCAACACGCCGATAGCGATGTTCCTGTAGGAAACGAAGTAACTTCGATTGCAAAACTAGCGGCATTTCCGTCAACTCATCAAGAAGCAACGTGCCGTGGCGAGCCAATTCGATCAAGCCCCGCTTCCTTGAGGCCGCACCGGTAAAGGCCCCTTTTTCGTGACCGAAAAGTTCGCTTTCAATGAGATCGCCCGGCAGAGCGGCGCAGTTGAATGCGACGAAATCGCCACGAGGCTTTGTTCGTTGGTGAATGTCTCGCGCTAATACTTCTTTTCCCGTTCCGGTTTCACCCTCGATAAACACAGCGGTATCTGGTGATTGGGACAGCTTTTTTACGGTATGTTCGATCGCGCGCATTTGAGGCGAAGGACACGAAAGACAGTTCCCTTGCTCGCGCAGCTTCAGTTCTCTTCGGTTCAAGGAGTTGCGTTGTCTTTCGAGAATAATTAACAATTCGTCATTGTCATGGGGCTTGACCAGATAGTGCCTTGCCCCAAGGTGAAGGGCCTCCACGGCTTTGCGTACACTGTCACTACCTGATAGCACAATGATGCGGGTTTCTGGATGGATGTTCAGAAACTCGGGGATCAGGGTCATTCCATCTTGATCGGGAAGGCCGAGATCCAGGATGACCATTTCGGGCTTTTCGGACGGGAATTGTTTTTTTGCCGGCTCAGCAAGGCTAAAGGCGTGGACGCTATATCCCTCGTGCCTTAAAAGAGCGGAAAGCATGCGTTGGTGATGCAGATCGTCTTCAATGATATAGCATAGTGTCATGGTCAGCCTCAGGGATTATCAAGGAAAATCGGCAGCCTCCACCGTGATGTGGCTCCATTTCAAGCCGGCCACCCGACAGATCCAGAAATTTCGATACAATATTAAGCCCTAATCCCGTTCCGAGTGGAGATGTTGAATAGAAAGGCCGCATGACCTGATCGGCCATTTTGGGTTCCAGGCCTCCGCATACATCATCGACATGAATGTGGAAGGCACCTTCGGATCCGCGTTGAACGGTCAGTTCCAGAATGGCGCTTTGGGGTGAATGCGTGGATGCATTGTGGATGAGCTCCTGGACACATGCTACCATTTGAGTTCGATCCACCCAAAGATATCCTTCCTCGTGGTAGTGGCAGTTGAGTTCCTGTGAACGTTCATTGAGATTTGGCCGAACCGACGATACAGCCGAATCGATCAATGACCTGACATCGTAGCGGTCGGGGGTGGTAGGACCCAGTTTCACGTAACGCTGCAGATCCTTGATGATGGAATCAATGCGCTCAACGCTTTCAAGTGCGGACGCAAGGTAAACATCTACCTCGTCATCGGGTTGGGTCAAATGTTTGACGAGCTGAACACCCGTTTTTATCGTGGCAAGTGGGTTTCGGATGCCGTGTGCCAATCGGAGGATCATCTCGCTCAGATCATCGCGCGTAAGTTCGCTCATGCTCACCGCCTTGGTCTCATTTCGGTAAAGGCTTTATTGCCGGTTTACCAGGAAATGTCGAATTTTAAGTTTAATCTCGTGCCGCCTTCCTCATAACCTGCCTGCAGCGAGATCAAGGTATTCAGGGCTTTGAAGCCATTGCCGGCGATGTGGAAGAAGGGGAGACCGTTGGAATAACCATAGGCTACATGTTTTACATCGAAACCTTTGCCAGAATCCTTAATGGAAAACCCGACACCTTTTTGAGAAAAGAGGACATCGATCCAAAGTGGCCGCGATGAATCCTTCTTATTGCCGTGAACGAAAGCATTCGAAAGCCCTTCTGAGAATCCACCATCCACTCCGAACATGGTTTTGCTGAGGTCGTAGGGAATCGATTTGCCCGATTCGCGTTCCAACCAATGAAGAATGGCCTTTTCGGTTGCGTACATCCAGGCGTATGCCTCGTTATACTGATTGTTTTCAAGGGGATCAACCGTGGCTGGAATAATACACTTTTTCTCTTCTGCCAGGATGGGATGGAGTCGGTTCTCGACCTCTTTCCAGGTCAGATGGTCGTTCAGCATGGCGCGTCCCGTCCAATTACCGGTTCACACAATCCGCCTCGGATCAGCTGCGCGAGATGCATTTCATCCTCGGGCCATTCAGAAAACCGGGTCCAGCCGATACCCAGCATCTTGGCAGCATGGGCATCACTGCATGCGATTTGGGGCTTTCCATATTGTTCTGCCAGGCTTTGAGCACGTTTTTGCATGGTTTGATCAAATGATGAGGACAAGATTTCAATCGCATGCACTCTCGACAACGTATCTGGATCGGGCAGACGGCTCCTAAAAGGGTGGGCCAGGATAACGGCCGCACCGGCATGCTCTGCCTGATCCAGAAGAAGGCTGCTTTCCATTTGTGGCGAAAGGCGATCTGGGCCATCCATGCCTATCACGACAAAATGATTGCCACATGCCGCGGTGAGTTCAATCCCCTGAAACCATCGAATGAAGGGACAGCGCTCCTTGAGGTCATGCCATTCCTCACCAGCCCACCAACGATCGTGATCCGTCACCACGATCCCGTCAAGGAAGGAACAATCTTCCTGTTTGAGCGATTCCAAGTGCATGAATTCTGCACATGGCGAGTGGCGTGAGGAATGGACATGGGTATCGATCCGCATCCAGTGCGATTCGGGCAGATTCCCTTGCACGGGAACCCTAGCGCAATTCTTCGGCCAGTTTCCCCACGATCTTGTCGAGCAGGAAGGAGGCCATTCCCGTGTTGCCTTCGGGGTCCATGACAACCGCACAGTGAACATGGGCTCGCCCTTCCTTCGATGCGGCAAAGTCGGTGGCTTCGTTGTGGCAGCGCAGGATGATATTGGCTTTGGGCGCTCGAATCTGAACCATATTTCCCCGGCCCACTCCCATGTGGTCGGTTGCCTTTTGAGAATTCAGAAGTGCGTTGTTGGCATACATACCAATTGCCTTCATATCCATTTTCTTGACTGAAACCGACTCCAGCATCTGGCCCTGAGCCGTGAAAACCGCCGCGGCTTGGAATCCTTCCACTTCATTGAGTTCATTTAAATGTTCTTTTATACCCATTTCTAGCTCCTTTTGTTCTGTCTGATTCTCTTCAATTTGTTGGCCCTCCGTTGGGCCGGTTTCATGTTGGCGTTCATCCCGGATTCTGGCAGCTTCCATCATCAGGAAAGTTGCCGATTGATGAATGTTGCTGTCCCTGGCTTCTTGAGGAGCCGAGGCCAGTTCTCGAATTTGGCCACCTTGCCAGGTGACGATTTCAAAAAAGGCGTCTTTACCTTTGCAGTTATTTGTGGATGCGTAGGTCAATTCGCCTCTCTTGAAGATGAGGAGGCCGTTATTTTCGTGGTCGCGCAATTCAAGAGTCTTACTTTTCTGGCACAACACCATGATTTGAATGAAATCAAAGATGTCCAGGCCTTCCATCGTGCCTTTCCAGCCTTGGTCTGTATCGGCTAGTTCGCGTACCATATCGAGAAGCTCATTGAGATCGAGGGGCTTTTCAATGAACCTCAACGCGCCGCCGTGGAGCGCCTGTTGCCTTAAGTCGGGCGATGAGAATGCCGTCATGACGATGACGCGTAGCTTGGGGTCCAGTTGAATCCCCTTCTGCAGCAGCGTCAGGCCATCCATTCCCGGAAGTCGAATATCGGTCAGGAGTACGTGAATGTTCTTCTTCAAGAGAAGATCGAAACCATCTTCAGCGTTTGAGGCCGAGAATACTTGGAATTCCTGAGGGAATGACCCAAAAAAGGTGGTGATATTTCTCAGGAGTGCGATTTCATCTTCAACAATCAGTATATGTCTCATAGCGGAGATGAGTGAGCAAACGCGGTACCAGCTTTAATGGGACTGGGTAACTTTTTGGCCTTGACTATAAAATATTCATAAAAAAGACCTTGTGCCGCGCGCCCAGCTCTTCGGTATGCCAAGATGTGGCGAACTTTTCTCAAAAATTTTGAGAATCCTCATTTTTTTTGAGAATTCAGTGCATGGTGATGCCCACCTGCCGTCAAGCCTTCCAAGTCTCACAGTTGCACGTGGCACGCGGGATCAATCGCGGGATTGGAGCGAATGCCAATGAGACGGTTTTTGGATAAAGCGTCGTCTGGATCCTATTACCTTATCACTTCATTGGGAAAGCTGGGTCAGGGATGATATACTGGTCTTGTGAATCCGGTAAAGAGGTGGAAATGGCCAAGCCCCGCATTCTGGTAATAGAGGATGATGCAAACCTGAAGCAGGTACTCGGGGGAGTGCTTGAGCGCTTCGGTTATGATCGGGAAATTGTGGGGACCGGAGAGGAGGCTTTGGCACTCCTTAGAGAAAACCGTTTTGATGTGGCAATATGCGATTTATATCTACCGGGACTGTCAGGTGCTGCGCTGATTCGATCGCTCAAGCAATCCCAACCGACTATGCCCATTGCCATCATCAGCGGAACAGGTCCAGATCATGTTGAGGAACCCATCGACACGTCCCTTTATGTTGCCTGGCTCATCAAGCCATTTTCCATTCAGTCCCTCCTCGAATGCCTGATGCATACGCTCGAATAGGTGGCGCAGAGAGACTCCATTAAAGCCTGGTCATTTTTTGAGAAGATGATGGAACGAAAGGCGTGATCACTTCTTTTGTGATCTGGCGACTCGTAAATTTGATATCGCCTTGACCCTGCTTCCCTTACGGATTTAGGATAGTAGCCTCAATAACCTGTGTGGCAGGCTTCTTTTGACGATTCGACGCAATCCTTCATTCCTCTATCTCGTGCTGACCCTGTTGACCATTATCGGGGTCATGGAGGTCATTTTCCTCATGACCTACCGTAAGCCTAGTGATGGTGCCATTTGGCGCGAGACCGAACAGGGATTGGAAGTAGCCAGTCTACTACGCGATGTGGAAACTCCACTTCAGGTAGGCGATCAACTGCGCCAGATGGATGACCAGGCTGTTGGTGATCTGCAGACCTATGAGGACGTGTTGTTCACCTATCCCATTGGAAGTAAACATCTTTACGCCGTGATCCGTGAGGATAGTTTTTTCGAACCCTGGGTTACTATTTCAGGTGTTCGTGAGCGACCCGAGGCCTATTTCTTTTTTGCGGTGAGCGGATTCATTTTTCTACTGTTTGCCTTTCTGATCGTGGGTCAAAATGTTCCGATCCAGGATCAGAGGCACATGTCGTTTCTGTCCATTTGCCTCTATTGTAGTTTCATCTTCTATCGTACGGACTTGCTGGCACCGATGGATTGGGTGGCGTTTATCCTCAATTTGGTTGGCATCACATTCCTTGGCTCCTGTTTTTTTGATGCCATATTGCGTAAGACGTCAAATTGGAAATTCGGGTTTTTCTCTGTCAAATTCCTTCATTGGCTTATCAGTTTTCTAGTCCTGGCGGCTATCGTATTATTCCTTGTCGGTGGTCGGCGACTGAGATGGTTTGAAGCCTATGAATTTACCGATCTGCTCAAGGTTCAGCAAATTTGGAACTTGGCCCTATTTGCTATTGGGTTAGGTGTCTCCTCCTTGTACAAACCCGTGAAGAAGCTGTGGGGCAACCTGCTCTGGGCCTGGTTCTTTTCTTTTATTCCCTTGATGGTCTACTTCCTGAACCTGGATTTTCCCTTTGATGCAGTGGTTGCGGCCACCTTCCCTGCAATGTTGCCAGTCGTCCTCTTTTTTGAATGGAATCGAGCCTACCGCATGTTCCTTGCAGGAGCGGGTCGACAGATCGTCGTTTACGCATCCATTTTGTTGGTGTTATTCCTGGGCTTTTTTATATTCCTCGGTTCATTTTATCAGTTGATGGGTGGTCGTATGAGCTCGGAAACCCAGCTTTTCCTGTCCTCATTTGGAATGGTCCTGGCCGCCATTGCATTTTCGCCACTCAAAGTAGTCAGCGAGAATTTCTGGAACAAAGTCGTCTACGGCGAGCGGCTCGATGCACTTAAAAACCTGATGGATGTCGCGTTGATCAACCGCGCTGACACCTCGTTGACCGAATTTTTTGAAGTAATATTGCAGAAAATTCAAACCGGGTTTGGTGTGCAGACCGCTCACGCCTACATTTACAATCGAATTCGCGAGTCCTTTTTTGAGGTCACAGGCACCCAGGTACCCGTCGGGCCCATTGAGTTCCCCGAAGGAAGCGATGAGGTCATGACTTGTAAGCAAGTCGGAATTCCTTCCGGTGCACCGTTCCATGATGGCGATCTGATCAGGCCGATGCGTATTAATGACGAGGTGATTGCCTTTTTACATATGAGCAATGGTGAGGAACCCATTCAACTTTCCCATGAGGAAAAGCGCCTGCTTAAGAACTTTGTCAATCACTGTGAGGTTCTTCTGGAGAACATTGAACTCTACCGCGATGCCCAGGAGAAAGCCCAGCGCATCGAAAAACTCCGTGAATTTAACGAGAGCATTATTGAATCCAGTCAGGTAGGTATGGTCGCTGTCGATGAGATGGGACTCATTGTTTCCTGTAACCAGGCCTTTGTCGAGATAACAGGTGTTGATGTGGAAGATCCAGTTGGTCTGCGTTTCCACTACCTTCTTCGTGAAGAGCACATAGAGCGTGAGTATCAGGGCAAAAATGGTCAGGTGATCGAAGGCGAATACAAAACGCCTATGGGACAGCATTGCCTGCTTGAGTTGCAGAAGACGCCGCTGAAATCGAAAGATAACGCAGTTTATGGGACGCTTTACCTCGTTGAGGACATTCAAGAAAAGAAGAAGGTACAGGAGAAAATGATTCAACAGGAGAAGCTGGCTTCGATCGGATTGTTGGCCGCTGGTGTGGCCCATGAAATAAATACGCCATTGACCGGAATTCAGAGCTACGCCCAGATGTTGAACCAGGAATCCCTGAAGGAAGATCAGAACGAACTCGTCGAGCAGGTTCTGCAACAAAGCCATCGGGCGGGGCGAATTGTACGTGAGTTGCTCGATTTCTCGCGCAAGGACAACACGCTGGTTGAGGCGATTGAACTCAAACATGTCATCGAGCAGGCGATTACGTTGATGTCGCACTCGTTTAAGAAAAGCCAGGTCGAATACGTCCTCGAGCTCCCTGCTGAGGATGTCCAAATTAAAGGAAATTCTAATCAGCTCCAGCAGGTTTTTATCAATTTGATGGTCAATGCCATAGACGCCATGGAGCCTGGTGGGAAACTCATTATTCGAGTTGGCATCTCAGAAAAACAGGTTCTTGCCACACTCCAGGATGATGGAGCGGGTATGGATCCTCAAACCGTCAATCGAATTTTCGATCCCTTTTTCACCACAAAAGAGGCTGGAAAGGGCACCGGACTTGGGCTGAGCATGGTTTACAACATCCTTCGAGAACATAACGCCGAAATATCCGTAGAGAGTACCATAGAAGTAGGAACGAGTATTCACATCAAGTTTCCTCGAACAGGTCGTTGATGGATTAAGATGAGGAGTTAGCATGAAGCGGATTTGTGTTGTCGAAGATGAATCGGTTGTACGGGATATCTTCAAGCGGCTATTTCGTAATCGCGATATAGAGTTGGTGTTTTTTGAGCGCGGTGACGATGCCGTACACGCTTTTGAGGAAGGGGCAACTTTTGATGTTGTGATTACCGACATGATGCTGCCGGGGAAATCCGGTCTTCAGGTTCTGGACACAAGTCGGACCTTTAATGAAGGGGTTCCGGTGATTGTGATGACAGCTTACGCATCGATCGACTCTGCGGTGGATGCAATGAAGGGCGGTGCCTTCGATTACATCACCAAACCTTTCAATAACCAGGAAGTCATGATGGTTGTTGAGAAGGCGTTGAAACAACGAAGCCTTATCAAGGAGAATCGGGAACTGAAACTGGCCCTCGAAGAAAAGTACTGTTTCAATAATATCGTCGGCAGCAGCCCTGCCATGTTGGATGTTTTCGAACTCATCAAGATGGCAGCTCCCTCCAACGCGACCATCCTTATACGCGGAGAGAGTGGTACGGGAAAGGAACTGATCGCCCGCGCCATTCACTACAATTCCCAGAGGAAACACAAACCTTTTGTGGCTGTGAACGCGGGCGCGATCCCATCCGAATTACTCGAGTCCCAGTTATTTGGCCATACAAAAGGTGCCTTTACGGGTGCGGTTCAAGACAAAGAAGGATTATTCGATACGGCCAATCACGGCAGTTTTTTTATGGATGAAATTGGCACCCTGGGGATGGAGCTTCAAGCCAAACTACTTCGAGTTCTGCAGGAAAAAGAGGTCATGCCGGTTGGCTCAAACGATGTTCGCAAGGTCGATGTGCGCATGATTTGTGCAACCAATGTGGATCTTGAAGCGGCCATCAATGCCGGAACCTTCCGGGAGGACTTGTATTACCGGCTCAATGTCATTGAAATTCTTCTTCCACCGCTGAGGGACAAGCGAGAGGATGTTCCCTTGCTGGTCGACTTCTTCATCAATAAATACGGCAACCAGAACGGCAAGGCCGTCAAAGGCATTTCAGCCGATTTTATGGAAGCCCTCGAGCAGTATGAATTTCCGGGCAACGTGCGAGAGCTCGAGAATATTATAGAACGCGCGGTGGTTCTCTCTCGAGATGGTCAACTTAAGAAGGAAGATCTTCCAGCGAAAGTCTTGCACAAGCGTAAAATCAAAACCTTTAAGCTGAAAACTGGAAAATCCTTCTCAGAACAGACCCATGAGTTTGAGCGTGAACTCCTGGCCTATGCCCTGGAGCAGACCTCGGGCGTCCAGAAGCAGGCCGCCGAGCTCCTCGGGATGAAACCTACCACCCTGCACGAGAAGCTCAAGAGACACAACCTGCGCTGAATCAGGTAGGCTGGTCACCTCTGTGGGCAGCTTCCAGGGCTAACATCAGGGCGTGGGTGCCTAGGGCTCCATGTCCCAGGTCCTGGACCTTTCGATACAGCTCATAGGCTTTGTCCAGGCCCGGTAGGTCGAGGTTCATACGCTTGGCCTCTTCGATCGCGATGAGCATGTCCTTGACAAAATGATCTACGAAGAAGCCCGGATCGAAATTGCGTTTCAATATTCGAGGGGCAAGGTTGTCCAATGTCCAACAACCTGCGGCTCCACCGGAGATGGAGGTCAGCATCAGGTCCAGATCCAGCCCGGCGCGTGAACCGTAGAGCAGGCTCTCGCAAACACCGACCATCGTTGAGGCGATGACGATCTGATTGCACATCTTGGTGTGTTGTCCACAACCGGCGGCGCCCTGATAAACGATTTGTTTGCCCAGTAACTTGAGCAGGGGCAAGGCCTGATCAAAGGTGGCCCGTTCTCCACCGACCATAATGGAAAGTGTTGCGTTGCGCGCGCCTACATCGCCTCCAGAAACGGGTGCATCCAGAGAAGCGCATTCCAATTCCGCCGCCTTTGTGGCAATTTCTTCGGCCAGAACGGGTTGGGTCGTCGTCATGTCGATCAGGATGGTTCCACTTTTCAAGTGGGGGAATATGCCCTCGAAATAGACGGATCTGACATCCTCAGGGTACCCGACCATGGTAAAAATGACATCCACACCCTCGATAGCCTCCGCGATGTCGTCGACGACCTGGACGCCCTTTTCTTTGAGAGGTTCGGCTTTGGCCAGGGTTCGTGAATAGGCTTTCACAAAGTAACCAGCTTTTTTCAGGTGTTCGCACATCGGCAGGCCCATGACGCCTGTCCCAATCCACGCGATTCTGCATACGCTCGTGTCCGCTGTGTCAATCATGCTGTTCTCCTTTGTTCAGTGCAAAGGCCATTGTGGCACTGACTCATGTAATTATGTCGTAGGGAATTATAAAACGTCTGTGGATGTGAATTCTAGGGTGTTTCCTGACGAGATGCAGGCGGGATATGCGTGAGACCTAACTTAAGTAAATAAATGGAATATGCCTGAAGTGGTTCGTTTTTGGTCGCAGCGTTAGGTTTCCGGCTTGGAATTTGCTAAAATTTGATTCCAGTGTAACCGGCTAAATGCCGTAAAACGGAGGTTTCGAATGAAGATTATGCGTGGGCTGTTTCTATTTGGGGTTCTATTAACGGTTCCTTTCCTTGCCCAGGAGATGCCCAAGATTCAGAAAGTAACGCCCAAGGAAAAACAGACGGTCGCTAAGGAAACAACGACTGGGGCACCCAAAATCGTCGTCGAAAAAGATGTTCACGACTTCGGGAAAATCGATAAGAGCGAAAAAGTGACGGCGAACTTCAAGTTTCGCAATGAAGGCGCGGGTGTGTTAGAGATTATGGATGTCAAAACATCTTGCGGCTGCACCTCAGCCAAGCCTGAAAAACGTGTGTACCAACCTGGCGAAGAAGGCAATATCGAAGTGTCCTTCAACCCCAGCAGATTTCAAGGTGCGATCACCAAGACCGTCACCATCCTCACCAATGATCCCGAAAAATCGCGTTATACCTGTAAGATCCAAGCCGATATTATTGTCGATGTCATGGTTTCACCACGCGTATTGTTTGTTCAGAATTTGAAGCGTGGCGAGAACCGAACGGAAACCATTACGGTGAGCACTGAGCGACTCGAGTCCCTGGACCTCAGCGGCCTGGAAAGCGATCGCGATTTTGTGAATTACGAATTGGTTAAAGTGGACGGCAAAAAATACGAAATCAAAGTGACAGTCGACGCCAATAAGATCCCCATGGATCAGAAACGTGTGTTCGCAAATCTGTCCTATAAAACAAACTCAAAAGGTCAGAGCGATATCAAAACCCGTGTTCATGTGACCATCCAGGATCCAGTTGAAGTCCAACCACCTGCGATTTATTTCTTCGGTTCCAAGCAGGGTTTTGAACGGGAAATTAAGGTTCGCCTGAAATCCACCGTTGATAAAGACCTCAAAATCGACAAGGTAAACCTGGAGATGACACCGGCCGAAGCGAAGGATTACGTAACAGCTGAAGTCATTCAGGACGAACGTGTTGGCCTCGCCCTGAAAGTGAAACTGGGCGAAAACGCCGAGAAGGGCAAGTTCCAAGGCAAGATTACTCTTGAAACCGGCCTGCCTGAGCAGCCCCTGGTACAGATTCCACTTAAAGGAAGCGTTATCTAAACAAGTCTTCCGCTCTAATTGTGAAAAGTGCCCCGTATTTGGGGCACTTTTTTTTATATCTAGGCGAAGGATTCTGACGCACGGGGCCAAGCGACGAGGTGGAAAATCGATATGGGAACCTAGTACCTTAGGGCGGTTGACTTCAGGCTGGTACCCGAAAATCTAGAACCTGAAACAACCACCAAATGGCCACGACTCTTGTATTGTGAGGGGTGACCGTGGTTCGACTGTTTTTGGTCAACCATCGCCTTCTTGATCGTCCACCGAAGCCATCACATTGCCCAAGGATGAGCCACTCTCTCCTGATGTGAGTAATATGGCCTGGACATACTGGCTTGGTTGTCCCTAAGGTGTTTTTGTTGCTAAACTTAAGTTCTCAATAGGTCTCTGTCGTAAACGAGGTTACAGACGATCAAGTGGACTTACCAGTTCATCAATTCTCTTGCTCAGTACATGGGTATAGATTTCGGTCGTTTTTACGTCCTTGTGTCCCATTAATTCCTGTACCGTTCGAATATTTGCTCCCTGTTCCAATAGATGTGTGGCGAAACTGTGCCGTAAGGTATGGCAGCTTGCCTTTTTAGAGATTCCGGCCAATTGGATGGCGCGCTTCACGGCCTTCTGTAAGCCAGATTCAAGGAGGTGATGACGCCGAGTTACACCACTGCGAGGATCCACGGCGCGTTTTTTTGATGGGAAAAGATACTGCCATGCGTAGTCCTTCCCTGCACTGGGATACTTTCGATCCAAGCCCTCGGGCAGAAAAACCTCACCATACCCTTCACGGAGATCCGCTTGATGAATCAATTGAACTTGTTCAAGCTGATTCTGCAACGACCTAATGGAACGTTTTGGGATGGGAATCGCTCGATCGTTACCTCCTTTTCCATCGCGGACATAAAGAAAGCCTCGATCGATATCAATATCCTTGACGCGCAGTCGAACGCACTCCATCAACCTGAGTCCACAGCCATAAAGTAATTGGGCCATTAGTTGATGCGTGCCAGACAAATGCGACAAAACGCGTTGAACCTCATCTTCAGAAAATACGGTAGGCACTCGACGGGTTTTCGTCGATCGAATGGGGTTAAACTCCCCAAGTTTCTGATTCAGCACCTTGTCGTATAAAAAGACAAGTGCATTTAGTGCCTGCTTCTGGGTTGAAGCACTGACCCTTTCCTCGGTAGCGAGGTGACTCAAAAAACGTTCAACCTCACGCTCTCCCTGAAGACTTGGGTGCACCCTGAACTGAAAGAACGAAAGGTATCGGCGAATCCAATTACAATAGGACTGTTCGGTCTTATAGGAATAGTGATGATAGCGCAAGACTTCACGAGCCTGATCCATCAGTTTCAAATCCCGATTCGGGACAAACTTGCGTCTGGCCATAGGTGTTACTCTTTTTTGATTTCGGTAAAAATGATGATACACTAGAGTGACTCAAATTTTCCAGATATAATCCGATATCATGGAAATTTTCCAGGATATCGGATATTAAGAGGCAAATATGGAAAAATATTCCACATTTACCCTTTAATATCCAATAGCATGGACTTTTTCCACCTATCAAGAATGTTATTTGCCAATGAAAATTTAGGAAGATGAAAGTATTTTTAGATGACGAAAGAGAAACACCGCTTGGCTGGAAAAGGGTTTATTGGCCTGAAGAGGCTATTGAACTTTTAAAAACGGGCCAAGTTGAAGAAATTAGCCTTGACCATGATCTTGGTAACGATCTGCATGGTACAGGGTACGACGTGATCCTTTGGATTGAGGAGGCTGTATTCACATCGGACTTTAAACCACCAATAATGAAGGTTCACTCTGCAAACTCCTCAGCCAGACAGAAAATGGAACTCGGAATAAAAAGCATAAATGAAAGATTATCGCCATAGGCAAATAACCAAGAAATGCAGGGGATTCTATAGCCGGGCAAATTACGTTTTATCAATCATTTCCGTTAATGGTAAGATATCCCATATTAAATCTGAATCGGGGCTATAGAACCCCTGATTTAAATCGTTGGGCAAAGAATGTTTAACTTGTGTATCTTCTCCTTATTTTTTCTTTCCGTTCCCGAACCATGCCCAAAAATAAAAGGTGTTTCTATAAATTCCCCTGTAAATCAAGTTTTACTTGCCTTTGGAACTCCAACCTCAGATAAATTGATTCATGAGGATGCAAGGGTTTATCGAAAACTTGAATACCAAGACTTTGTCTTTTTCTTTATTGACTGTGCTGAAAGTCAATCTTGTACTGTGATGCAAATTGGTATTCTATCCACCAAAGTTACTTTGGAAAATGGACTAAAGCTTGGCTTGTCCAAGGAGACAGTTTACTCAATTCTTGGGGACGAAACTTCCACTAAAAATGACAACACCTATGTATTTTGGGTTGGCAAATTCCATGGGTATCAGATTTCATTCAAGAATGGGGTTGTACATAAACTAATAATAATCAATGAGTTTGGTTAGTTCTCAGGTTTTACACCTCGGCCCAACCATCCCATGCAACCGACCGCATGGCGGGTATCCATTTTACTTTAAATTACTGAATCGCAAATGGTAAGATGGGTTCATTCCGGTGCCTGGTCGTGCCATGCGTCGGCTGATTTTTATCGTTGGGCGATGAAGAAAATGTTTTGGAAAAAGCCAAAAACACAAAAACACGCAGCGGTTCACATTCACCGAAATGGTGGTTTTGCTATAAGTGTACCCCTCCACTATAACGGGCAAGGTGGTTTCCTTTACGAAGGTGAACCGCCGGAGGTGATTAATCCTCTAAACAGTGTTGAACAACTGGGCGATGCCATAATTCAATCAGTAAACGCCTCTACCATTAAACAAAAAAATGACTATCCGGGGCATAAGCCTAGTGATTGGCCAGGCTTTACCGTTTCAGGATGTCAAACGATCCGGCAATTTGAAAAAGACTTCATTCGTTTGCATATTCATGGCGCCAATGAATACAACATTGTTTTTGTAATTGAAGGAGCGCCATACAAAGATTCTGACATAAGTATTGTCGCCAATTCGAACCCAACACCTTCCTCTGTAGGTCAGAAATGCTTATTAGTGTGGAAGACCTGTGTTGAACGCCAATTCTGATCGCCTTCGCCCAACCCCACGCTGAACCTGACCCACCCCGTTGTGTCCAATTCTCTTAAAGAACTCATTTCGTTTATGGTACATTGTCCTGGCAACCTACCAAGTCGAACGGGCTGGTCAGGTTAGCTTAATCGTTATGAGTCCCTTATTATTTAAAGTCCTGGAGAGAAGAAAATGTCTCAAGTCATATGGGTAGGAAAAATATTTGAAGGAAAAATTGATGAAAGCGGAGACCAATTTGATAAGCCATTTATTCTCAAGTTTTCCAAGAAAATTGACAAAATTTGCAAGGAAAATAAACTTGTTGAAATTTCGAAGTTTTTTGACAGTACAGAGCTTCAAGCCGAAATGACTGATGACTACCAAGGCTTTGAAGATGGATATCGCCTCGTTGAATCAAAAGGGAAATGGTTTGAGCCATCTGAAGGAATTGATGTCATCCAAAAGCTTATAAACATTTTAAAAGAAACCCCGATTAAATTTGGCATACTCTCCGATAGATATAATGAAATTCAAAATGAGCTCAACAATTGTCTTGAACAACTAAAGGATATAGAAAACAAAAATGGCAAATTTCATTTTTGTATCGTTCCTTAATGGCAATATTTTTTTAAACTTTATGTTTAACTCATAACAATAAAATCCAGCGGATGCTCGTACCTCGCACCGCTGATTTTCACGTTATGCACCGAGGAAGCAATGGATTTCATCTTTGAACATTTCTGGTTATCTTGCGGAATTTTGTGTGGTTTTGGAAATGCCATCTATTTTCGATTTAAACTGCAGAATAGTGTTTCGAACGGAAAATTATCTATAAAAGAAGCAAATTGGTTCGGAGTTGGCTTCTCATTATCAATATTTATTCCATGCCTTATTTTTTGGTTTCTACAAATTTCATCAGGTCCTCAGGCAACCCACAATTTTGAAACATGGCTGCCTTTACAGAGAAACATCGGTAGTGCTGTTATGATAACTTGCTGGGGAACCTTTTTTTTATGGGTTTGGTTTTTAAAAGGTGCTGAAAAACTTTCAAATTACCTCGAATTGGCTGGCCATAAGCCAAGATTCATGAATCATCCTTTTGTTTTTAAAGGGTTGGCTATTGCAATTCTTGTGATGGCAATTTTCTTTATTAAGAATCGAGTTCTTTAATTTTTTGCATAACGAATAAGGATAGATTGTGCGGAGCCACAATCTATCCAGGGTTGGACAAGCCCGTAGGCGGGACTCATTTGGAATAGGAAAATATCTTTTTTCTCAAATGCCTGGGTAGAGCGTCAAT
>Ga0070729_10004254_pt1 | contig 15786 bp, 10 predicted proteins | sample tdDd472_FD_66725 | JGI IMG/M metagenome (GOLD analysis project Ga0070729, IMG submission 66725) | Marine sediment microbial communities from the Atlantic coast under amendment with organic carbon and nitrate - tdDd47.2 | ecosystem: Environmental > Aquatic > Marine > Coastal > Sediment | place... | reverse complement strand
ATTAGTCCGATGCTGGCAAGTGGTGTTATCGCATTATTTGGTGAACCCCTTGTCGCACAGATTGTTGCAGGAGTCGGTGGAGTCGCCATTCAGTTTTATAATACTCTTATGCAGAAAAAATCTAAAGGATAGTTAGTCGGAAACAACCTTCAACTTAATTTATCCGCTAATTAATCCGCCACGATTCAAGTTGAAAGAGGCAGACAATGGAAAAGATTGCTTCAACTACACAAACAACTAAATCTAGCAGTAAACAGACTGTTGTAGAAAGTCCTGCACTGATTTCGTCAATGAAGACATGGCGTACCCATGTAACGAAAAATTGGCAACACCTCAAAAAACAAGCTGAATTAGCATCGGTTAAGACCCCTTATCAACAACTTATCGTCATTGCCTTCACACCTCTTATCCCAACAAACGCAACCCAACTGAAGTTGATGTTGAAGATAATCGGAGAGTTACGGTATACAGAAGCACTCATCAAACATCTGAAGGCAATCTACGCTGACAAAAATTTCAAACGGACAGCAACCGATTTAGCACTCAAGGGGCTTGCTTTTAAGCCCGAGCAAACACAAGAACAAATTGGATTGGATTGGCTATTAATGGCGACAGGCACACTCTCTGGATTAACACAAAATAATCAATCCGCTAAAAAATTTACACAAACCCTACTCGATACTCTAAAAGGGACACCGCAAGCCCCATCAGCAGTGCGGGTACAGGCAGGTATGATTTCAGCTGGGCAAAATGTCATTTTCGCAGGGCAAGATGTCAACATTATTCAACAGCACTATCAAGGCGATAAAGCCAAACTCAAAAGCTATCTTGCAAAACTACGGACAGATTGGAATATCCCTGCCACAACCATTCAACCTGTGTCTCAGCCAATTACAGTTGCGAGCCTACATCAACTGTATACACCACTTGACATATGGATAGACGAATCAACAACTGATCCTGCGATTGATACCCATTCCCTCAACGAGAAACGCTTTCAGAATATCGATAAAGACCGCCCCAATGCTCGAATATCGGTTCTAGAAAAAATAGCAACCAATCCCCTTGTAGTTGTGACAGGTGGCGCAGGGTCTGGGAAAAGTACGTTATGCCAATTTATTGTAACTGCCCTCGCCTATGCATGTGACCCAACTGCTGAAAAACGCGAAAATATAGATGGCTTAGAATTATTAGGTCCCAGCTGGATACATGGTCCGATGTTGCCCTTATATGTCAGCCTACGAGACTTCTGTAATACTGATAAGTTATTTCCTAAAACGATGCAAGCCGGTTCTGCTGACAGCCTGCTGAAATATATTAAATCAACCTTAGGTGATTTTTCACCTTTCATAGAGGCTTACCTCACATCAACTGATGTCCCTACACAAGGCACCTTACTCGTGCTAGATGGATTGGATGAGGTCTATAAAGACACAGACCGTATGATTCTACAACGCATTATCGAAACTTGGGCACAGCGATTCCCCAGTTGCCGTATCGTTGTGACGAGCCGAACATATGCCTATCGACAGGGCGCACGGTGGCGTTTATCCGAGAAATTTGTATCGGCAGAACTTGCCCCCTATTCATGGAATCAGATGGCAACTTACATCGACAATTGGTATGCCCACTTAGCAAAATCACGCTCCAAAACATGGGGCGGACGAGTGATTACGGCTAAACAAGCGGAGGGCATGGCAGAAGACCTTAGGAAGACGATTCAATCCAACAAGACGATTTTGCCACTTGCTAGACAACCAATGATGTTAGCTTTACTGGCTTCGATACATGAAACCAATAAACACTTACCTACTATAAGAGCCGAGTTGTACGAGGAGACTGTCAAACTCCTTGATCGCTGGAATATTCCATTACCAACCGATAAACTGCATGAAAAACTCCAGAATATGGATCGCGTCCGTATGCGTGCGGCTCTCAAAATGATCGCTTTTGATTTACAATCCCGACAAAAGCATTATCATCGCTATCCAACCACAATCCTTCACACGCAGTTATTCGATAAGCTGATGTACCAACACCAGAATAGCCCTAATGGACTTGGCGCACCCATCATAGATGTACTCGATTATCTTGCAACTCGTAACGGAATATTGGTATCCGATATACTGAACCAATTCCGATTTACACATCTCACCATTCAAGAATATTTTGCGGCATGTGCCCTCATCGAATTTTATGATGAATGTCAAATGCCAAAAGATACATTACCACCGTCAACAGATGGATGGACATTCCCTGACAATATTGTTGCACTATTACATCATGACCATTCACGATGGCACAATGTTGCGCTATTTGTTGGGTCTATTCTTGCCGCCAATCCCGGACAAGATATGATGCGTTGGCACCTCATTGAAAAACTCCTACCTGTCGAAATCGAGAAGGACATGAAGGAAAATATCCAACATTGCATTGGGGTCGCTGGTGAAATTTGGTCAGAAAGTTGGCTCAAAGTACGTGCCCCCTCACAACGTGCTATTCGGGAACATCTCAAAAATTGTTTAAAAGCAATTGAAGGAGATGAGCGAGTTGATGCACCTGACCGTGCTAGAAACAAAAAGATTCTCAAACGCCTCGAAAATGATGACGTTGTACCCGAACCTGCCAAAGCAGTCAGCGCAAAAACATAAGCATTAGCAGTATTTTCTATTTTGCTACTTGTCACCGATAGCTGATGTACACTACACATCAGCTATCAGCGTAAACTACATTAGATATATTTTATGAGTCAGCCTAACTTGAAACCATAAATAACCGCAATCTACCTTGCCTTTTGTTTTTAAGATGAGTTTCGTCTACAATATCCCCTGTGTATTATTATAAGTAGTGTTTTCCTCCTATTTATACTTATTTGTCGATTTAACAAGGACTAATTTATGAATATAGTTACATCTAAAGAAACCGTAACTGAGCTTACGCGATTAAGCCAGTTTGACCGTTTACCCGATGGTCGTCCATATGTTCCTGATGATCTTATTAAGCGATTGCGAAAGATTACCACCGAAGAAGCATGGGGCGTTTTACGAGCAAATGGTTATCATCTGCAATTTGAGGCTGGTTGGCTTCAAACACATCCCGAAAAAGTCCTTGTCGGACGTTGTGTAACTGCCATGATGTTGCCTCACCGTCCAGATTTTCATGACCTTGTACAAGAAACAGGTGATGCTGACGGACGAATTGGTGGCCAAAATTCATGGGTAATTGATACCCTCATTGAAGGTGATGTACTGGTTGTTGATATGTTTGGAAAAGTCAAAAATGGAACATTTATTGGCGATAATCTTGGCACATCCATCGACACAAAAACCAAACGAGGCGCAATCTTCAATTGTGGTATTCGGGATTATCATGGCGTTTCCCAATTAGAAAATAGTACATTTTTCTATCGCGGTGCAGACCCCACCGCCATTGCTGATGTGACACTTGCTGGAATCAATATGCCTATCCGCATCGGCGAAACTACTGTCTTACCAGGTGATATTGTTCTCGGTACAAAAACAGGCGTCATATTTATCCCCCCTCACCTAATTCAAGCCGTTGTCGAAAAAGCTGAAGATGTTCAATCCCGTGATGTATGGGGAAAAAGCATGTTAAACATCGGCAAATATACCCCTGGTGAAATTGATGTCAGTACATGGGAAGATCACATCGAAGCAGAATATCAAGCATGGTTAAAGGAACAATCATAATGACTGATACAAATTTACAAGCAAACGTTAGTAGCTATTCAAATCCAACCGATCTAAGAATTACTGACCTAAGAGTATGTAACCTCAAAGGTCTGCCGATGGATGTTTCGGTTATCCGCATCGACACGAATCAAGGCATAACTGGTTACGGTGAAGTCCGTGACTGGGCAACCCCAACATACGCACTCATGTTAAAAAGCCGTATCATTGGTGAAAATCCTTGCAATATCGACAAGATTTTCCGCAAGATCAAACAATTTGGATATCATGCACGCCAAGCTGGTGGTGTATGTGGCATCGAGATGGCATTATTCGACCTCGCTGGTAAAGCCTATGGTGTCCCTGCCTATCAATTGGCTGGTGGAAAATTCCGCGACAAAGTGCTTTGTTACTGTGATACAGATTCCGTATCTGATGGAACAGTTATGGGCAATCGCCTCAAAAAGCGCATGGAAGAAGGTTTCAAATTCCTCAAGATGGATGTTGGCATTGGCTTGTTAACAGACGTAGAAGGTGCATTGAGTGCGCCACCAAATATGATCGAATCACGCGATATTATGCACCCCTTTACAGGCATTCAAATTACACCTGTTGGCATCGAGTATCTGGTTGAGTATGTGCGCCAAGTACGGGATGTGATTGGTTATGAAATTCCATTAGCTGTTGATCACTTTGGACATATCAACGTTGAGTCCTGTATCCGCCTCGGACAAGCACTCGATGAATTTACACTGGCATGGTATGAAGATATGATCCCGTGGCAACTGACAGAGCAATGGGTACGCTTACGAGATTCTGTGAACACCCCTGTTTGTACAGGTGAGGACATCTACCTCAAAGAAGGATTTATGCCCTTGCTCGAATCACGCGCCGTCGCTGTCATTCATCCTGATCTAGCAACATCAGGTGGCATCATGGAAACCAAGAAAATTGGCGATTTAGCGCAAGAACATGGTATCGCAATGGCTATGCACTTTGCAGGATCACCGATTTCATTCTTAGCCAATATTCATTGTGCCGCCGCAACTGAAAATTTCTATGTCTTAGAAAATCACTCGGTGGATTTGCCGTGGTGGGATGATCTGCTTGATGGTACAGATAAACCGATGATCAAAGATGGCTTTGTAGCTGTTCCAGAAGCTCCCGGACTTGGGTTTGGCGATATCAACGAAGAAGCCTTCCGTGAACGGTTTGATGACTCACGCCCCGGTGGTTTCTTTGATGATACCAGCGCATGGGATAATGATAAGTCAAATGATCGCTTGTGGAGTTAATCCATAGAACAAGTGGGAATTACAGATAAAGGAAAGTCCGTATGAAAATTACAGAGATGAATATTACACCGATAGCCATCGCCGACCCTCCCCTGTTAAATGCGGCAGGACTCCATGCGCCTTATGCCCTACGCATTATTGTGGAATTGGTGACAGATGATGGACTTGTCGGTTGGGGAGAAGTTCCCGGAAGCGAACAAACCCGCGACGCATTAGAACAAGCAGTCGAATATGTGATTGGCAAAGACCCGTTCCAATTAAACGAAATTTTTGGGACACTCGCGACCATCGCCAAAAGTGATGATCGTGGCGCAACTCCGTGGGATCAACGCCAATGGGTACATGTACGGAGTGGTATTGAAGTTGCATGTTATGACTTGATGGGAAAAGCAGTCGGTCGTCCTGTTGTTGATTTGTTGGGTGGAAAAAGCCGTGATCGTGTACCTTTTGCGGCATATCTGTTCTACAAGCATGGAGGCGCAGGCGGTAAATTTGAGTTTGGCATAGATAACAATGCAACAGGTTGGGCGGCAGAACGTCAAAAAGCAGCATTAGACGTAAAGGGCATTGTTGCACAAGCCAAAGCAATGGTTGACCACTATGGATTTAAATCGCTTAAGCTCAAGGGTGGCGTTCTTCATCCAGAAATCGAAGTCGCCTCGATGATCGCCATGCAAGAGGCATTCGGCAAAGACGTTCCACTACGGCTTGACCCCAATGCAGTTTGGTCAGTCGACACCGCTATAAAATGGGGTAAAAAGCTCGAAGGTGTCTTGGAATATTATGAAGACCCTGTACGCGGTCAAGAAAATATGGGGATTGTTGGTAAAGCGGTCAATCTTCCGATGGCAACTAATATGTGTACTACGTCTTTTGATGACTTACCCGGTAGTGTACGGTACGAATCAGAGCAGATTATCTTGTCCGATCATCACTATTGGGGAGGGTTCCGTGCATCACTCGAACTAGCTCGTTTCTGTGCGGCATTTAATCGTGGTATGTCGATGCACTCCAATAGCCATGTCGGTATCTCGATGGCGGCAATGGTACATTTAGCGGCGGCTGTGCCTAACTTGACCTACGATTGCGACACACATTATCCGTGGCAGGATGGTGGCGATTTAGTGGTAAATCCGCTCAAATTTGAAGATGGCGCAATTGCTGTTCCAACTGCCCCCGGACTAGGCATTGAAGTTGATCGAGATCGGCTTGCAGTATTGCATCAACAATATAACGATTGCGGATTAACGCAACGTAATGACGAAATCGAAATGCAAAAAGTCGAACCGGGCTGGACATTCCAATCAACACGCTGGTAAATGTAATAACGCTAGACAAAGGATTTGATATGACAATAAGCACAGAATCGCTACTCGAAGGGCTCAATTCAGTCATCAGTATCCCACTGATTCCGTTTAATAATGATGAAATCGATTATGATGGACATGCCAAAAATATCGACTATTTGATGAATAATAATCACCTTTCAAATAATCGTCCGCGTGTTATATCCATTGCAGGAACAAGTTTGGTTCACCACGTTAAACCTGATGAGCAGGTTCGCTTAATTGATATTGCAGGGCAACAGATGGGTGACAGAGGGATATTGATTGCCGCTTTGATCCCGAATCCGATTGGGGTGATGAGCGACTTGATCGAAACGCTATCAAAACTCAACCGTCCACCCGATGCTTATCTCATTATGCCACTTGGCGGAACATACTCCCCCGAAGGATTGTATGAAACCTTCATCAAGCTTGCAGACTATCATGCCAAGAAACACAACGCACGATTCCTGTATTACTATCGTAGACCGCGTGACCGTGAGGTTATCATCAAACTTATCCAAGACTCGCCCCATTTTATCGGGGTCAAAATTGGGACAAATGAAGCAGATGTTAAGCCTTTTGTCGATGCGCTCGATGATAGCAAAATCGTCATTTGGGGCATTGGGGATCGTTCAACAGCAGCCGCAGAAATGGGTGCAAAAGGACATACATCTGGTATCAATATCGTGGTGGCAAAAGCCTCAGACGCAATCAATAATGCTCAACTCGCAGGTGATTATGCTACAGCTAGAAAAGTCGAAGCCGATATCGCACCACTGGAAGATATACGTTTCGTGAATGAGCGAGCTTATAATTATTCTGCGGTGATGGAAGCAATTATCCTTGCAGATTTTGATGATGTTGTTGCAGGATCAGGCGGGCCGTTTAACCCACGCGTTCCTGCCGATGTTGCTAATGAGATCAAAAAGATTGTTGAGAATATTCGGCATTATCACTAGTACACAAGCAATTAGATTTTCAGTTTTCGGAGATGAAGGATCACGTCCCTACAACCCTTATATGCTGTATCGTAAGGATGATATTCTTGTCAGCCAAAAACCATAAAATGAGATAGTAAAGTACTCGTTTTTATAAATTAAATCTTAATCTAAAAAGGATGACATAAAATTATGAAAATTACAGATGTACAAGCCTGCGTCATCGGGAAACAAGAACCTGACAGTGGTGGAAGTGTCTGGACATTTGTGCGAATTTATACCGACGAAGGTATTGTTGGTACAGGCGAATGTAACTCTGGCGGACCGGGTTATTCTGGATTTGCGACGAAATCCGCCATTCTGGCTATGCGTGATCGCATGATTGGTGAAGATCCTTTCAATATCAATTTGATCTACGAAAAATTACGCCGTAATGGGCGATATGGTGGATCAAGCGAAGCCCCCCTTATCTTTGCGCTAACAGGCATCGATAACGCCTTATATGACATCGTAGGTAAAGCACTAGGTGTCCCGGTATATCAATTACTCGGTGGGAAATTCCGTGACAAAATCCGCTTATATGCCGATTGTCATTTTGGTGAGGAAGATTCACCACAAGCTTTTGGCGATAAAGCCTTAGAAGCAGTAGCAGATGGCTTTGGTGCGGTCAAATTTGATGTTGATAGCACAGGCACAGGTAAACTTGACCCCTTTAACTGGACGGTTGGCGCAAAAGAAATGTCCCATATCATCGGTATTGTTGAAGGTGTTCGGGATGCAATCGGCTTCGAAATTGATCTGGCAATTGATTGTCATGGACAATTTGACTTACCATCAGCGATCACATTAGCAAAAGCTGTTGAGCCTTTGCGTTTAATGTGGCTAGAAGAACCTGTTCCTGCCGAAAATGTCGATGCGCTGGCACAAGTACGGGCTTCAACCAGCACGATCATCTGCACGGGTGAAAATCAATATACGCGCTTTGAATTCTTGGAATTATTCGAGAAGAAAGCCTGTGATGTGATTATGCCTGATCTCGCAAAAGCAGGTGGGATTGCCGAAGCAAAACGTATCGCCGATTTAGCAGATGCCCATTATATTCCGATTGCACCACATAATGTTTCGTCACCACACGGGATGATGGCGGCTTGTCATGTCATGGCATCCGTTCCAAACTTCTTATTCCTCGAATTCCATGCACGCGGCATTGAGTGGTGGTCTGATTTATGTGATGGGGATAAGCCGTATATCGAAAATGGGCAAATGACAGTCTCTGAGCGTCCCGGTATCGGTGTCGAACTCAATGATGCTGTTGCCAAAACATTATTGTGGAATGGCGATACCTACTTCGATTAAGCATAACAAAATTTTTCTAGGCAATAAAAAAGGGCGTAGGATATAACTCTTACGCCCTTAATTTTATTACATTGAGGAACTAATTTACCCTTTAACACCACCAACAGTCAGACCTTCAGTAAGGAAACGTTGGGCATAAGTATAAATAACGACAACTGGAATCGCCATCAATAACGAAGCCGCCATGAGCTTACCCCACGGTAGAATATCGCCAACAATCATCGATTGAAGACCGACAGGCAACGTTCTGAGGGATTCGCTGTTGATAAATACAAATGCAAACAAGAATTCATTCCAAGCGTTGGTAAATGCAAGTAATGTAACTGCGCCTAATGCTGGTGCGGCTAGAGGCAATGTAATTGACCAGAAAGTACGAAGCCGACTAGCACCATCGATCATTGCGGCTTCTTCAATATCCACAGGGATAGATCGGAAGTAGCCCATCAGTACCCATGTGGCAAACGGTAACAGCCCGATTGGATACGTCAGAATCAACGCGCCGTAGGTATTTATCAGCCCTAAATCTGTCAATGTTTGATAGAGGGGGATAAATATCAAAGTTCCCGGTAGTAAATAAGTCACTAACAAGAAACTGGTTAACAGTCCCGCACCTGTAAACTTCAATCGAGTAAGCGCATAAGCTGATATTGCCGCCAGCATAACCGATATTGCCGTACTAAACGTTGCAACTATAACTGTATTACGAAACCATATTAAGAAGGGTGAATCTTGTATCAAGCCTTGATATTGCTCAAGCGTCCATGGATCGGGCCAGAAGAGAGATTCACGGGAAGAAATCTGGGGTGTCGTTTTGAATGATACCGTCACGACCCAATATAGCGGGAACACCACAAATAACAGAATCGGAATCAGTATCAAAATACGCATCCCAAGACTCATACGTTCTCGCTCAGACGCTTTAAAATATGGTTTGCTCTCACCCGTCCCTGAACGGCGACGACTGATTGATTTTGATAAATTTTCTAGTCCGACGAAGATCACTTCAAACGGGAAAAAGACTGCGTCAAAGAATAAACCGATACCACGTCCAATGATCTCCATAATACGATCACTGATGCTGACTTTTTCAACAGTTGATGCATGACTATCATCTTGTCGCATAAACTTGGCAAGTAACCAGATAATGACCATCATCATTGGGGCAACACTAAAAGCAATGGCTACACCGGGACCATATTGGAGCGATCGGATACCCTTCTCCCACGCGAGAATTGAATATACGCGAGTTGCGCCACCAGGTCCACCGCCTGTCATCAAGAAAATTAAGCCAAAATTGTTGAATGTAGAAATAAACGACAAGAGTAATGTCGTAACGATAACGTAACGCATACCGGGTAAGGTGATATGTCGAAAACGTTTGATCGCATTCGCCCCATCAACCTCTGCCGCTTCGAGTAAATCACGATCTATCGCTTTTAATCCTGCTAACAATAACATGGTATAGAATGGAATACCTTTCCATACATTCACCATAATAACACTTGGCATCGCCAAGGCAGGGTCAGAGAGCCATCCTAATGGTTGATCGATAAGCCCAATGGATTGTAAGATCGGATTCAATCCCCCAAAAATAGGATCGAGAATACTCTTCCACGCCAGTGCTGTCACAATTTCCGGAACAATCCACGGCAGTAACATGATACCAGTGAGCACATTACGATATGGCAATCTACTGTTTAAGAGTAACGCAATCGTCATACCGACAATAAATTTAACAGTGAGTGACCAAAACGTGAACTGAAATGTGTTCTTCATGGAGAGAAGATAATCGCTGTTGGTTGCCAGTTTTTCGTAGTTTCTAAATCCAACACCAACAGTCTCACCTGTCAGAAAATTTAGTGAGGTTGTGCTAAGGGCAATCGCATTTATGAAAGGGTATAGAATCAGCCCAACCAAAAGAACAACCGTTGGAAGCACAAATGGAATCGCAATTTTCCAATCTTTCCCCAAAATTCTTTTAAGCATTTTCGAACGTCTGATACCGGGAGGCTGAATCGATTGTGTTAACCCAAATTGAGCATTAGCCATAATAATCTCTTTCAATAAGACTCTACATCATAATCGTTACTTACCCTCTGACTTGATCCATTGGATAAAGAGATAAAGTATCAGATGAGTATGTAATTACCAATATTCATTAAGTAAAATAAATCTTTTTAAGATAATACAGATTAACCGTTAAAGAGGGCAACATCAGTCACCCTCTTAACATCAGCCGAATTAGGGCTGCATGATGCCACCTTCTTCGAAGATGTCAACAATCACATTATGTGCGTCTGTTAGTGCCTCTGCTGGGGTCATACGCCCAGCTGTGATATTTGCAATCATTTGCTCTACAACACCGTTGGCACGGATTGCGTCAATAGCCGCATTTGGTTCTGCTGGCCATGAAGCGCCGATAAAGGGTTCTTCGATACTGACGAGGTCTTTGATTACAGCAAAGTTTGGATCAACTGCAAGCAGTTCTTCTGTCCATCCATCTTCATAGGCTGGCATGAGCAATCCACCACCAAGTGCAGCAATCGGTGTGAATGTTGCAGGATCAATCAATTTGACAGCTAAATCTTTTGCTAAGTCAAGATTTGGTGCCCCTTTGAAGATTGTCAACCAACTATTCGAACCAGCATCTTGGCGGATTTCTGCTGGCCCAAGTGGAGCAAGCATCAACATCGTATCGTCGAAATATTCGCTTTCATCACGTTTTGCTTGTGCGTAGATGCTGAAAGCATTGTGGGTGTAGCCGATCGTACCAGCAAGATAAGCTTCATTGTTGCTGATGTCTGTCCAGCTGAGGATCCCCGGAGGCAACATATCAGCATACATTTCATTCGTGTACGTTTCTGCAATCCACTCAACTGCTGCCAATGTTTCTGGAGAGTCAAATGTTACAACTAAACCTGTTTCGTCTGTATAGCTACCACCGAAAGCGTTGATAACCATCATTAGGAAGCCCCAACCATCACCACTTTGGTTTGGTGTACAGCCCCAACCCCAATACTCGCCCTCTGGGTCAGATGTTGCTAAAGCGGCATCACGGCGTTGGTCAAGTGTTTCGAGAGCATCAAGATCGATACCACCATCAACGAGTCTATCGCGACGGTTGTAATATCCAGTAGCTGATGACGCGAATGGTATTGATTGCCATGCACCATCAAACTGAGCATTTTTACCAGCATTAGTACCGGGCATAATCCGTCCGAAGGAGCTTTCTAAGGTTTCAACAACATCAGTAACGTCTTCAGTAAGCCCAAGAAGATTCATCTGGGCAACACTAATATTGGAGTGATAAGCAATGTCTGGTGGATTACCAGCAGCAACTGCCGCCTGCATTTTTGATAAGAAATCACCAAAAGCTTCAGGGTTAGCAGTTGAAATATCGAGAGCAATCCCTGCGTCATCAGCAAATTGTTGGACGGTATCACGAATTAATGTTTGAACTTGTTCAAAATATTCTGTCCGCTGAATAACCGACAATGTACCTTCTAAACCTTCTGGTAATTCTTGTTCATCTTGTGCGAGTAAGTGGAGAGGGCTAGATGCAGCGAATGCAGCTACACCGGTAGCAGCAGATTTACGAAGAAAGTCTCTACGACTCATTTTCTTTGACATAAGTATTCTCCTAAAAAATCATAATTAAAAAACATTCTATTGGGTTAGGTCTGTTTTTGTTGTGACTATGTAATCAGAGATGCTGAACACAACTTAGGAACATTGTCTCCTTTCTCACACACGGTGACATACAAATCAATATACTACGACTGAATTTAGTATATAGTACAGTAACTCTATCGCTAGAATCAACAAGTAACAGTTTGAACCCAATTGTGACACAATGTATCACAACATAATTAAAATTATACCCGAATTAACATATTTGACCAACAAGTTAAGTTACATAAACCAATTTGTAACATTATCAACTTTACAGTAACATTTCCGAGATATTTGTCAAACCATGAGTAGCATCTATTGATAGTTCACAACCTCACTTGATGAAAGTAAAACAAAAGAGATTTCTATGCGTTACTAGTGTCTGTTAATTATCTAACAACCCAAGTACATATTGTTCTGGCACCTTAACAACTTGTCTGTGATGTTTTTGACAGATCAAAAAGCCTATCAGCAGATTTTATACTTAACTATCCATTTCTTGACAATAACATTAATTTACAGTATATCTAACTGTAACATAGCAATGTTACAATGTAACATAACAACAGTAGCCCACTATAAGACGTAGTTCTCTAACACAATTGAAAAGTACCTTCGTAAATACAGCCATGCGAAAGGTGAGGGATTCCGATCCTATTCCTGTAAAATGAATAAACAACGTATCACAATGGAAGATATTGCAAAATCTGCCCATGTCTCAAAGATGACAGTGTCACGTGTATTTAGTAGTAAACCCGGTGTTTCTAATGCGACACGCCAACGTATTCTTGAGGTAGCTGAGCACTTGGGGTATAACTTACCACAGCATTTATCTCACTCATTCAATACAAACAAAGTCATTGCACTATTAATACCTGATTATCCAACAATCTATCTTGGTGAAATCCTAAGAGGCATATCTCACGCCGCGACACAACTAAATTGTGACCTCATGCTGTATACACACACTTTATTTAAACTAGCGATTGATCCGAATAATACCTTATCAGCTTTCCATACAGGTTTGATTGACGGAGCATTACTAATCGCCCCCCGCGAATACGAGACACTGGTAGCAGAAGTGAATCGCTATGATTTACCGTATGTGATTATTGACCATCGTAGTGAAACCAATAGCGAGGCAAGTGTTACAGCAACAAATCGCAAAGGTATGCTAGACGCAACTCGTTATTTACTTGCATTGGGTCATACTCGGATTGGATTTGTTACAGGACGGATGGATATTGTGTGTTCTCATGATCGTTTACAGGGTTACAAAGATGGGCTTTTAGAAGTTGATATACCGATACAAGATGATTTAATCCTTGAGGGTGATTTTCGACAATCATCAGGTTTCCAACTTGCCCAGCAACTCCTTCGATCAGATAATCCACCAACGGCATTATTGATGTCAAATGATTTGATGGCATTAGGTGCAATGGAAGCCGCGTTAATCAATGGATTGACGATTGGAAAAGATATTTCTATTATCGGGTTTGATGATGTATTTATCGCAAGCCAGAGTCACCCACCTTTGACAACGGTACGTCAACCATTAAAAGACATGGGTGCGGTTGCGCTCGATATTTTAGTCGCATTACAGCAACAACGTCCCATGTTATCATTCACAAATGAATTACCCACTGAACTTATCATACGAGAGACGACAGGACGACCAACTCCCTAATACCCAAATCAAAACAAAATCTCTGTCCACTCTTCTCTCAAATAATTTATCATCGTGCCCATCCAAACGCCATGATTTTTAGAAAATATCGTGCCATATTGCAAAGTGTAGGGGATGCGCATAAAGCACTATCCCCAAAGTAAGCATTACACATTAATCTTCAAATGGAATTGGCGTTACACCTCCACCAAATGGTGCATCAGGACGATCATAATCTCCCATTAATGCGCGACGTAAAGGAGTTGTACGCTCCAAGAAAGCAGGATCTGTTGCAAAACGATCTGAACGACGCACCCATGGTGGACTATAAATATAGTGCATATTATAACGGTCAAAATCTTCATTATTCGGCATCGGTGAATGCCAAACCCCATTATGAAATAATAAGACTGTACCTGCTTTACACAGAACATTATGTTGAATTGGGGAAACGGTTAAATTTTTGCGTTGATGTGCAGGTAAAGGAACTGGACTACGATGGCTACCGGGAAGCATCATCATATTACCCATCATCTCACGTGATTGATCCGTCAGACTATAACTTGCACGGAGTTGTAACAAGGGTAATGGGTAGCTGACCTGACTAAATTGATAGACTCCTGACCCATCTTGATGCCATCCAATACTCTGGCTTCCTGCTTGTTGAACCGTACACCACGCCGATTGTAAGACAAACTGATCGCCATAGAGAGCGCGCACTTTTGGCAATACGGCGGGATGATCTATCAAACGCTCAAGGGCAAGCTCAGTCTCAAAACCTTTACCAATTTGTCGCCAAACATCCTTTGTACTGGAATGGAGTCGTTTGGAAGCTTCTAAGGTCTCTTCAACTTCATCAGGGCTTAAAACATCTTCAATAATTACATAACCAAATGACTCGAACATAAAGCGTTCATCATCAGTCATTGCACCGGGTTGTGTTACAGGTATCATCTCATCTTATCCTTAGCGTCAGTGGTTTCGCCTAATGATAGATCATGCCAAAAGCAAATACAAATTAATCATTTCTAATAGCACCGCTCTCGCCTTGTTGCAAAAAAACGTTAGCTTCGTTATTCTGTGCTGTATTAATAGCAACAACATGTCGTAAATTGAAGTTAACCAAAGTGGCGTAATTTGAGCATAGAAGATTATTTAAAATCAATATTTTTGATGGGTGACTAACAATTATGGATGATAAACCAAAAGGCTATGCCAATCGTTTGACAGAATATGGAGATCGAGATTTTTCAATCTATATCCGTCGGACGTTTGCGAGTTCAATGGGATTTAGTAACGCAACACTCGATAAACCCATCATTGGGATAGTCAATACCTATAGTGACTTGAACAATTGCCATCGTGGGTTCAAAGAATTGGTTGAGGCAGTCAAACGGGGTGTATCAGCAGCAGGTGGTCTCCCCTTGGAGTTCCCTGTTATATCATTGGGAGAGGTGTTTCTGTCACCTACCAGTATGATGTTACGCAATCTGATGGCGATGGATGTTGAAGCCATGTTAAAGGCGCAACCACTTGATGCAGTGGTACTGATGGGTGGCTGTGATAAGACGCTACCTGCCCTACTGATGGGTGCGGCAAGTGCGGGAGTACCTGCAATTACATTGGCATCAGGTCCGATGTTAACTGGGAATTTTGACGGTGAGCGGGTTGGAGCATGTACGGATTGTCGGCGATTTTGGGCGCAATACCGACGTGGTGATATTGATCATGATACTGTTCAAGGGGTGCAATCTCATCTTGTCCCGACAGCTGGAACATGTGGCGTGATGGGAACAGCTAGCACAATGGCGTGTTTGACAGAAGCATTAGGGATGATGTTAC
>Ga0070729_10004249_pt1 | contig 15800 bp, 14 predicted proteins | sample tdDd472_FD_66725 | JGI IMG/M metagenome (GOLD analysis project Ga0070729, IMG submission 66725) | Marine sediment microbial communities from the Atlantic coast under amendment with organic carbon and nitrate - tdDd47.2 | ecosystem: Environmental > Aquatic > Marine > Coastal > Sediment | place... | reverse complement strand
GGGAATAGGAGTCTCTTTTGACGGTGCTTACAAAGTTACCTACAGTCCAAGGTATTAAGCATGAAAGAAGGATTTGAGAAAAGGACCGATCGAGAAGATATCTAGACACTGTTCAGGGAGTCCGTCAGGAAATTTATTATCCCCCTGCTGGTTCAAACACAACATCTATTGCATTTTTGTTCCGCATCATCATAAAGGCTAACGACAAAACAGAATTTATTAAAAAAAGAAGCCTAACCTTTATCTTTAGAGTCATCGGCCCCGTCTTCAGGCTCCTGTGTCAAAAGAGGAGTCTTGCCGGGCAACTTATCTCCAAAAACTTCACCGACAGAGCGATCTAGCCAGGTTATCAGGCGATCCTGCATTTCGGGTGTAACTTTGTCATAATATTTCATCCAACGAATTATTTGTTCTTCGCTACATCCGATTTGGCTAGCGCACTCTGTTGTACTTTTACCTTCTATACTCAGGGCATGTTTCAACCCCGTGGCGTAAAGATTACGTCGGCTTTGTGTGTTGAACCATCTTTTAGCCCTACTTTCTATTGCATCGAGCGCATGCCACGATAAAAGCCCGGCAAATAAAGATATCAAACTAAAGATAGGCAAGTTTAACTTGCCGAGTGAATCACTCCCACCCATAGCCAATTGGCCGGCCTTGACCGTAAGGTATATAGCTAAAGCAACTACGATACCAAAAATAGGACGAAACAAGTACCAACTAAGTGGACGAGACGGTCTGTCCAACCAACCATGTCCTTGTATCGTCATCTGGAGATAATACTTAGTAATATAAAGTAAACTACCAATGGCGCCGATGACAAAAACAAACAGAAGTTCTAACGATTCGTAGCCTAAAGTAGCTATGTATCTGGTATTAATTCCTAAATTGTAGAGGGGGTGTCTTTTTTCATTGGGAGAAATTTGTTGGAAAGGAAGTAGAATGGCATCAAACTCAGAAAGAGACTTGTAGTCTGTCAAGATGGTTGTGGCCTTTAATTGAGCCTGGGGATCTGAACCGATTATCAACGCCAGCATGGCCGCCGGTTTTTGATCACTGAAATCTTTTTCTAATGCAAGAATTGCACTATTTAATACCCCTAGGTTATTTTCAAATGTCAGTTGGGCGGTAGTTGTATCCTTCTCTTGAGGACTGCGACTTTTTTCCAAATTTGATCCTGATCGTTCTACTTCTATATCGGATAAATCATTAATAGCTGCCACTGACAATATCATCTTATTGAGCGCGTAAGCGATGTCTTTAAGTTCTTCAATCTCTTTATATTCTTCGGCAAGAGCTAAATTTTGTTCAACGGCTATTAAGGTTTTGCTTAATTCATCAATTGCATTGGGATAATCAAAAGGGGAGAGAGCTGCTGATGTTTGCTTTGCTACCACCAGATGTTCATCTTCAAGGTGTTGTATTTTTTCGTGGATGATTTCGAATTGATTGAGGCTTAATTTTTCTCTGTCATCGAGAATGGTTTCTTTCAAAACAAAAGATAAGTTCTTAATCTTTTGTATAGATGCATTAAACTGATTAGCTGCAGCACGACTACTTCGCAGATTGTCAATTTCTTTCTCTAAAGCGATTATATCTTCTTTATGTTTCTCAAAGTCCTCTTTCGATAAATCATTACCCAAATCTTTCAGAGCTGTTTTTAACTGCTGTGCAAGGATTTGAGATTCTACCGCTGCCTGATTTTGAAAAGAGCTCTGTTCGGGGTCCTGTTTTTCGCCTTTCTCCGGGGCTTGAATTACATATTGTCTCAGTTCTTTGGAAATCTCTTGAATTCCCATAAAAATTTCAACTATTTTCATAGAAGAGTTTTCAAAGAGTAAATCATGTAGATTGATTAACGCAGGTTTTAAGACACTTATTTCCTGTTCGTATTCAGCTTTGATGATAGAAGGGCTATCCTCTGCGTTACCAGATTTAATTTCATCTGCAGTATCTTCTTTTACCTTCTCTTTAAGTTGATAATTGCTGAGTTCTTTTACGGCATTTTTCAGGCTATCGAGTCGTATTGCCATTGCTCCGAAAGGTACTGGATACATTTCTTTTGGGGCTGAGTTGGATGAATCCATATGGTTATAGAGTTCTACCAAAACCCGTCGTGTTATCGATTCTTCGGTAAATAATTTTGCAACATTCTTTTGAAAATGTAAGGCCTCATGAAGGGCAATTGTCAGAACTATCAGGTAAATAAAGGCAGAGAAGATAAAAAACCACCTAATAATATAACCTATTCCATAACGGAAAAAGTCATGAATCGCTTTCATAGTTAATTGAAATATTTTCTTCATTGTTGCCCTCTCCTTGCAAACAGGTTTCTCCTTCCCGGCTTGATATCAAAAGATTATTGGCAATATGCGAATAATCCCCTTGAGAGTTTCACACAAAATGTATCCATAATTTTACTAAACTGGCTGCTGGCTTTTTTTATTCTTTGTTTCCAAGCTAGTTATGAATAAATGCATGAAACACGGATTATTAAAATTCAGTCTTGCAAAGACAGGAAGGTTCCTGAAGGCAGTGAATGCTGCTCCTTCAAAATTGGCCTGGTTGATTGCTAGCCAGGACTCGTTGAACAAAGAAAGCCTTTTGCATTTGTGGCGGTGCAAGTTCTTTTTCCTGGGTGAAGAGCCAACAGCTCAAGAGCACTGGCCACTGGCTTCTGAAGCATGTTTTGAATGAAGAAGTGATAAATTCTACTGTTTACGTTGATTGAATACACCGTCCCTGTCTTGAGGCAGGTTGAGTTGTATCTTTGAACAACAAGGTGAACGATCGTTTGATATAATATTTATAATAATTATTCATGGTAAGTCAACGTCATGTATTTGTATTTACGATGAAAATCATGTGTTTCCGGTGCAGTAACTCTCAATTGATGGTCAGGTTTATAAAAGTGGGTGAAATTCAGATGGTCGGAAGGCGCTTTGAAACGATGTCTGGGCCACGAGTTAGCTATTAAATAGAGGAAAGCAATTCTCTCTTTAACAGGTTCGTAAAGAATGGCTAAAGTCATGACGGTGTAATTAAAATGATTGTGGCTAATGGAACTCAGTTTTACTCTCGACGATTTCTTCTAAAAACTTTAAAGTTGCTGTATGCGAAGCGAACGATTTTTCAAAACTGATCTCCTACCCTTTGCCGAAGTACGTTACTCAAGAGGCAGCACTGCTCCTTTTAAACTCCACATGCACCGGACTTTTAGTATCGGGGTTGTAGACCAGGGAGAGGTGATGTATACGGTCAAAGGAAAGAAGGCACTCTTGGCCCCTGGTTCACTAGCCGTTGTAAACCCCGAGACCCTTCACTCCTGCAATCCGATTAACGATGCAGGAAGAAGTTATTACATGCTCTACCTTGATATTGATTGGTGCTTACGAGTACAGCAGTCGATGTGGGAAGTTAATGCATTCGTAGATGTTGAGAAAATCAGGATTGATGATGAACCATTGTATCTGCAATATTGTAAAACAATGGCGCAGCTCATGGACGAAAAAATTCATCTACAAGAAAAAGAGGAGGTACTGTTTGATTTAACTTGTGGTGTTTTTTCGGCTTCCTGCAGCTCTCAGCCAATAAACCAAGAGCGCATAGACGGTATTGAAAAACTGAAAAAATTATTGTCGACCGATCTGCAGAAAGATTTACCGCTTACCACGCTCGCCAAAGATCTTGACGCCAATCCTTATACCATGATCCGTCGTTTTAAAGCTGTTACCGGCCTAACTCCTCATAATTACCGAATGAACTGCAGGATAGAGCAGTCTAAAACACTTTTAAGACAGGGTAAGGATATTACCGAAACCGCTTTTCTATGTGGATTTTTCGACCAAAGCCACTTCCATCGTCACTTCAAGGCTATGACTACTGTTACTCCCCTGGAGTACCGAGTCAATTTTGTACAATAACCAAGGCAAACCATCGGCTATTCTCCACCAAACAATATGGAGGATATACCATGGAATTCTTACTCATAGCTTCAGCACACTTCTTGGCTCTACTCAGTCCTGGGCCCGATTTTTTTCTGATAATGCAGGCCTCACTGCGCTTACCAATCCGTTACGGTTTCGCCATCTGTTTCGGCATTGCTCTGGCCAATGGTGTATATTTGCTCTTTGCTGTTACTGGTCTTGAAGTTGTTCGAGAGACGACCTGGCTTGTCTCCCTTCTGAAATATCTTGGGGCGGTCTATTTAGTATTTCTCGGAATTATGTTGTTACGTGCACCTTTGCAATCGTTTGATAAACAAGGAGGTGATTCATTCCTTCAGATCAGGAATTTTAAACGCCAGTTTATCATTGGCTTTATGTCGGCCATCCTGAACCCCAAAAATGCAATATTTTACCTTTCCCTCTTCACAGTTATGGTTTCGGATCAGACCGGATTTCTCACCCGATGTCTCTATGCACTATGGATGATGTCTGCTGTATTCCTATGGGACTGCGGAGTGGTTATAGCGATAGGCCAGGAGAGGGTTAAAAGGAGGCTGGGAAGAAGTATCTATTATATTGAAAAAGTATCTGGAGTCGCACTCGCACTTTTCGGTATTTTCCTGCCATTTGCCTTATGATATGATTGGGAAAATTATTTATGTATGGATACAGAACCATTTGAACCCCAACCAACTCACCAGGTGTTTTTCAAAAAAATTATTTTACCATAAACGTAATTGGCAAATTCCTTTTTAGCATAAAGATACTGACCATTTTTACCAGTCGAGATTATGAAATAAATTTGATGAAAGCTCATAAAAGCGATAAAATTAAAGGGACAAGAAGTTTTCCTTGAGCGTATTCGTTCAGTCACCTTCAGTGAACAGGAGGGTCCAATGGACAAGTATCTAAAGGTCAAAGAGGCAATAAAAAGAAAATTTCCAGCAATTGAGAGCAATGAAAGCCTGACGACTGCTATGAACTGCATGGCTCAGGACGATGTTTCTGTTCTTGTCGTGAAAGCTGATGGAGAGCTAACAGGTCTCATCACTGTGTCTGATATGATGCACGGTCTTGCTAATGATTATGATCTTGAGGAAACGAAAATCTCGACATTTATGACTGGATGTAAAATCGATAACAAAAATTTGGATGCAAATTTATGCATTCAGCTCGATGAAGACCAGGATGTAATTTCGGCGATTAAGGTCATGTACGAAGGAGGAATAAATCATCTGCTCGTTACCGGTGTAGAAAACAAGCCTCTTGGTGTTGTTTCCAGTCTTGACCTAGTCAAGCTCATAGCTTCTATGTAAAATTCACAATACGCCTGCGAGAACAGTTACATTAATGGTCGTGACAGGCCACTGATTGCTTTTAAAACCAATATCATATTTGGTGCCGAAGATGGAGTCTCCGCTTAAATTTTGCTTATAGGTGGTTTTGAAACTGAGGATCTGGCCGGATATCGGTATGCTGACCTGTAGCATCCCCAGATGATCGCAAAAGAGGTTTTGAAACCACGACTGAACTGTCTCTTAATTACCCCAAATGATTCATCGGGTTTTAATTCCTAGAAAGAACTCGGTGCAAATCTTTTTCCAGCGTAAAGCGAAATGGAGGTGTACCATGCCCAAGTATCTATATCATGGCTCATATACCGATAAAGGCTTAAAGGGACTAATGAAAGATGGGGGCTCAAAGCGAATGAAGGTAACGAAGAAAGCTATTGAGTCATTAGGTGGGAGGATGGAGGCCTATTATTTTGCGTTAGGAGGTACTGATTTTTTTATTATTCTCGAAGCACCCGATAACGTACAAGCTATCACAGGTTCGCTGGTTGCAAACGCCAGTGGAACAGTAAAAGTCAATATCACAGCTCTAGTTAGCCCAGAAGAGGTCGATCTGGCAGTCAAGCAGACGATGGAATGGCGACCTCCCGGTAAATGAGGCGGCAGTGAGTGGCATTCTCTTTGAGACCGTGAGCAGGGCATATATGCCCTGCTTTTTGTACTGTTTCCTGTTCTGTCAGTACCGTTAAAAATATAGTTCCAGACTCTCTCCGAGAATCTTTTAACGCTCCAACTTTACCTCACGGCTGTTTGGGAAGGCCTGTCAAAAAGAATCAAATAGATGAGTAGAATGAAAAAAATCGTCACCTGTAGTGCAATTAGAAAGAATGTTGTGACGATTTGATTAGATAGGTTTTGTTTAGCTAAAATAATCCGATAATTCCTATCATGATTATCAATAAATATATCTTTATCTGCCTGTGTTGGTGTATAGAGTGCGAACAATTCATCGTGTGTCTTAAAAGGTAGGATTATGCCGTGTTTTTGGAAGATGAGCCGACCGACGACACTCCTTTCTTTTTCACTGTTCCCTGAGACAAGCAGCTTGGCCAATTCCGGATCAATTTTTTTTTCTGTATAATTAAGTAATGATTCGAGAGTAGAATAATTACTGATAAGTCCGTAAATTAGTATCGCATTGTTAATGAAAAATATCCCTATAAATGCAAAAGCGTAGAGTCTCTTTTTTTTAGCTTGAAGGGTCCAGAAACTCACAGGTAAAGAAATCGACAGCAGGATAAGTGCCGGGAATTTCACGATGGGTAGAATGAAAATATCTTTAGCAAAGATATATCCCATGACACTGGAGATCCACAACAATACTGTAACTAAGGGTATGTGTTTCAAAATAATTAGCGTTTTTTAGGTTGTTTAATTGGCTTCACCTTTATCATATCATTTATAGGTCATATGAATAGGTTTTGTTTGACCGGACAGTGTAAACCTCTATTTAGGTCATGAGATATCGGGGTTCATTTCGGTCTTTCGTGATGGATAGTTTTTCCTTTTTATTCTTCGAGCGTCCAATTTCTCAATCCTTTTCGTAAATTTTGAGCATGGTATCACCTTTTCCGAGGGTAATACCGAAGAGCCTCCTTCGATCTTTGTGATTGTTGAATTTATGAACTCTTGAAACCCATCGATCTTCATCCTCAATCCCAAGAGAATTAATATCATTATTAAGGAAATCAGCTGCCATGTGAACTTCGGATACTTGTTCATTTCATGTGCGCAGTATTCCATTGCGATCTGTGCCGTATCAAATGGACCTGTAATTACCATAATTGCTGTTGTGGAAATCGCTAAAGAGATTGAGGAATACTAAATTCAGGATCGCCCAGCGGGTCGTCATACCCTGTATATGCTTTTGTGGATGTATTCATTTTTTTGCGGTTAGCTCTCCAAAACTTTCTCGAAAATTTATCTTGTCTTTTTTTCGAGGAATTTTTTGCAATTTAGGGAGAGAATGTGAAATCATACTCTTATTGAAGAACTTTTGTGGCAACTCTATCTATAGGATTCTTTTTAAGAACAGGGGCAATATGAGTTTTCAGGGAAAGATAAGAGAATGGAATGATGACAGAGGGTTTGGATTTATAGAATCAGATGATGGAAGAGAAAAAGTTTTCGTTCACATGAAATCTTTTGTGAGGCGGTCAAAGAGACCTCTTGTTAATGATCTAGTAACCTACAGAGTATCGACTGATGAAAGGGGAAAGTTACAAGCGCATAATGTTTCTTTTTCTGTAGAACCTGTTCAGTTTAGTAATTATTTTCTGAAAAACTTGTCATTCCTTTTGCTGGTTGTTTTGTTCTTTGTATTCCTTGGCGTATCAGCGGTTTATGGGGTGTTACCATTTATGGTTTTCAGTTATTTTGTTATCATAAGTGGGATAACATTTTTCGCTTATTCTGTCGACAAATCTGCGGCACAAAATGGCGAATGGCGGCTCTCTGAGGACTCACTGCATGTCTTATCGATTTTAGGAGGATGGGCTGGCGCCTTAACTGCACAGGTGTTGATTCGACATAAATCGAAGAAGACCTCTTTTAAAAGGGTCTTTTGGGTAACTGTTGCTCTGAATTGTTTGTTGCTCTGTCTTTTGTTTACCGAAAAAGGTTCAATATTCCTCACTGATATTTCTAGTTTAATATAAAAGCATAATTCCCGTTTTTTTCCGGGAACGTGTGAAGGCCTATGTTTAACGGTAGGCGAGGAAGTCGACTCCCGTCTACTCAGAAAGATAATTTGGAATTATCTATTACTGTTAGGCTCTAACCGATGGTAAGATTAAATATACATCTCTACTTCGAATTACATGAAAAACACTCACTGTCCTTATGCTTTGATTCTATCAACAGATCTTATTGCTCAGATGCTCTGATACAACTCATTTGACTCAAAGGGCATGGTGTCATACAATTTCGTATGGGGTTGCTACTAGGGAATTATTATATCATCAATGATCATTGCCAATAGACCTCTCTCGGTCAAGGTTAGCTGACAATGAAATGTGAAAAAATTACAGAAATGAAGACACGTCCACTCTATGAATGGAGGAAAAAATGGTTGTTCATGTTGTCATTAAACGAAAGTTTAAAGTGAGTCATCCCGAAAAACTCATCCCACTTCTGAGTGAATTGAATGAACGGGCTAAAATCCAAGAGGGATACATATCAACAGACACCTTGCAAAGTACTGAAGATAACGAGTCTTGTTTGGTAATAAGTAAGTGGGAAACAGAGGAAGATTGGGAAGCCTGGTTTAAAAGCAAAGAAAGAAGAAATCTTCAGGGAAGCGTCGACAGCCTCATTGGAGAACGAACCTTTTACGAAATATTCAAGCCAATGGCATAGAGGTTCAGGCCCTTGTCAGGTCATCTTTACTGACCTGCAAAATAGACCTTACACTTTCTTTTAACCATGAAGTTCGCCAGGGTGCATGAGGTTTTCTTCCATATGACGAAGTTCATCTATCCCTGAGACTATGATTTCAGGATCCGGGTACAATTCTTCATCCGGAAGCTTATCCTTGTATTTCATATTATATAGGAGATATTTTATACAGTTAATACGTGCAGCCTTTTTATTGTCGGAGCGAACGATCATCCATGGGGCGGTTGTACGGTTGGTTTCGGAAAGCATCTGAAATTTACGGATGGAATACTGGTCCCAGCATTCTTGAGCAAGATTGTCCACCGGTGAAATTTTATAATGTTTCAGGGGGTCTTTTTTTCTACTTTCAAATCTTTCTTGCTGTACTTCCCTTGAGACTGAAAAATAAAATTTGAACAGTTTGATGCCATCTTTAACGAGAAGCTCTTCGAGCATGGGCACGTCCTTCAAAAACCGCTTGTTCTGTTCATCGGAACAGAATCCCATGACCGGTTCCACCATTGCCCTGTTATACCAACTCCGATCAAAGAAAACAATCTCACCGGCCGATGGAAGGTGGATAGTATACCTCTGAAAATACCACTGTGTTAATTCTGTGTCGTTTGGTTTTGTAAGGGCGACAACTCTCGTGTTTCTTGGGTTAAGATGAGCGATAAAACGCTTAATTGTACCACCCTTGCCGGCAGCATCTCTGCCTTCAAAAATTGCAAGGATTCGCCCTCCACTGACTTTCATGTCCAGCTGGAGTTTCATCAACTCGATTTGAAGATTTTTAAGTTCCTGTTCGTATTGCAGATGACCTTCTTTGATCCAAATTGGAATCTTGTCTTTATGCTCTTTTTTACCGAAGTTTTTCAGAGCAGTTCCTTCAAACAAACTGACATGCTCCTGTTTCCCTTTCTTTTTCTGACTTTCTTTCTTACCCATGGCCGAAGTACCCCCAAAGACATGATTGAAAGTTATTTTAAAGTTTATGTCCTCTGCTAAAAATTGATTGGTTTGCTGAACCAAAAAGTTTCATATATCTAATATTACAGTGATTAAAACCACGGGTCAATGTACAGCTAAGGCGAAGTGGTCGTTTCTGGAAATCGTAATTTAGTTTTCCCCTTCTTACGATACCTTTACCTTAAGTATATCGTAAAGCGGGCTCATTATAAAGGCATGAAGCTATTTTCAAAAGGTGTGATCTGGAACCCAACTTGAGCGAAGTGGAGTAACTTCTTCCTCGATAATCTGAAATTGTCTTGGATCAACAATATTCATGCAAAAAGAGCGTACCTACCTGATAACCTGTTAGTTATTTCATTGAAAAAATCTTTCTCCTCTGGTAGCACTAACACTAAATAAGTGCAGATATTTCAGCTTTAAAAAACAGGATTTTGTAGAAAAGAACGTAACCACCTCTCATGGCGCTCTGTCAAATAGTGAGGCTGGAGGAGGAATCATTTTCTATATATAAAATTTTACCTTGAGAAAAATAATGGGCGTCGAGATAAAGTTTTCAGGGAATGGTGTAGGTGTGGAGCTTCATGCTTTTGGAGTTGTTCACGGTCGTGAAATAATAGAAGCTAATATAGAAATTTATCACCCGAAACACTTACGCAAACAGAAATATAAGATAATCGATAAATCAAAATGCACTGAATACAATGTTTCAGCCAAGGATATTGAATTTATAGCTGAACTGGATAAAGAAGCATCGCTACTAAATCCAAGACTATTAATAGCTATCATTGAATCTAAAAGCTTGCAGTTCAGCTTAACAGGTCTCTGGCAAGCTTATGTTGAAGGTTGCGGCTTCAATACAAAATCATTCAGAGATCGACATTCAGCCTTAGATTGGATTGCTGAGAACCTGAAATCGAAAAAAATCATCACTAGACCTGCACTCAAATATAATTGGCTTGTAAAATGAAAAGGGAAGGGTCCCTTAGAACCCTCTCCTTTTTTAAGCGGATGTACGATTTTTTTTACTACGAAGTATATAGCATTGAGGGTGTTATGCTACTTTCAGTAGCATCCTATTAAATCCCCAAAAAAAGATCGTAGTGTTATCAGGATCCTCTGGAATTAGCTTTCGTGTTCCTAAAATCAAATTATTCAATTTACTTTCATTTCGCCTAACCCTTATGATACTCTGGTGAATAACAACAGTAGTAGCATGAGCTTCTTGTCCCACTATCAATTGAGTGATTGAATATGCTGAATAAGGCCCCAAAGGTTGTTGCCAACATAGCCCAAAATAGACTGCATATAACTATTGCCGGAAATCTGAGCAGAGGAATCCTTGATAAACTCTATACGGAAATCAGATTTTGCGTGGCAGATCTTCGTCCTGGATTTGGTGTAATAACGGATCTTTCAGATTGTACAATAGCCGCTCTTAGTGGGATTCCAACTTTTAGAAAGATAACCAACTATCTTATCACAAACAAGGTCGGTGGAGTGGTTCGGGTAATAGATGAAAAAAAGGTAGTTCTCAGGCAGTTGATTAATTTCACCGCAAAAATACAAGGTTACAAGGCGGACCATTATTACAGTTTGGCAGAGGCAGAAGCTGCGCTATCAAGGGCGCAGAGGCGAGATGGTTTACGATTCGAACTCCATGAACAGTCTGTCAAATTCAGCATAGGTAATCTAGAAGGTAATGGTTCTGTATATGATTTATCAATCAGCGGTTGTGCTATAAAAACAACCGACGAACTGCCAGCTGTTCTAAACAAGATCTTCATCTCAATAGAATTCAATAAACACGAAAAAATAATGGAAATTTTTGAGTTTAAGGCGGAAGTTATTTGGGTCGAGCGTGAAAGTTTTGGTGTTAAATTTGAAAATATGGATAATGAGCAAAAAGAGCAACTATGGGAACGTCTAATATATGAATCTAAATGCGAGTTACCCTAATCTGTTCTTATTAAGATTACTCCAGACTATCTTTGAAGACTGCGGGAGTCGAACCCCCAAGCCTACCAGCAAATTAGAGCCTCCACACACTTTTGGGGAAAAACGGGAAAATTGAAAATTCTTGAGAAAACAATTACTTAGGTACGGCAGCGTTAACAGCACAGCTCGAGCTGGATCCAGTTGAGCAGCCCCCCAGTCTCTATCAAAAGTATTTTCCAGAGAAAAAATGATAACGAGGTCTAGTCTTGCCTATTCAATTCTCTGCACTAATTCACGGATCCGGCCCGTTTCCACCACTTCCAGAAACTGCTCACCGAGCCTGCTGCTCATTACCACCGTTTTCTCCCAGGCTGCAATACGCTCATCATCACGCCCAGAAAGACTGACAAAGTGACGCCGATCCGGAATCTCTTGCCCCGGCAACTCTGCTACAAACGAAGGGGACGGAGACAGGAGAAGGACATCGGAAAGCATGCGGCCATCGGCTAATCGGCTCGGTTGTTTGTGATCAAACCAGCCTAATGTCACCTTTGAGTAGAAGTGCGGATAGAGCACAATGCCGTCCTCTCCGGCAAGAAAGTCAAAAGCAGGATGATAGTGAAAGAGACCACCATCCCTGTAGGCGGCCCTGTCCAAGCCAGAAATATTGCGAACACTTTTCATTACATAGGGGATTGAGCCGCTGGCAAGCAAAGCCTGCCGAAAATTTTCATGTGAAAGTGGCACCTCTCCGGCAGGAAATTCACCATTCATACAAAATGGCGGAGAGTCCCTCTTATCGTAAAAGAGCAATGGCTCGCAGACCCTGCGAAATAGGTTGCGGGAAATCCGGTTAGCCAGCCAGGTCATTGCCAGACCAAACATTTGAATCTTTGGATTATCAGATGCAAGCGGTCCCCGGCAACGAACAGCAGAAAGATGCAGGCGGCAGTACGGATGACTCAACACTTCTTCAGGGACACCCGGTCCCAGAAACCTATTCATAATCCGCTCAGCTTCAACCGCAACCTGAGCTGGAGTTATCTTGCCCTGGTAATACGTATGAATATAGGCTTGGGCGAGGTTGTCGAATGCGGCCTTGGGGTTTTGTCGGGCCGCCGCCACAGATTTCCAGGATCCGATTGAGGTACCATAAAGATGCAACGGCTTATTACGGCCGACAAACCACTGCCCAAAAAGCGCAGTTTCCAGACCGTGCAGCACCAGCCACTTGGCCGCACCTGAAGCACCTACTACCATTTTCACATCATCGGCACAGAGCCCACCCGATCTAATTCGTTCGTAAGCTCTGTGCCCAGCCAGAAAAAGTATATCCATTGTTCTCAGAATATTTTAAACAAGGATTAGCCCACATGTCCCCATGTGAACGTCACTTATCAAGGGAATGCCACCATTTTTTGCAAATCCTCATCCCACAATTTTAAACGGTAGCAAGCCCAGCCGTTCGTTATAGTAAGTGGTGACATAGCTTGCAATGCCGGAACGGCGTTGTAACACTCTCTAAGACGGTAATTGGGAATCACGGGATCGATATGATGAATGTGGTGGTAACCGATGTTGCTGGAAAACCAGTTCAACACAGCCGGCAATTTTAAAAATGAGCTGCCCTTCATGGCGGCAGAGAATGGAGTCCAGTCGCCCTTTCGTGCCCAGTATCCCCCCTCGAACTGATGGTGCACATAAAACAAAGATATTCCCACACCACCAGCAAACCACAGTACCGGGAATTGAATTATAAAGTAGATAGACCACCCCATAATCCGTGATGCAGCAAATGCTCCAGCAAAGATGAGTAGAAAAGTAAAAAGAATGTTCATACGCTCTTTAGGTTTAACCATGAAATATGAGGGGCGCCTGTTGAGCAATAATGCTCCGAATCCGAACAGCAAAAGAGGGTTGCGGTAGAGTCTGTACCGTAAGCGTTTCATCGTTGATGCGTTTTCATATTCCTTTTTGGTCATAGTCCATATATCTCCACAACCTCGCGAATCGAGATTAGCGTATGTTCCATGGTGCCTGAGGTGCGTGAAACGCCAAATTTCGAATGAAGTAAATAAAAGCACACCGAGAAAGGTACCGAAAAATTTGTTGATGTTCTTCGATTTAAAAAGGGAGTAATGCACACAGTCATGAAACAAAACGAACATCCGGACCAGAAAGGCGGCGGCTGTCAGGGTAAGAAACAGCGTCAATATATACGGATAGCCTAGTTGTATCGATCGGATCGCCAAATACCATAAACAGAAATAGGGGATTATCGTGTTTATCAGTTGCCAGGTCGCTTTCAAACTATTGGAGGCCCGAAAAACTCTCAGTGAGTGATACCAATCGGGCCACATGTGACCCTTTTGTATCTTTGTCTCACCGAGATTGAAGCTATTCGATTTATGTATGGCCATACTCAGAATTTCACCTTGACGATTATATTTTGTACCTTGGTCGGTCCCATTTTTTTAGAAAAAAATCTAGGGAAAAGGGAACGGATACAATTTCCATAACAAAACCAGAGTAAATTAAACAAGTGATAACAGAAATAAGGGAATAATGGGACGGATTTCTAAAACCCTGAAGGTCATCTGGAAGAATCTCTGACGGGTGGCAAATCAAAATGTATAGGCATTCGGCCTCTTGTGAACGAGGGTATCGCAGGAAGCATCTTCACCCCGTCAGGTTGAAAACAGCTTACTCTTGCCTCTGCTAATATTGAATCTGTGATTGCACGATACTGCTGTAATACTCTGATTATTGCCGAGTAGTCTTTCTTTCTGTATAACCTTATTAAAAGCGTGTTCTACAGTTTCTATATAATTACTTGTTAGGCTGAAAAAGGAGGCGTTATGAAAAACGGTATAAAAGGAGCGACCTGGATTGTATTTTGTGTATTGACAGCTTCTTTATTCTTTTCGTCTGCTCCAGCCGGGCAAGCGGAAAAGTCGGTTTCAGTGCCCAAATTGGAGCACTATGAGGACAGAGCAATTGGTTTTTCCATTGATTATGACGCTGACAAACTAACCAAGGAAATGGGAGATTTCGGTTCATTTGTTTTCAGGCGGGCATCCGCCGAGGGCATGCCATCCCTGGGGATAACTGCCGGGCCTTATCCATCGGGTACAACTTTGAAGGATACGGCGGGCCTGGTTTCAAGTGCGTTGCCAAAGATGATACCCGACTGCCTGATTCATAACGTCATCAATCATCAGTTAATCAAGCTGAAAGATGGCAGCAAGGCCAATTATTTTGAAATAATAATGAATGTCGGAGAGTCAGAGTTGATATCCGCCTTTGTCACAGCGCAAAAGAACGACCGCCTAATTGTCTTTGGTGCCGCGGACAACCAGGATGAATCCATGGAAAATCTAACGGCTATGGTGAAATCCTTGAGGCTTGATGTCAAAGTGGATGAGGCGGCTATGATGGCAAGAGGCTTTGCCAAAGACGGCAAGTTTGTTCGAACGAATTCTCCTGCCTTTACGTTAAACTATCCTAAAGCGTTTCAAAACAAGGTGCTGGAATCCTACCAGATTTTCAAAGCCGGTATTCCCCAGGGGTTGCCATCGATGGCAATATCGATTTTACGGCTTCAGATCGGTGAAGATATTAACATGCAGTTAAAGAGATTGGCGGGGGCATATGCCGATGGGATGAAACTCGTGGGCAGTGATATTAAAATTGTCTCACAGGATCCGATAACAACTTATAAGGAATTCGATGCCTATCAGATTCAAATCAGATGGCGGTTTCAGAGAAAGGTTCCCCTGACAACCGTCGTTCACATAATTGCAAAGGAGAACAAGGCGATACAGCTGGCAGGACACACGTTATACGACATTGAAAAACTAACGGATATCTTCCAAACGATTAACCTTAATCCATGATAAATTTCCAATAACGATTAAAAATGTACAACCGTTTTGCTTTGAATGTGCGCACAATCTGTGCGGGGACTTAAGACACGGGTATTGATATATTGTTAACACTGCCAATTCTACGATTTTGGTTTCGCACTTTTCTCGTTAGTTAATACTATTCCTGTATCTTTAATGCGTGACCAAGCCCCTTAAAATCACCCAAAATGCAGCACTCTGAATTATTGATAATTCCAAACAATCAAGACTGGAACAATCTTGAATATTATTCCTCGATTACTGAATCGAACGCTTCATGCATCTTCTTTGTATTCCAATCTCGGTAGCCTGTA
>Ga0070729_10004245_pt1 | contig 15809 bp, 13 predicted proteins | sample tdDd472_FD_66725 | JGI IMG/M metagenome (GOLD analysis project Ga0070729, IMG submission 66725) | Marine sediment microbial communities from the Atlantic coast under amendment with organic carbon and nitrate - tdDd47.2 | ecosystem: Environmental > Aquatic > Marine > Coastal > Sediment | place... | reverse complement strand
GTGCGCAACGCATTGTCGGTCGAGATGCGCGCCGCCATGTACGATGCGCTCGAGGAAGTCGAGCACGACGACAGCGTTCGCTGCGTGGTGTTGCGCGGCGCCGGCGGTCATTTCATGTCCGGCGGCGATATCAAGGCATTCAACGATTATCTTGAGATGAGCGGCAAGGAGCGCGAGATCGCCTTTGAGCGCCGGGTGCATGGGCTGCATCCGATGATCATGATCATGAAACGGATGGCGAAGCCGGTTCTGGCGAGCGTCGAGGGCGCGGTGGCCGGCGCCGGGCTGTCGTTCATGATTGCCTGCGACCTGGCGATCGCCGCCGACACGTCCTACTTCGCTTTTTCCTACGTCAATATCGGCGCCAGCCCGGACGGTTCGGGCACCTATCACCTGCCGCGCATCGTCGGCGTCCGCAAGGCGCTGGAACTGGCGATTATGGGCGAGCGTTTCGATGCCGCGGAAGCGGAACGCCTGGGGCTGGTCAACTGGGTGGTGCCGGAAGCCGACATCGCCGAAGAGACGGCGAAGCTCGCCCGCAAGCTCGCCTCGAAACCCGGCCAGGCGGTCGGCGCATCCAAGCAGATGATGTATGCGAGCCACGCCAATTCGTTGGAAGCCCAACTCGCGCTCGAAGCGCGCAACTTCGCCCGCTGCGCCGGCACCGAGGACTGGGCCGAGGGCGTCCGCGCCTTCATGGAAAAGCGCAAGCCCGAGTTCAAGGGCCGGTAGGGTCCCCCTATCGCGTTCCGCCCGTCGCTTGTTATAACCGCCGCAATTCGTCCCTAACTATCTACCGGTCACAACCGGCGGAATTTCCCATGTCCTTTCTGGCAGATATCCTTTCCTCGATCGCCGAACGCGGCAAATCTCTGGTCGATTTCGACCAGGTGCCGGGCTCGGCCCGCTCCGTCGAGCATCTCGACGGGCTCTGCGACCGGCTGCTTTCGGGCGCCGGCGAAGCGTCCGGGCTGGCGATCGCCAGCGAGATCCTCCACATCTACGCGAGCCTCGACGACGAGGCCAAGACCGGCTTCTTCAAGAGTCTCGCCGGCAATTACGGTCCGGACTTCGGCGCCATGGAAACGGCCGCGCAAGCCTTCCTCGACACGCCGGGCGCGGTCAGCGCCAATCGGCTCCACCGCGCCTCCGAGCCGCGCCGGCAGGAGGTCTTCCGCCGCCTCAACCAGGCGCCGGGCGGCACCGGCCGGCTGATCTCCATGCGCACCGACCTGCTCGCCCGTTTGCGCGCCGATCCCGATCTGGCGCTTGTCGACGACGACCTGAGACATCTCCTCTCGTCCTGGTTCAATCGCGGCTTCCTCGAGCTGAGGCGGATCAACTGGCAGACGCCGGCGGCGACCCTTGAGAAGATCATCGAATACGAGGCGGTGCACGAGATCACCGACTGGGACGATCTGCGCCGCCGCATCGACCCGCCCGACCGGCGGCTCTACGCCTTCTTCCATCCGCGCCTCGCCGATGAGCCGCTGATTTTCGTCGAGGTGGCGCTGACCGGGAAGATCCCCGATTCCATCGACTCGATCCTCAATCCCGACCGTGAGATCGTCGATCCGAAGGACGCCAAGGTCGCGGTGTTCTATTCGATCTCCAACTGCCAGACGGGCCTGAGGGGCATTTCCTTCGGCAATTTCCTGATCAAGCAGGTGGTCGAGGATCTTTCGGCCGAACTGCGGACGCTGAAGCAATACGTCACCCTGTCGCCGATTCCCGGCTTTGCCCGCTGGCTCGGCGAACAGGCGGAGGAACTCGGCGGCGAAGCGGCGGAAGTCCTCGGCTATCTCGCCATGGAGGACTGGTGGAAGGATGCCGATCTCGCAAAGCGCATAAAGAAATGGCTGGAGCCGGCGGTCGGCTATTATCTGGTCGAGGCGCGCTCGAAGCGCGGCCGGGTGATCGATCCCGTCGCCCGGTTCCACCTGGGCAACGGCGCCCGGCTCGAACGGATCAACTGGCTCGCCGATACCGGCCCGGCAGGGCTAACCGCCGCCTACGGGCTGATGGTCAATTATCTCTACAAGCTCGACGAGATCGAGAAGAACCACGAAAAATTCGCCAGCGGCCAGACGGTCAGCGCCAGCCAGGCGGTGACCAAGCTCAGCCGCGCCGCGACCGGCCTCGAGCCGAAACCCGAGGCGGAAAAGACAAAGGGAGAAAACGCGTGACGGGCAATCTCTTCGACGCCGTTATGGAGCGCAGCCCCGGCGGCCACCGGACCTTCCTCGAAGTTCCCGGCGGTCCGGTCTTCACCTATGGCGACCTCGCCGACTGGTCGGCGCGCTACGCCAACGCGCTTCTCGCCGTCGGGGTCAGGAAGGGCGACCGGGTGGCGGTGCAGACGTCGAAACTCGCCGACTGTTTGTGGCTCTATCTCGGCTGCCTGCGGGTCGGCGCGGTCTACCTGCCGCTCAACACCGCCTACACGCCGGCCGAGGTCGACTATTTCCTGCGCGACGCCGAAGCCGCCCTGTTCGTCTGCGACGCGTCCCGCCTCGACGCCGTCTCCGAGATGGCAAAGGCCGCCGGGGTCGGCGCCATCGAGACGCTCGATCCATCGGGCGAGGGGAGCCTGCAGCGGAAGGCCGCAGCGACGACGGCCAGTTTCGAGACGGTCGATATCGGCGACGACGACCTTGCTGCGATCCTCTACACCTCGGGCACCACCGGCCGTTCCAAGGGGGCGATGATCTCCCACGAGAACCTGCGCTCGAACGCCGCCGCGCTGGCCGAAATCTGGCGCTTCACCTCCGACGACGTGCTCCTGAACGCGCTGCCGATCTTCCACACCCACGGCCTGTTCGTCGCCACCAACACGGTGCTGATGTCCGGCGCGTCGATGCTGTTCCAGCCGCGCTTCGACCTCGACGCGATGATCGCGCTGATCCCGCGCGCCACCGTGATGATGGGCGTGCCGACCTTCTATATCCGCCTGCTCGGCGATCCGCGTTTCGACCGCGAGCTGACGGCCAACATGCGGCTGTTCATCTCCGGTTCGGCGCCGCTGTCGGCCGACATCCACCAGCAATTCTCCGCCCGCACCGGTCACAATATCCTCGAACGCTACGGCATGACCGAGACCAACATGATCACCTCGAACCCCTATGACGGGACGCGCAAGCCGGGCGCCGTCGGCTTCCCGCTGCCCGGCGTCGATCTCAGGATCGCCGATCCGGAGACGGGGACGCCGCTGCCGCAGGGCGAAGTCGGGGTGATCGAGCTGAAAGGTTCCAATGTTTTCAAGGGCTACTGGCGGATGCCGGAGAAAACGGCGGAAGAGTTTCGCTCCGACGGCTATTTCACCACCGGCGATCTCGGCTTCATCGACGGCGACGGCTATGTCACCATTTCCGGCCGCGGCAAGGACCTGATCATCTCCGGCGGCTTCAACGTCTACCCGGCCGAGATCGAGACGGCGCTCGACAGCCAGGCGGAGGTCGCGGAATCCGCCGTGATCGGCATTCCGCATCCCGATTTCGGCGAGGGCGTCGTCGGCGTGGTCGTGGCGGCGAATGGCGGCACCGTCGACGAGGGGGAACTACGTCGACGACTGGAGACAGAACTCGCCAAGTTCAAGGTTCCCAAACGCATCGTCACCGTCGACGAACTGCCCAAGAACACCATGGGCAAGATCCAGAAGAACGTGCTCCGCGAGACGTACAAGGGGCTGTTTTCCTAGGCCATGGGTCCATACCGGACAGCCGGAACGTGGTGATAAGCATGGATTCCCGCCCTCGCGGTAATGACGGAGAGTGTGTGGGAAATCAGAGAGTTATCTCCAACTGAAGCCCCACAATTTCCCCGTCATCCCCGCGAATTTCTCCATCATCCCCGCGAAGGCGGGGAGATGGATCCACGCTTGTCGGGTTGGCACGGCGAAAAACGTCTCCGGCATCGTCCGAAAGTCCCTACAGCTTGTTGATCGAGTTCCCGCCGTCGGCGATCAGCGCGCTGCCGGTGACGAAGGACGACTGGTCGGAAACCAGGAACTTCGCCGCGTTGGCGATCTCCGTGGCGTCCGCCAGGCGCTTGAGGGCATGCAATCCGGCTATGAACTCGTGATAGGCGGGATCGTCGCCGGCCATCGCCGTCAGGGTGCCGCCGGGAAGCAGCGCATTGACGCGGATATTCTCCGGTCCGTGTTCGGCCGCGAGCACCTGCGTCATGCCGATCAGGCCGGCCTTCGCCGCCGCATAGGCGCCCATGCCGGGAAACCCGGCAGTGTAGCCGACGAAGGACGAGGTGAAGACGATGGAGCCGGCGCCGCGTTTGCGCATTGCAGGGATCTGGTGCTTTGCGGCAAGAAAGCCGCCGGTCAGGTTGACTCCTATCACATTGTGCCAGTTCGCTTCCGTCATGTCGGGAATCGACGTCATCTCGCCGGTGGTCCCGGCATTGTTCAACGCCGCGTCGAGCCCGCCGAAGCGGCTCTCGGCCAGCTCCACGAGAGCGGCGTTGTACTCGCCGTCCTCCACGTCGCCGGCCAGGAAATCCGCTTCCCCGCCATCGCCGGCGATTTCCTCGACGATTTCCTCGAGCAGCGCCTTGCGGCGCGCGCCGAGCACGACACGCGCTCTTTCCTTCGCGAAGATCCGCGCCGCGGCAGCGCCGATTCCGCTGCTCGCGCCGGTTACTATAATTGTCTTGCCGTCCAACATGATCTCGTTCTCCCTTTGTTGAGGATCGGCGGACAGATAGGGGGGTGAGGCGGGTCGAAACGACCCGTTTCTTGCGTGGCCGATCTTTTTCGAAATCGCATGGCGGACGACGCTGCCCGCGCCGCATCGTCGCAAGTTTTACGTCCCGCCAATTTCCGCTTGAAGAGCTCCCCGAATTGGGTCTGATGGCGGAACAACGTTCGATCGGACAACGAAATGTTCCAGCGCAGGATCCCCGAATGGTTGCGGCACGCGCCGGCGCCGGGCATCCGAGGGTTCGCGGTCCTTGCGGGGCTGGACGCCGGCGCGCGCGGGATCCTGATTTCGGTGTTTCCGATCGTCATGTACCGCGAGTTCCAGGACGCAGGCCTGGTCTCTGAATTCTACTTCTTCGTCGGCATCGCCTCCATGACCGCCGCGCTGATGGTGCCCTGGCTCACGCGCTTCGTTCCCAGGCGCTGGATGTACACGGTCGGCGGGTCGCTCTACATCGTCAGCGGGTTCCTCGCCCTCGAAGGCACGCCGGCGACGACCGCCCTTGCGTTACTCTCCTACACCGTCGCCGTGGTCACGATCTTCGTCTGCTTCAATGCCTATATCCTCGACTACGTCGCCCGGTACGACCTCGGCCGGTCCGAGACCCAGCGGCTGTTCTACTCGGCGCTCGCCTGGACGGTCGGGCCGGCCAGCGGCATCCTGCTGCTGAAATGGTGGCCGCCGGCGCCATTCGTGCTGTCCATGGTCATGGCGTCGATCCTGCTGGCCGTGTTCTGGTGGATGCGGCTCGGCAACGGCAAGCAGATCGCACGAGCACGCGCACCGGCGCCCAATCCGGTCGCCTATCTCGGTCGTTTCTTCGTCCAGCCGCGCCTGATCGCCGGCTGGCTGTTCTCGGTCATCCGCTCCTGCTGCTGGTGGATCTACGTGGTCTATCTGCCGATCTTTGCCGTGGAGAACAGGCTCGGCGAGTATCTCGGCGGCACGGCGCTGTCGATTTCGAACGGGCTCCTTTTCATCACGCCCGTGATGCTGACCTGGATGTATCGCCACTCGGTCCGCCATGCGATCCGGATCGGATTCCTTGTCGGCGGGTTTCTGTTCATAGCGGCGGCGCTGGTCGCCGACTGGCCGTGGTTGACGGTTTTCCTGCTGATGGCGGCGACCCTGTTCCTGATCCTGCTCGACATGTGCGCCGGCCTTCCATTCCTGATGGCGGTGAAGCCGTCCGAACGGACCGAGATGTCGGCGATCTATTCGACCTTCCGGGACGTTTCCGGCGTCGTCAGCCCAGGCGTCGCCTGGCTGGTGCTGCTCGCCCTGCCGCTCAACGCGGTCTTCGCCGCCGGCGGGGCGGGGATGCTGATCGCATGGCTCCTCGCGTCGCGACTGCATCCGCGTCTGGGCGCGCAGCGCACCGTTCGCCGGGCCGAAAGCGAGCCGGTTGCCGCTTCGGCTTCGGGAAGCGCGCCTCCGGCCCCGCCGGTGTCCGAGCCTCCCCGGTCGTCGTGCGGTTGAACGCACCTGGACGCGCCGGAGGGAGGCAATGTCCTGTTATACCGTTCGCTGTATGATGCCGCCGTGACACCAGCAAGGAACCGCCCGGCGCATTCCCCATGAGAACGCCGGCGGCAAGACGAATGACACATCAACCATGTCCAGTCGGTATGCCGGCATGATCAGGCGCATCCTGCTGCCGGTGATTTTCGGCGTCCTCGCCTGGGGTTTCTGGATCTCGCCGGATTTCAAGGAGATCGCCGCCGGCGTCGCGATCTTTCTGTTCGGGATGATCTTCCTCGAGGACGGCTTCCGCACGTTTACCGGCGGGCTGGTCGAACGCATCCTGACCCGGATCACCGACCGCTACTGGAAGAGCCTGACATTCGGCATCGTCTCGACGACCCTGTTGCAGTCGAGTTCGCTGATATCCGTCATCACGATCTCATTCCTGAGCGCCGGACTGCTGACGCTGTCGGCCGGCATCGGCATCGTTTTCGGCGCCAATCTGGGCACCACCACCGGCGCCTGGCTGGTCGCGGGCTTCGGCCTGAAGATCAATCTGTCGTCCTACGCGATGCCGATGCTGGTCTTCGGCGTCATCCTGGTTTTCCAGTCGTCGCGCACCCTGAAGGGGATCGGCTACGTCCTGTCCGGGATTGGCCTGCTGTTCCTCGGCATCCACTACATGAAGGAAGGGTTCGACGCCTTCAAGGAGACCATCGACCTGACCCGGTTCCGGATGTTGGGTTTCGCCGGCCTGCTGGTCTATTCGCTGATCGGAATGGTCGCCACCGTGGTGATGCAGTCGAGCCATGCGACGCTGATCCTCATCATCACCGCGCTCGCCGCCGGCCAGGTGTCCTACGAAAACGCGCTCGCGCTCGCCATCGGCGCGAATGTCGGCACCACGGTCACCGCGATCATCGGCTCGCTTTCCGCGAACTACCAGGGCAAGCGGCTGGCGTTGGCGCATCTGGTGTTCAACGTCTTCACCGGGCTGATCGCGATTGTCTTCATCCACCAGTTCGTGGCGGCGGTGGAATGGTTCAGCGTCCGGGTCGGCATCGCCGCGACCGATTACACACTGAAGCTGGCGGTTTTCCACACGATGTTCAACATTTGTGGCGTCATCGCAATGTCACCGGCGATCGGCATCATGGTGCGTATGCTTACCCGTGTCGTGCCAGAACCGAAGATCGCTTTCATCGAGCCGAAGTTCCTCAATGACAGCATCCTCGAATTTCCCGAAACGCTGTTCGAGGCGGCGAAGAACGAGACCCTGCATCTCTACGACAGTGCGCTGGAGATCATCACCCACGGGCTCAATCTGCACCGCCACGTGGTCCTGTCGGAAACCGACATGGAGGCCTTCCTCGAGACCGACCGCACTTTGATCGACATCGATCTCGACACCCGCTATGCGCGATCGGTCAAGGCGCTGCATTCGGCGATCGTCGGCTATCTCAGCCGCGCCCACGCGCATCTTCCCCAGGACTATGCCGACCGCATCTACCTGTTGCGCAAGGCGAGCGGCGAGATCGTCCAGGCGGTCAAGGACGTCAAGCACCTGCGCAAGAACATCGTCAAATACGTGCGCTCGCCGAACGCGACGGTCCGCCGGGAATACAACGCTCTGCGCTATCCGATCGCGATGGTGATCCGGACCTTCGATCGCCTCAGGAAGCAGGACCCCGAAGTCGACGTTCTCGATTTCGACCAGTTCAAGATCCTCATCAACGAGGACAACAGCGTCGCGACCGGCGCGTTGGACGGCCTGATCCGCGACGGGCGCGTCACTCCGGAAATGGCGACGTCGCTGATGAACGATTACGGCTACGCGCGATCGATCGTCTGGAACCTGGCGAGCGCCGGCGAAATCCTGTTCGGCCACGCGGATGCCGCTGCGCGGGATGCCGAGACGCTGCTGCGGCTCGACGAGGAGGAAATCGAGGGACTTCTCGGGAAAGACGCCCCGTCGGAGGACGTTCGGCAATGAAACGCAGGACGATCCTGTCGAGGCTGGGCTTTCTGACCGAGGCCGATGATGTCGGCAGGAAGCAGCGTCAGGCGATTTCGGAGCTGCTTGAAAAGCTCTCGAAGAAGGAAAAGGCGCTGCGCAAGGAACTGGAAGACGAAAAGTCGGAGTCCGGCCGGCGGAAACTGAAGGCCAAGCTCAAGGCCTGCAAGGCGCAGCGCAAGAAGGGTGAGGCCCTGCTCGAAGACTCGTGACCGGTTCGGACGGCCCGGCGCTCCGGAGAGCTTTCAGCCCTCCTTCGCCCGAACCTCTTCGATCACCGCCTTGATGATGTCGTCGAGCTCGTATTCGTGCCGCCAGCCCCATTCCTGGCGGGCGCGGCTGTCGTCGAGCGGCCAGTGCATCTTGCCGACCAGGGCCATGATCTCGGGATCGGGCTTGAAGTCGATCTTCGCATCCGGAATGTGGGCCCGGATGCGTTCGGCGAGCTGACCGGCGCTCGGGGCGGGCGAGGGGCCGCCGAGCAGGTAGATGCCGGTATGGATATTCTCCTTCGGCGCCTCGGCGAGTTCGGTCAGGGCCCGCGCCGCGTCGCGATAGTAGAGGACGGCATTGGTGATTTCCGGGTCGACCCAGATGGAGAAAGGATTGCCGCGCGCCGCCTCCTCGATGGCCCAGGAATTGTACTGCACCATCGCCATGGTCTTCACGCCCGGACCGATCACCGACGGATAGCGCACGCCGCGGAAGTCGAGCCCATACTTTTTCTGGTAGAAGCGGCCCATGTTCTCCTGCATCACCTTGGTGACGCCGTAGAACGAGCCCGGCCGCTGGATCGAGCGGTCGCCGATCGACTCCTCGTTGATGTCGGCGCCGTAGGTGGCGATGGTGCTCGCCAGGATCACGCGCTTGACGTCGAACAGCCGCGTCGCTTCGAAAACGTGGAACGAGCCCGCCGCGTTGGCCTGGAACGCCGCCGCCGGATCGGCGTCCGAAGGTACCGACAGCATGCCGCCCAGATGGTAGATGATCTCCGGCCGCGCCTTCTTCACCGCGTGCAGCACGTGGCTGAAATTGCCCAGATCGCCGCGTACCACCTCGACCTTGTCGCCCAGATGCGCGACCCGGTCGTAGTCGGGATTGATGTCGAACAGCAGCGGCGGCGGCGCGCCGGCTTCGATCAGGTCCTGGGCCAGTTGCGCGCCGATGAAACCGGTGCCGCCGGTAATAAGGGCCTTCATGGGCGAACTCCTACTTGACGTATTGCGGCAGCCACAGAGACAGGAACGGAATGACCACGATCACCGTCAGCCGGAAAAGATCGGCGATCCAGAACGGCGTCACACCGCGGAAGATGGTCCGTGTCGGCACGTCCGGCAGCACGCCCCTCAGGACGAAGACGTTGAGCCCCACTGGCGGCGTGATCAGGCTGATCTCGGTGATCACCACCACGACGATGCCGAACCAGATCGGGTCGTAGCCGAGGCTTTGGACCATCGGAAAGAAGATCGGCACGGTCAGCAGGATCATCGACAGGCTTTCAAAGACGCAGCCCAGCAACACGTAGATCACCAGGATCGCCAGGATCACCAGCCACGGTGTGTCCTGGAACAGCGCCGCCAGCTTCAGCAGCGCCGAGGGGAAAGTCGTGAGGTTGACGAAATTGGCGAACAGCAGGGCGCCGATCAGCACCGTGAACAGCATCGCGGTGGTCGCGACGCTCTCGAGCAGCACCTCGTAGAAGACGCGCCAGGTCAGGACCCGCCGGACGAGGGCGAAAGTGAAGGCGCCGAAGGCGCCGATGCCGGCGGCCTCCGTCGGGGTGAAGACGCCGCCATAGATGCCGCCCATGACGATGACGAAAAGCAGGATCACGCCCCACACCCGCCTCAGCTCGCGAAAACGGGTCTCCCAGTCCTGCCGTTCGCCGGCGGGGCCGCGTTCGGGATTGATCGCGACGACCGCGCGCACGGCGATGAGATAGAAGGTGACGCCGACGATGCCGGGCAGGATGCCGGCGGCGAACAGCTTGCCGATGCTGGTCTGGGTCAGGATGCCGTAGATCACCAGCAGCACGCTCGGCGGGATCAGGATGCCCAGCGTGCCGCCGGCCGCGATCGAGCCGGAGGCGAGGCCGTCGTCGTAGCCGAAGCGGCGCATCGACGGCATGGCGACCTTGGCCATGGTTGCGGCGGTGGCGAGCGAGGAGCCGCAGATGGCGCTGAAGCCGCCGCAGGCGACGATGGTCGCCATGGCGAGGCCGCCGCGGCGATGGCCGAGAAAGGCGTTCGACGCGGTGTAGAGCTCTTCGGACAGCCGCGCCCGGGCGACGAAATTGCCCATCAGCACGAACAGCGGCACCACCGAGAGTTCGTAGTTGATCGCGGCGTCGAAGGCGGTCTGGCCGACATTGGCCATCGCCGACGTCCACGACTGGATATAGGCCATGCCGAGAAAGCCGATGGCGGCCATGGAAAAGGCGATGGGGACGCGCAGAAAGGCCAGCCCGAGCAGGATGACCAGCGCAACGAGAGCTTCGGTCATTCGTAGGCGACCTCGTCTTGGCCTGGGCGTTCACGCACGCCGAGCAGATAGCCGAGCGCGTTGAGCACGAACATCAGTGCGGCGATGCCGCACAGCACGGCCATCGCGGCGCTGAAATACCACAGTGTGAGATAGAGCTCGTCGGTCGCCTCGAAGAAGCGGTAGTGGTCGTAGGACCGCATCGCCAGGCGCCACGAAATAAAGCCGAGGACGATGCCGGCGAACAGGTTGACGGTGAAGTTCTGCCAGCGCACCAGCCTTTCGGGCACGAAGGAATCCAGAAGGTCGATGGTCACGTGGCCCTCGCGCAGGTTCACCGTCGGCAGGGCGCAGAAGATGATTCCCGGCATGATGAAGGAGACGATCTCGTAGGCTGCCGGCAGCGGGCTGTCGAACAGGTAGCGTCCGCCGACGTCGATGAAGGTCAGCGCCATCATCGCGAACAGGAACGCGCAGGACACGATCGCAAGGAACTGGCTCGGCATTTCGCCGAGCCAGTATTGCAGCTTGAAATAGGAGGACGCGTTGTCCTCCGGGACGTCGCTCACGGGCTCAGTTTCCGGAGAGCTTCTTGAGTTCGGCGTGGTAGTACTTGAGCACTTCCGCGCCGTCGACGTTGACGGCCTTGGCGCCGTCGATGTAGTCGGCCTCGAGCTTCTTGGTCAGTTCCTTGGCCGCATCGATGACCGCCTTCGGCGCGATCATGATGTGGTTGCCGGCCTTCTCGGCCGCCGCCTTGCCCTCGTCGTTGATCTTGTCCCAGCCGGCACCCGCCATGCGGGCGAAGGCCTCGCCGGAATACTTGTCGACGACCGCCTTGTCCTCGGCCGACAGCGAGTCGTACTTGGCCTGGTTCATCACCAGATAGTGGGACGAGCTGTAGAGGCCGCCGGGCACGTAGGTGGAGTAGGGAACCAGGTTGAGGATCTTGAAGCTGACCAGCGATTCATACGGGAAGGTGATGCCCGTGGCGGTCCCGTTGGACAGGATCTCGTAGGATTTCGGCGCCGGCTGCCGGATCGGCACGCCGCCCCAGGCTTCGACGATCGCCTTGGGGACCGGTCCGCCGGTCCGGATCTTCTCGCCCTTGAGGTCGTCGGGCGACATGATGTTCTTCTTGGAATGGTGGAACAGGCCCGGGCCGTGGGTGTTCATGCCGATCAGGTGGACGCCGGTATAGTAGCCCTTGTCGGCCAGCAGCTTGTCGTGGGTACGCTGCAGCGCCACGGACGAGGCGACGGCGGTGTCGCCGATCCCCGGCAGTTCGGCGAACAGATAGGCGGCGAAGCGGCGCGGCGAATAGCCGTGCACGGAGAAGGCGAGGTCGGCCTGCCCGGTGCGCACCGCGTCGAGATGGGCGCGCGGCGAGGCGACCGGCTTGGGCAGCACCCGGAACTTGACCCGGCCGTCGGTCTCCTTCTCGATCAGCTTCATCCAGGGGATGTACAGATTGATGTTGATCGGATGCGTCGGCGGCACCCAGGTCGAATAGTTGAAGACGGTTTCGGCGAAGGCGCCGGTGGAAAGCGCGATCGCGCCAGCGCCCGCCAGGACGGTGGTGGCTATACCTCTGAACATGAGTTCCTCCCGATTACTTGCTTTACCCGCCGGCCGACGCCTCCCGCATGCAAAACCTCCCAGGCATGCGGGACTCGCTACTCGAGACCAGGGCGTTCTCCCAAACGTCTCCCGGCCCGCGGATATCCAGAACCCCGATCTTAGCGAATCTCGCCCCGCAGGCTAGGGCGTTCCGGCGAAAATGTTTTACGACTTGTCGAATTGCTTGACGATGGTGGTGATGCAGCTTTCCCCGTCGCCGTTCTCGGCCGTTTTCCGCATGATTTCGACCGCGGTCGAAGCGAAAGGCAGGCTCGCGCCGGTCTCGGCCCCGACCGCGAGCACGGTGTCGAGATCCTTGAGCATGGAATTGGTGCTGCCCAGGGGGTTCGAATAGTCCCGCCGCGCCATGCGCGGGGCGAAGAGCTGGAACGGTTTCGAATCCGCGAAACCGCCGCCCAGCGCCTCGGTGAGCCTTGTGGCGTCGACACCGGCATGCTCGGCGAAGGCCACCGCTTCCGCGGTGATCGCCATGGTGCAGCCCGAGACGATCTGGTTGACGAGCTTGGTGGTCTGCCCGGCGCCCGATGGCCCCATATGGGTGAATCGCTGGGCGAGATGCATGACCACCGGCCGCACCGCCTCGATGTCCTCGGCCTCGCCGCCGGCCATGATCGCGAGCGTCCCGGCCTTGGCGCCGGGCACGCCGCCGGAGACCGGCGCGTCGATGAGATGCATGCCGTTGGCTTCGGCGAGGCGGCCGGCGAGATCGCGCGCCGCGTCGGGTCGGATCGAGGAGAAATCGACGAGATATTTCGGCCCGGTAACCGAGGCACTTTTGACGGATGCGATGCCGTTTTCGCCGAACAGCACCGTCTCCACCGCCGTCGCGTCCATCAGGCACATAAGCACGATGTCGGACGCGGCGGCGAGTTCGGCCGGAGTGTCGGCGACGCTCGCGCCCTTCGCGGCAAGCGGCTCGGTCTTCGATTTCGTTCGGTTCCACACGGTCACCGGATAGCCGGCCTCGAGCAGCCGTTCGACCATCGGCGCGCCCATCAGGCCGACGCCGAGATAGCCCAGACGCGGTTTATTGTCGTTCATTCGTGCTCTTCCACCTCCCATTGCAGCGCGCCGGAATGGGTGACCGCGCCCAGATGCGCCGAGCCCACCGAATTGGCGTATTTTTCGAGAGCGCCGGCGAGCGGCACCGGCCGCGGCCGCGCCTGCCATTTCGCCTTGCGCTCGGCCATCTCGACCTCGGAAATCATCAAATCGATGGTCCGCTCGCGGGCGTCGATGCGGATCGTGTCGCCGTTCTCGACCAGGGCCAGAGGCCCGCCGGCCGCCGCCTCCGGCGAGACGTAGCCGATGCACATGCCGCGGGTGGCGCCGGAGAAGCGGCCGTCGGTGACCAGCGCCACCTTCTCGCCCATGCCCTGGCCGTAGATGATCGCGGTCGGGCCGAGCATCTCGCGCATGCCGGGGCCGCCCTTCGGCCCCTCGTTGCGGATGATGACCACGTCACCCTCGCCATAGGCGCGGGCGCTGATCGCGGCCATGCAGTCCTCCTCGCTCTCGAACACCCTGGCGGCGCCTTCGTGAACCAGGGTCTTGAGCCCGGCCACCTTGATCAGCGCGCCATCGGGGGCGAGGTTGCCCTTGAGCACCACGACGCCGCCGGTGGGCGAGATCGGGGTTTTGGCCGAATGGATCACGTCGCCGTCGGGCTCGGGCGCGGTGCGGGTTTCCTCGTCCAGCGTACGGCCGGTGATGGTCATCGTGTCGCCGTGCAGGTGGCCGGCGTCGATCAGCGTACGAACGACGACGGCGATGCCGCCGAGCCGGTGCACGTCCTGGGCGTAATACTTGCCGCCGGGCATCAGGTTGCCGATCAGCGGCGTGCGCTCGAACACTTCCGCCACGTCCTCCAGCGTGAAGCGGATGCCGGCCTCGTGGGCGATCGCCGGAATGTGCAGGCCGGCATTGGTCGACCCGCCCGTGGCCGCGACCACGGCGCAGGCGTTCTCCAGCGACTTGCGGGTGACGAGATCGCGGGGCAGGGGCCCGCCGTTTTCGAGGATCTCCATGACGATGTGCCCGGCCTTCTTGCCCAGCGCCTGGCGCTCGGAGAACACCGCGGGCGCGGTGGCCGAGCCGGCCGGCGCGAAGCCCATGACTTCGGAGACCATCGCCATGGTGTTGGCGGTGAACTGGCCGGGGCAGGCGCCGATGGTCGGCATGACGATCTTTTCGAGTTCCTCGAGCTCGTCCTCGCTCCATTCCCCGGTCTGCACCTTGCCGACGCCCTCGTAGGTGTTGAGCAGCGATACCGTCTGGCCGCGCCAGGTGGTGGTCAGCGTGCTGCCGCCATGCATGAACACCGAGGGCACATTGGTGCGCGTCATCGCCATCATGATCGCCGGCAGGTTCTTGTCGCAGCCGCCATAGCCGACGAGCCCGTCATAGCAATGGCCGCGCACCACCAGCTCGATCGAATCGGCGATCACCTCGCGGCTCACCAGCGAGCATTTCATGCCCTGATGGTTCATCGAAATGCCGTCGGAGACGGAGATGGTGGTGAAGCTGCGCGGCGTGCCGCCGGCCTCCTCGACCCCGCGCGCCGCGTAAGCCGCCTGTTCGCCGAGATTGATGTTGCAGGGCGAGGTTTCGCCCGCGGTCGAGACCACGCCGATCATCGGCCGGCCGATCGCCTCGTCGTCGAGCCCCATGCCGCGCATGAAGCCGCGATGCGGCGTCCGGTCGAGCCCGTCGGTGGTGATTCTGGATCGCAGCTTTTTCGCCGAACCCGTTGATTTCATGTCGTCCAAAGCCGTTTCCCGCCTTTTGTGTTTCGTTGAATCGTTACATGAACGACCGGAAGCGATCCATCCAGCCGAGGCTTTCCGCAGTGGGGATTTCGGATCGGTATTCGGCCGAAAGATAATCGTCGTAGCCAACCTCGCGCAGGGTCCGAAGCGCCGCGTCGAAATCGATCACCCCGGTTCCCGGCTCGTGGCGGCCGGGCGTGTCGGCGAACTGCACGTGGCCGATCGTCGGCGCCGCCTCGCGGATCGCGTCGGTGAGCGACGGCTCGGTCTGCTGCATGTGATAGAGGTCGAACAACACCTTCACGTTCTCCCGCCCGGCCGATTTCGCCAGCGTCAGGGCGTCGGCGAGGCGGGGGAGGAGGAAGCCGGGTACGTCGGTCGGGTTGACCGGCTCGACCAGCACCGTCGCGCCGATCTTTGCAAACCTGTCGGCGGCATGGGCGAGATTGGCGCGGGCCGTGGCGACCGCCTCGTCACGGGCGGCGTCGCCCGGCTTGCCGGCCAGCGAGTTGATCAGCTTCGCTCCCAGCGCGCTGGCGTACTCGACGCCCCTCTCGACCGCCTCCCGGAAGTCTTCCTCGCGGCCCGGAAGCGCCATCAGCCCCGCTTCGCCGCGGTCGCGGTCGCCGGGCAGGAGATTGATCAGCACCAGCCCCACATCCGCCTCGTCGCGGGCGGCGACCAGCTCGCCAGTCTCCCACTCGTAGGGGAACTGGATCTCGACGAAGT
>Ga0070729_10004243_pt1 | contig 15816 bp, 8 predicted proteins | sample tdDd472_FD_66725 | JGI IMG/M metagenome (GOLD analysis project Ga0070729, IMG submission 66725) | Marine sediment microbial communities from the Atlantic coast under amendment with organic carbon and nitrate - tdDd47.2 | ecosystem: Environmental > Aquatic > Marine > Coastal > Sediment | place... | reverse complement strand
CTGAAGGTCCCGTTGTAGAAGACCTCGCCCCGCACCTGAACCACCCGTTGCTTCTCGTACCAGGGCAGACGCCGGACCACCACGTTGTCGAAAGGCATCAGCATGATATCGTTGCCGTGGCGCAGATAGTCCGAGCCCAGGTTCACAAGGATCGTCTCCACCGTATTCCCGCTGGGAGGCTCGGCCGCCGCTGAGAACACCTTGTCCTCCATCAGGCGCTGAATCTCCACATGCTCGACATCGCCGGACGAGAGGATCCCGCCGGCCCGCACGATGAGGTCCTGCAGGGTCATGCCCTGCCGGAACTCGAAGGGGCCGGGTTGGCGCACGTCACCGGTGATGGAGACCGTTTCCTGATCCCGCATCGCCCCCAGGGCGAAGACCTGAAGGATATCGCGCTCCTCGAGAGCGACATCGCTCGCCACTCCACTGAGGATATCGCCCAGAGGAATGGTCACAGTGGAAAGCTGTTCCTGGACATCGATGCGATCGATTACTGCCACCTCAAGCAGCACATCAGGCCAGGCGCCACCGCTCAGATCCACGAGTTCACGAACGGTCATGCCCTGGTTGAACTGGTAGCGTCCGGGGGCCTTCACATTGCCCTGGATTTCAACCCAGCCCCAAACCTCGCCCACGATGCCGTTGACGTGGACCACATCGCCATCGGCCAGTTCACCGGTGGTGGGGTCTTCCAGCTTGCCCGTGGTCGGTTCCAGATAGATATCCACCCAGGTCCGATCTGGAAGATCGGGTTGCCGCATGGCCGGAGGCACGATGCGCTCGACGTGGACGATGCGGGTGACGGCCACCGGCGTGAAGCCGCCGCCATAGATCAGCAGATCGTCGAAGGTCTCCCCTGCGGCCAGTTCGAAGATGGCCGGGCGGCGCACCTCGCCCCGCAACTGGACCGTGCGGCCCCGGGGCGGGATCAGGATGGTGTCCCCCTGCCGGAGGGTGCGATCCTGCTCGCGCGCTCCACCGGTGAGGTACCGGTAGAGGTCGAGGTGGGTGACGGTCTCGCCGGCTCTCTGCAGACGGATGTTGCGATAACTACCACTGAGAGCCGGGCCACCGGCCGCGTGCAGGGCGGACATCACCGTGGATACGGAGCTGAGTTCGTAGGCCCCGGGGCGCTGCACGTCGCCGATGACGAAGACCTGGATCGAGCGCAGCTTGCCCAGTGTCACCGACAGCTCGATGGAGCCATCGGCCAGACCGGAATAGCTGTTGTCGAGCCGATCCCTGACGGCGTTGGTGATGGATTCCAGGGTGCGATCATGGCAAACGATCTTGCCGCCGCGGGGCAGGATGATGCTACCGTCGCGGTCGACGATCCGGGTCACGCGCAATTCGACCTCACCCCAGACATCGATGACGATCTCATCCCCCACACCCACCAGGTAGTCCGGAGGAACCGGTCCAAAGCTTGGGGGGCTGAACAGCGCCGCATCGAGGCTGAAGAAGCCGCTGCCGAAGACCCGCAAGGAATCCGGGATGGTGGTGAGCATTTCCAGCAGCGAGTCCACCGCCGCGGTGTCCAGCATGGCTTCGGACATGGGCAGGACGATGTCCGGCCGTTCGGCCCAGTAGCTGCTCTCGCTCCGGCCGGCCGGTGCCGTGGTACCCCGATCGTCGATGCCCTCGAGACTCGTGCGGCCAGGGGCCTGACTGGTGTCGGCCACCGCCTGGCCCGCCTGGGACTGTTGCTCCCGGTAGCGGCGCAGGATTTCCTCCTGGCTCAAGCCGGTGCGCCGAGAGGCTTCTTCGAGCATGGCGGGAGACAGATCCTGGGCCAGGACCGTGAAGGCGTGGCAGCCCAACACGAGCACCACGATGAGCCACGTGACCAGACGTTTGGACGTGGCCAAATTGAAGGCAGGCGACACTCTGCTTCCTCCATGAAGGGTATAGGGCGTATTGGGGCGCATTATGCGGGACGGCTGGAGTCGCCGCAACGCCAAATCAGGAAGGCCTGGGCAAGGCCCCCACGACTTCACGGGCCTGGGCTTCATCCTGGCGCAGCTGAGTGATGAGGTCGCCGACACCGGAAAAATGTCGTTCGTCACGAAGGCGTTGCAACCATTCGACCTTCACCGTCCGGCCTCGCAGGTCACCATAAAAGTCGAAGAGATTGACCTCGATGCGGGGCATTTCCAGACCACCGTCATGGAACGTGGGAACGTGCCCGAAGTTGAGCATGCCGCCATAGAGACGCCAGCGGCCATGACCCGACGAGATCATATCGCCGTTGCGGTCGACTTCGGGCAAGGGTTCCTCGACAAAGCCAAGCATGCCGTCGCCCCCGGAGGGAACCACATCACCATAGATCTGAATCCGGCAGGCATAGACCCCAGGATTCGGCAACAACTTCCGCACATTCAAGGGCTGCACATTGGCCGTGGGATAGCCGATGGTACGACCACGACTGTCTCCGGGCACCACCTCGCCCCACACAGCGTAGGGACGGCCCAGCATGGCCGTGGCGGTACGACAATCCCCGGCCCCGAGAGCCGCTCGAATGGCCGTGCTGCTGATCACCGAGTCGCCATGTCGGGCCGGCGGCAGCACTTCCATCTCATAGCCGAGCTCCTGCCCCAGGGCGGCCAGGGTCTCCTCGTTGCCCTTGCGGCTGGAACCGAGGTGGACATCGTGACCGGCGACCAGATGCGTCATGCCCAGCCAGTCGACGAGGAATCGCTGCACGAACTGACGATAGTCCAGCTTCGAGAGAGCCTCGCTGAAATCGAAGGCCACCACCACATCCAGGCCCAGCTGCTCGAGGAGCGAAAGCTTTTCACGCCAGGTGGTGAGCAGGAAGGGAACATCATCGCCCCCCAGCACGAGGCGAGGGTGGCGCCGGAAGGTGAAGAGCACGGTGGAATGGAGGTTGCGGCGCTTCTTGGCATCGATCAGGGCCTGCACCAGCCCCTGATGGCCATGATGAAGACCGTCGAATGAACCCAGGGCCAGGGCGCACGGTCCCGTATTGCGAGGCGGGAGATCGGACTCGTCGGCCAGCAAGCGGTCGAGATAGTCGGCGTTGAATCTAATCATACGCATGAATCGTTCTCCTCGGGTACGCTTGGCGGGGGCGGAAAAACCGCCATCGTGCGGGGTCGACCAGTGGCAGGGTCCGGCTGGCCCACGGCGACGAGTTGCCCTTCGGAATCCAGGATCCTGAAAAGAGTGGGCACCGGACTGGGAAACAGGGTCGGATCAAGTTGCCTGCCCTGGCAGAGCAGGGTGATCTGGTTGGAGTCCAGGGTCACCGGCGGCAAGTGGGGCAGGGTATCAGTCAGGGATTTCACAAATCGAGTAGGCTCGTCCGCAGCCTGTAATTGCTCCGGCGACGAGGCATCGGCCACATCGAAGGGACCGACTTCAAGGCGGCGCAGGGTTTGGATGTGGCCCACGGTGCCCAGGGCCAGGGCCAGGTCACGTGCCAGGGAGCGGATATAGGTCCCGCTGCCGCAAGCAACATCCAGATCGATCTCGTAACACAGACCATCGGCGGCCACATGACCGGGCTCATCTTCAGCAGCCGCAACGGCCCAGCGAACATCGGTGGCCTCGAGGGAGGTGATGGTGATGGGGCGGGCCGGCGGCGGCGCGGTCTCGGCATCTCGACGCACCAGGCGGTGCAGGGATTCGCCCCCTCGCTTGATGGCCGAGTAGACCGGCGGCTCCTGCATGATGGTTCCGGTGAAGGTCGACAGGACCTCGGTCAGATCCTCGGGGATGGGCGGCACAGGCAGGGTGTCGGTGACCTCACCATCGCGATCCAGGGTGTCGGTACTGACTCCCAGCCTCACGGTGGCCAGGTAGCGCTTGTCGAGCCCCTGCAGGAAGGACTGCAAGCGGGTTGCCCGCCCCACGAGAACGAGGAGTAGTCCCGTGGCCAGCGGATCGAGGGTGCCGGCATGGCCCACACGGAAACGAGGTCCCCCCCGCCGTCTCCGGGGCCGGAAACCGCCCATCTTCCGGCCGACGCTCTCGGCCACACGGCGCGAGGTCTCACCAGCCGGCTTGTCCACCAGGATGAGGCCACCCAACTCCATGCTCTACTCCGCGTTGAGAAGGGCCTCGGTCACCTCGGCGGCGACCTCGTCACCGTCGCCTTCGATGGTGCAACCGGCCGCCTGCTTGTGGCCGCCACCGCCGAACGCGGCCGCAACACTCTGGACATCGCCGCCTTGGGTCCGCAGCGAAGCACGCCACACATTGGGCTCCTGCTCCTTCAACAAGCAGGCATAGCGGACACCGGACACCGAGGTCAAGATGTTCACGAAGCCCTCGGTCTCGTCCATGGTCGCACCGGAGCCGGCCAGCATGTCCCTAGTCACCCGCATGACGGCCACCTTGCCACCACCGGTGAAGACCGACCCTGCCAGGGCCAGCTGAAGCAGGGACAGGGCCTGATGTCGACGCTCGTGCAAGATCGTGTGCTGAAGGCCGGCGGTATCGACCCCGCGTTCGGCCAGGTCGGCAGCCAGACGGAAAGTCATGGGTGTGGTGTTGTCGAAGCGGAAACCACCGGTGTCTCCGGCAATACCGGCGAAGAGATTGGTGGCCACATCCTTGGTGATCAGGCCATCGATGGCTTCCTCGTCCTCATCGGCCAGGATCTCGATGAGCCGGTAGGCCAGGGTGCAGGTGGACTCGGCCCGGGCATCCAACCAGCCGGGGACCGGCGCCCGTCGGCCACTCACCAGATGATGATCGACGCAGAGCACGGTGGGCAACTTGTCCAGGGTGTCACGCAGGGGGCCGGTGCGATCGGTGCGATGGCAGTCCATGAGCAAGGCCACGTCGGGAGCCTCTTCGGCGAGCATCCCCTCGGCTTCCGACACATCCACGGTCTCGTCCCAGCCGGGCAGGGCCACCAGCGATCGCTGGGGCTCGGGATAGCGGAACACCGTGACATCCTTGTCCATGGCCCGAAAAACCTCGGCCAGCGCCAGACAAGAACCGATGCAATCGGGATCGGGACTCCAGTGCCCCACCATCCAGATTGTGTTGGCTTCCAGCAGGGGATCCACCAGTTCTTCCGGCGGCTCGAAATCATCCAAGGTCAATTGCCGGCGCCGCTCCTTCTCATCGAGGAACTCCCCCTTGTCCTCCAGCTCCTTCAGGATCTCCTCCACGCCAAAACCCCGGTCCATGCTGTCGTCATAGACGAAGTGAAGCTGGGGAACCGCACGCATGCGCAGATTCCGCCCCACCTGGGTCTGGAGAAACCCCGAAGCCTTGCGCAACCCGGCCAGGCTCTTCTTGCGGTCGATATCATCACCGGTGACCGCCACATGCACCTTGGCCACTGTATTGTCGCGATTGACCTCGACCTGGGAAATGGACACCAACCCCACCCGAGGATCTTTCACCCGCATGGCAATGAGGTCACTGAGCGCCCGCTGGATCGCCGAGTTCATCCGATTCTTCTTAAATGGATCCATTACCGTTCTTTCTGAGAATTCCCTCACCAGCTAACACTGTAACCCCCGCCACCCCAACAGCCAACCCACCATCCCTATATATCGGCGTGTAGGTTGGGGCTCTGCTCGACGGATGTCGTTACGGTCAAAACGGCAGGACGCCGTTTTGACCGTAACGCAAGGCGGGCGGCACACGAAGTGCCGCCCGCCGCTCCGACGAGCAGATCCCCAACCTACAACTCTGTGCGCTTGACCTCTTCGATCTCGTAGGTCTCGATGGAGTCACCTTCCTGGATCTCATGGAAGTTCTCCAGGCCGATACCGCACTCGAAGCCCTGGACCACCTCTTTGGTGTCCTCCTTGAAGCGCTTCAGCGAACTGATCTTGCCTTCGAAGATCACCATCTCGTCCCGGACCAAGCGACCACGGCTGTTCCGCGTGATCTTGCCATCGGTGACCATACAACCGGCGATCTGTCCGACCTTCGGAATGCGGAACACCTGGCGCACATTCGCCTTACCGGTGGAGACCTCGCGCTGGACCGAATCCAGCAAGCCGGCCATGGATTTCTTCAGGGTGTCGACAGCCTCGTAGATGATATCGAAGACCTCGATGTCCACGTGATGCTTCTTGGCCAGCTCCTTGATCGCCGTACCCGGACGCATGTGGAAACCGATGATCAGGGCGCCGGTGTTCCCGGCCAGGATCACATCGGACTCGCTGATGGAACCCACGGCCTTGTGGATGACCCGCACCTGAACCTCGGCCGTGGCCAGGTTCATGAACTGATCAGCCAGGGCCTCCACGGATCCGGCCACATCACCCTTGATGATGATGGGCAGTTCCTTGAGGTCGGCGGTGACGATGAGGTCGGCCAGCGACTCGAGGCTGAGCTTCTTCTTGGGAGCCGCGTACTGCTGGACCCGCATCTCCTGCTGACGCCGGGCTGCGATGTCGCGCGCTTCACGCTCGCTCTCCATGACGTAGAGGCGATCGCCCGCCTCGGGCACATCGTTGGCGCCCATGATTTCCACGGGCTGACCGGGCTTCACCTCGGTCATGGGCTCGCCACGCTCGTTGACCTGGGCCCGCACGCGGCCATCACGCAGACCGACCACGAAGATGTCGCTCACATGCAGCGTCCCCTTCTCGATGAGCACCGAGAAGACCACGCCACGACCGGGCTCCTTGCGCGCCTCGATCACCGTGCCGCGGGCCGCGCCCTGGGGGCTGGCCTTGAGCTCGAGGACCTCGGACTGCAGGTGCACCATCTCGAGCAGCTTGTCGATGCCCAGTCCCTGCTTGGCCGAGATTTCGGCACACAGGATGTCGCCACCGTACTCCTCGACAAGGATCTCGTGCTGCATGAGCTCCTGCTTGACCCGGTCGGCCCGGGCGTCGGGCAGGTCGATCTTGTTGACCGCCACGATGATCGGCACACCGGCCGACTTGGCGTGGTTGATGGCCTCCACGGTCTGGGGCATCACGCCGTCGTTGGCCGCCACGATCAGGATCACGATATCGGTGACCTGGGCGCCACGGGCACGCATGGCACTGAAGGCCGCGTGACCAGGGGTATCCAGGAAGGTGATCGGTCCACCCTCTGTCTCCACCATGTAGGCACCGATGTGCTGGGTGATGCCACCGGCCTCACCGGCGATCACGTTGGTCTTGCGGATGCCATCGAGGAGCGAGGTCTTACCGTGATCGACATGACCCATCACGGTCACCACCGGCGGCCGCGACTCGAGTTCGCCCTCGGGGACCTCTTCGTCCAGCTGCTCGAGGATTTCCTCGCCGAATTCGCTCATGAACTCGATGTCACGCTCGTATTCATCGGCCAGGAACTCGATGTGTTCCTTCTCCAGGCGCTGGTTCATGGTGATCATGACACCCATGCCGAAGAGCTTGGCGATGATCTCGCGAGGCGGAGTCTCGAGCTTCTCGGCCAGTTCCTGGGCCGTGATGAACTCGGTGATCTTGAGCACGGCTTGTTCGACCACGCCTTCTTCATCATCCTGAGCGCCACCCTTACGACGACGCTTCTTGCCTCCAGTGGCTCCATCGATCTGGGCTATGGTTTGTTTCAGCTGACGGTCCACTTCGGCCTCGTCCACCTTCTTCTTCTTGGAACGCGACCGCTTCCTGCGACCGCCCGCTGCCTCTTTGGCAGCTTTCTCGTCCTGGCGCCGCCGAATCGCGGCCTGGATGGATTCCTTGACACTCTGGGAACTGGAATCGGCGGTTTTATCGGATTCCTGCGCTCCATCGGCCCCCTTGGCGGCCTTCTTTTCACGCTTGGGCGGAGCAACCTGAGCAGGCTTGATGATGTCGCCGACCTTGAAGCCGTCATTCTTGACGATGGGACGACGAATGCCATCCTTGTCCACTTCAGGCTCGACAACCGGCGCCGGCTTGGCCGCAGCCTCAGCCGCAGCCTCGGCGGCGGCCGAGGCAGCCACCTCGGCGGCCACTTCAGCGGCCACTTCAGCCGCAACCTTGTCCGCCTCGGTCATGGGCTTGGCAGGTTCCTCGACAACCGGTTCAACGGGAGTTTCCTCGACGACCGGGGCAACCGGCTCCTCGGAAACAGCAGGAGTATCCTCGGCCGGAGTCTCAGCCTCCGGAGCCTCTTCGGCCACAGGGACGGTCTCGGCCTCAGTCTTGGTCTCGGCCACCACCGGTTCCTCGACAAGCGGAGTCTCGGCAGCCGCACTCACCTCGGTGGTCTCGGTTTCCTCGACAACGTCCTTGTCCTCGACGCTCTCTTCCTCGAGATCGCTCTTCTTGACCAGCTTGGGCTTCTTCACCAGTCGGGTAGCCTGGTGCTCTTCCCTGATCCGAGTGCGCTCAGTTTCGAGCTTCTCTTGCTCCAGGCGCTCAACCTCGGCAGCATCGGCCACGGCCTTGTCCTCGGCGCCACGCTTGGCTGCCGCTTCCTTGGCCACCTTGGTCTGCTGGCCGGCCTTTTTGATGACCACGACCTTCTGCTTGGCCACGACCTTCTTCTTCTTCTTGGTCGCCTTCTTCTTCTTGGGCTTGGGCTCCGGCTCTTCCTCTTCCGGCGGCTGCGGGCGGGGCAGCGGGCGCAAGGAGGCAATGCTCTCGAGCTTGGAGGGATCCAGACCATGGGCCTTGGCGTAGTTCCGCCGGGCCAGCTCACGCTTGCGCTGGAAGACGGCATGGACCTTGTCCACGGCTTCGTCCTCCACCACACTCATGTGGCTTTTGGCTTCTTCCTTCATCTTCTGAAGGAGGAGCATGATCTGCTTACTGTCGGCTCCATAATGCCGTGCCAGTTCGTATACTCTGAGCTTCCTCACCAACGTCAAACCTCCAGCTGCGTCCGTTACCGGGACGCCGCAGAATCCTCCGGGGGAGTGGTCACCACATCCAGCTTCTTGAGTCCAGATACGATGCCGTTGTCGGCCACGGCAACCACCGCCAATTCTTGTCGACCCATTCGCTGGGCCAGATCCTCGCGACCAACCAGACCATCGATGAAACCACGCACGGGCCGTAGGGTCTGATATCGCCGCCGCTGGCTCCTGCCGATTCCCTGGGCAATGATCACCACGGGACGGGTCCCCTTGTGGACCAAAGACTCCACGGCGGATGCCCCGAGGGCCAGCCGTCCAGCGCGGTGAGCCAGACCTAGCAGGCCCAGAATCTTATCAACTTGCTCACCAGACGGTGCCGGCTTATCAGGATCATGAACGGTCATCTATTCACCTGTCCCTGAATCCGCGAGGGGATCCTTGGGCTTAGTCTCTTCCTCGTCGGCGTCCTCGACCACCTCGGTCGGGGCGTCCTCCTCGACTGCAGTTTCGGCTTCGACTTCAACGTCGACCTCCACGGCAGCCTCGGTTTCTGCTTCCGCAGCAACCTCGTCCTCGCTCGACACCTTCTCCTCGAAGTTGCTGAACGGATCGGCCATGGGCGCCTCCACGGCGTCGCCGGCTTCGGCCGCCTCACCGCCATCGAGCATGCTCTCGTCGATCAGACCCTCACCGACCTCGCGGTTCAGCTCGGACTGCACGGTCTCCTCGATGACACGTTCCAGTTCGTCCAGGGTCGCCATGGCGGTCCCCTGAAGCTCGGAAGCCTTGTCCACACCAACGCCGTCCAACCCGGCCAGGGCCTCGAAGTCGATGCGGGCCAGGGCGCCGATGGTCTCGATGCCCACACCACGCAGGGCGTCGGCCAACTCCGGCGACATGCCCGACATCTCCTCGATGGTCATGGAGACCTCCTCGGAGACGCGCTGACGGATGCTGTACTCGCGGGACGAAATGAGGTCGATCTTCCAGGCCGTGAGCTTGGCGGCCAGGCGGACGTTCTTGCCCTCCTTGCCGATGGCCTTGGAAAGCTGATCCTCGGTGACCACCACGGTGGCCTCCCCCCGGCGCTCGTTGAGCATCACCTGGCTGACCTCGGCCGGGCTCAACGCGCGGCTGATCAACTGCATGGGATCCGGGCTCCAGAGCACGATGTCCACGCGCTCGCCCTTGAGTTCATGGGTCACGGCCTGCACGCGGCTGCCCTTCATGCCCACGCAGGAGCCGATGGGGTCGACCCGGTCGTCCCGGCTCACCACGGCGATCTTGGAGCGGGTGCCCGGTTCGCGGGCCACGGCCTTGATCTCCACGATGCCTTCCTGGATCTCCGGCACTTCCTGATAGAACAGCGCCTTGAGGAACTCGGGATGGCTACGCGAGAGGATGATCTGGGGGCCCTTGGCGTTGTCCAGGACTTCGACGATGAAGGCGCGCACGGCGCTGCCTTGACGCAAGGGTTCGGTGCGGATCTGCTCGCGATGGGGCAGCAGAGCCTCCACGCGGCCCAGGTTGACCAGGGCATTGCCCCGCTCCATCTGCTGGACCTTGCCCTCGATGATGGTATTGACCTTGTCCTTGTACTCCTCGAAGATCTGGTAGCGCTCGGCCTCACGGACCTTCTGGACCAGGATCTGCTTGGCCACCAGGATGGCGTTGCGGCCGAACTGGTCGAGGGGCAGCTCCCAGCGCACTTCGTCACCGATCTCCACCTCGTCACCGAACTCGATCTGCGCCTCCTCGAGGCTGATCTCCAGATCCTCGTCGTCCAGGTTGTCCACCACGGTCTTGACCTGCTCAACAAGCATCTCGCCGGTCTCGGGGTCCACCGAGGCGACGACGTTGGTCTCGGCGCCCAGCTTCTTCTTGGCGGCAGACTGCAGGCCCGCTTCCAGGGACTCGATGATGACCGACTGCTCGAGATGCTTCTCGCGCGTGATCGCCTGCAAGGCCTGGATGATGTTGTGATCCATGGTCAGCTCCCAAATTTCCCAGGTCAGCTTTGAATACCTGATTCAGTTCCCGGAACAGTTATTCCGATTCTGAACTCTTGTCTGTATCGGGGCGTTTCTTGGGCCGCCCCCTCGACTTGCCCCGGCGAGCGGCCCGGGCGTCGCGTTTATCTTGTTTCTTCTGGCGGCGATCCTCGCGAATCACTTCCTGCACATCGAAATCATGCTCCAGGTTGGCCTCCAGAACGGCGGCCATGGGGAGTGTCACCACCGAGGTGTCCTCCGCGCCCTGGTCCTCTTCCGGCGCCGCCTCATCCATGGCCTGGCGCTGGGTGATGGTCAACACGCCATCTGCCACGGCATCGAGCCGTCCTCGCAGATTGCGGGGCCGGCCGGTCGGGGCATCCAGGGGACGCCACTTGATGGTCACTTCACGTCCGATGACCGCCTGATAATGCGCCTCGATGCGGAGCGGTCGGCGAATACCGGGAGACGAGACCTCGAGGACCCAGGCTCCGGGAAAGACATCGGCCTCTTCCAGGAACATGCTGGCCGAGCGCGATGCGCGGGCACAGCCGTCGAGGTTGATGCGGTCGTCCCCGGGCAGATCGACAGACAGGCGTACCTGCAGCCGTCCTCCACCCTGGAAGACCCGGACATCCACCAGGTCGAAACCCTCGGCCACCAGTTCGGGCTCGAGCAGCTCAAAGACACGATTCGCCTGGGCGTACCGGTCCATGTTATCCCGCTGATGGTCCAACTTGTCCCCGACCAAGGGTGACTCCTTATAGCACGAAAAGAAGTGGACTTGCGCCCACTTCCGGAACATCCCCGGATACGGGTTCTAGGTTGCCAGGGGAATATAGACGCTCGTTTGCCAGGTAGCAAGCGTCGAATTCGGGGTCTGACGCCCCCAATAGTGGCTTATTCCGGGCCCTACCCTAGAAATCCGGCAAGGGGTCCCGGATCAGGGAGAGCGCCAGCCGACCTACCTGCTCGAGGGCGGCAGCATCACAGGCAGACGGGTTGTCCTCGGTGGTATGCCACTGGGGATAGTTGAAATCGATGAGGTCCATGGCCGGGATCTGGGCCTGCAAGAAGGGCACATGATCATCGTAGACGGCCACCGCTGGTATCATGACGAAAGCCCCGAGATCCAGGGTCGCCGCCCGCTCGAAAACGGCCTGGGTCAGGGCAGGGGCATAGCGCAGGGAATACGCCTCCATGCCCACGTTCAAGCCACGCTTGCCCACCATGTCGAGGACCACCAGGGCCTTGGGATTACCGGCCGACAGCGGACTGGTGAAATCACTCCAGGTCTCGGCCAGGTGACGACTGCCCAGGCAGAACCCGCTCGGGTCACCGGCCGGACCGGAGTCCTCACCGTCGAAGAAGAGAAGGTCGACCCCCCGCGCCGGCGGCGACTCGGCCAGCAACTCCATGAGGTGCAGAAGGATAGCCGTGCCGCTGGCGCCATCATTGGCCCCAAGCACAGGCTCCTCGCGGCGATCAGGATCCGGATCCTGATCACAGGCTGGCCGCGTATCGTAATGGGCCCCCAGCCAGAGCCTGTCACCACCCGAGGGTCCGATGGACACCACCAGATTGCACACTTCCAGGGGTCCGCCGGCCCAGGGGTCCGTGGTCTCGAAGCAGAGGCGGACACAGGGTAGCCCCAGGTCGGCGGCATGCCCTTCAATGATCTGACGCAGGGCCTCGAGGGCGTCGGACCCAGGCGGACGCGGCCCCAGATCACACTGAGCTTCGAGCCAGGCCATGGCACGTTCACCATCGAAATCGACGGGCTGAGCCCCGGCCATGACCACGGTCAGCAGCAGAAGCAGCAAGGTCCCAGGGATTTGCCTAGAAAACAAAAGTAGCCTCCAGCCCCAGGCCAATGGTCCGGGTGAGCAAGTCGGTGGCGATGTTGTTGGTCTGGGAATAGTTCAGGTTCAGGGCCCCGGTCAAACTTCTGGTGATGTTGTAACTGAAACGAGGCGTGATGGCAAACTGATTGGTCCCTGTGGGAGCCGGCTGCGTATTGCCGCCGGCGATTTCCCGGGTCGTGGTATTCTTGGAATACCGGATGTCGATGGACATATCCACGGTGGGCTGATTGCCCGGCCGGTAGAGCCCGAACCTGGCCAGGAACGCCTGGGCCCTGATCTGATGCTGCAGGGTGAGGCCCACCTGGAGTCTTTTCCCGAGGGTGGTCGTATCACCCGAGATCTGCTCGTCCGTGCTCCAGCTGCTATTGATGGATGCCGTCATCCCACTGTGAAAATTCATGCTCAGCCGCGGGGTCCAGGTATTGTTGCGACGCGGCGAGAAATATGTGTCGGTGAAGCCCGGTACGTTCTTGGACTGCTTCCATGCCACATCGAAGGAGGCCGAGCGGAACCAGCCGGCATCGCGATCATCGGGCTTTCCGCCGAAGACGCGCAGTTTCTCGAGGCCGGTGATGTTCATGCGCACATCCGGCCAGTCCTGGGACAGGTTGTTGGTCTGGTCGCTGTTCACCAGGTCTTCGCTCTTGTTCAAGGCATACTTGAGATCGAACTGGATGTCCTGGGCCAGGCGGGTTCGCGTGGAAACCGAGAGGGACTTGCTGGCATTCAAGCGACTGGCCGTGTAGTTGCTGTCGGGGAATCCCATGTCGGTCTGGAAGCCCATCTTGTAGGCAAAGCCGACTTCCTGATCGTAGAGACGACTGTAACCGCTGCTATTCCGCTTGGTGTAGTTGACCTGGATGGGGTCGAAGCCCCGCAAAATATTCAGGAAGGGCTTGGCCAGGTCGCCCACCGAGATGGGAATACCGCCACCGTCCTCGGCCAGGGTGTCGGCCGACGCGTCACCCAGCTCCTGCTCCAGGCGATATCGTTCTTCCGCCTGCTCCAGCAACCAGCGCTGCTGTTCCTCCTCACGCTGGCCGGGAGTCATATCTTCCCAGCCGTCGATCGTCGAGGGATCGAAGGCACCCTCCAGGTCATCGGGGCGGCGCGACTGCTGCTGCCGGCGCTGCTGCTCATCGATCATGCGCTGCTCTTCGGCCTGGCTGCGCCGGTTCTCGGGGAAGATGTCCTTGAAGATCTTACCCAGCGGAAGCTGAGCTCTCACCTGCCACTCGGAACTATTGCTGAGGCTGCGGATCCCCTCGGGGTCGTCTTCGCGAACCACACTGGGTCCCTGATCCCGGACATACGACCCTTGATAAGACACCGATGGCTTGAGCTTGTTGAGCCCCCGCACCATGCCTCGGATCGGGGCGTAGAACCCGCTCTGGGGCAACTGGGTGGACTTGGGCACGGTGAAGGTGAGGTTGAGGTCGTGGTTGTACTTGTTCTCCTCACCGATGTTGATGCCCGCCACCTCCTGGCGGCGCAGGAGATCCCGGTCCGAGCGGGCGTTGAAATTGAAGGTCACGATGGTCAAGGGCCGATACTCGAAACTCCCGGTGAGGTTGCCCGGCTTGGTCTCGGTGATGGTCTCGGGATATTCGGTTCCATCGAGTCCACTACGTTTGTTCCGGCGATAACTGCGCACGAAACTCGCCCCTGCCTCCAGACGCCTCGGCAGGAAGGACAGGGATTTCACCAGGGGAATCCACCCAATGATGGGCACCTTCTTGAGGGTATGGTCGCCCCCGATCTGCAGGTTGTAATTCACCGATCCCTGCATGTTCTCCTGGTTGCCTTCATCGGTGGGCGACATGCGGTCGGACTGGCTGCCGGTCAGACTGACGTTCCAGGGATCGATGATGTATCGCGGAATGGCCGAACGACTGGGTGTGTGACTCAGCCGGATGGAGTAGCTCATTCGTTCATCGAGGGTCGACAACTCGTTGCGGACATCCTCGTCCAGGATCTCCACATCGCTGTTGATCTCGTACTTGGGTCGGCTGATGTTCTGACTTCGACTGAAACTCATCGGGACCTGGAAGCCGAAGAGTGGAATGAAGTCATTGACTCGAAGGTTCGTGGACAGATTCCAGTTCTCGGTCACCGCCCCCTGGCCCGCTTGATCACTCAGGCCATGGTACTCGGCATCGCGATGATTCCAGTCGAAATCCACCTTCAGCACATCGGCCATATTCAATCGCAGACCGGCGCTCTCGGCCATGCCGATGTCCTTCTTGACGCCCAGGAGCTTGATGTCGTTGACCCAGGCCCCACCGGAGATCATACGGCGAGTACGGTTGGCCAGGCCGAGGTAATAGCGCTTGACGTTGCGCAGGTCCGGCTGGCCCTTGATGGCCACCCGATAAGTCTCACTGCTGGTCACGCTGATATCATCGATGGTGCTGCGGATCACACCATCCTCGTCAGGTTCCTCGTTCTTCAGGTTGGTCAAGGTCGCCAGATCCAGCTGAGGATTGAGCCAGCCTTCACGGACCGAGGTGTCGTCGAATCGTACCGAGATCTCGTAATAGTTCAGGGAGTCCGAGCCCACGCGGTAGAAGTAATCCAGATCGGCCACCTCGCCGCCCGGGCAATGCCACCACCAGCTGAGGGTGTTGTACATGGTGTAGTCGTCGCCCTCGATGCTCACCTGCTTGGCGATGCGCAGCAGGTGGTCGGGACCGAGGTTGTTGAAGTCCAGGACCAGGGACGTTTCCTTCTCAGGAATGCCATTCTCTTCATGGACCGGGAACGGCGGGGCGTACTGGTTCTCCTTGTTGTTGATCTCGCCGATGAAGAAGCGTTCGTCGGAGTAGAGTTCCGGCGTATCCAGGAGCGTCTCATCGGCGACTTTGCGGATCCCGTCACGATCCCAGCGGCTTCCCAGGAACGACAGTTCGCTCATCTGGATGCGCGCCGGGGCGGTGGGGTCGGGACGGCTGTCGAGATCAGCATCCTCGAACCAGAGCCGCACGTGCTTGATCTTACTGTTGTCGGGATCGAGACCGATCTTGTTGATCTGATCCTCGCTCAGGCGGATACGGTACTTGCGCCATGAGGTGCCCAGCAGATCCGCATTGGGGTCGTCCGCGTAGTTGACCGCCACGTCCTCCAGCGGCTCGGTGGTCGCCAGATCGATGGTGGCCGTGAAGAACTCGTTGCGCCTGTTGTGGACATCATCCTTGTCGATGTCCTC
>Ga0070729_10004242_pt1 | contig 15817 bp, 14 predicted proteins | sample tdDd472_FD_66725 | JGI IMG/M metagenome (GOLD analysis project Ga0070729, IMG submission 66725) | Marine sediment microbial communities from the Atlantic coast under amendment with organic carbon and nitrate - tdDd47.2 | ecosystem: Environmental > Aquatic > Marine > Coastal > Sediment | place... | reverse complement strand
CATATTCCAAAGTATCTTGCGTGGTGCGTTCGGAATAGATTTTGTCGACGTCGGTCATGCCTTTGACGACATCTTGCCCCCACATGGACCCCAGTGTCGCACCCAGAACCGTGGTGACGGTTTGGCCCGTGCCTTGACCCATTTTAGATCCGACGATGCCGCCCAAAACACCACCCACAACGCCGCCCATGGCCTCAGAACGGTTATCATTCCACGAACAGGCTCCAAGGCTTGCAAGCAGAGAAATTGCAACCGCGATGTGAAGGGAGAGGGACATTGATTTTGTGGTTTTTTTTGCCATCCCGGCTCTTTTTCTCAGGCGTTTGGTTCTAATTCGGTGGCTGCGCACCCCACACTGTACTATGTAGGGTTCAAAGGCCTGCGCAACACAACAATTTTGATTACAACGCATTCATGGTAAACAACGCCTTAACAGGCAATCCGAATGATCGATAGGCTGAACATGACCGCCATTCCAACCGACGCCAACCCGTTTGAATTGTTTCAAGATTGGTTGTCGTTGGCCGAAGAAAAAGAACCCAACGACCCCAATGCCATGGCCCTGGCCACGGTGGATACCCACGGTGTGCCGTCGGTGCGCATGGTGTTGTTGAAAGGCCATGGTGAAGATGGGTTTGTGTTTTACACCAACCTTGGCAGTCAAAAGGCGCAAGAATTGACCGCCCACCCCCATGCGGCGTTGTTGTTTCATTGGAAAAGCCTGCGCCGTCAGGTGCGCATCACCGGCACAGTTGAGCCGGTGACGGATGCAGAGGCCGATGCCTATTACGCATCGCGCGCACGCGATTCCCGTATTGGTGCATGGGCGTCCAAGCAATCGCAACCTTTGGACGGTATGTTCGAATTGGAAGCCCGTGTCGCCAAGTTTGCCGCCAAGTTCGCCATCGGCGATATTCCGCGTCCGGATTTTTGGTCGGGTTTTCGTGTGAAACCCCAACGTATCGAATTTTGGCATGATCGCCCGTATCGTCTTCATGAACGGGTGGTGTATATTCAAAGTTCGGGTGGCCAAAATGGTGGCGGCTGGGAAAAAGAACGCCTTTATCCTTAATTCCTGCTTTTTATTGAGCGGCAAAAGAACGCATGACCGACAATTCCACACCTTCTGAACCTTCTGCTTCCAAGCAGCTGGACCGCGAAGTCGCCGGGCGCTTGATGCGTCTTGCCACCTATGCGGCGGTGGGGGTGGCGAGCACCTTGATCGTCGTGAAGTTTGCGGCCTGGTTGATGACCGACAGCGTCAGTTTGTTGTCCACCTTGATTGATTCCTTTTTGGATGTCGCGGCGTCTACGGTGAACTTGTTGGCGGTGCGCCACGCGCTGGAACCGGCCGACGAAGAACATCGCTTTGGCCATGGTAAAGCGGAAAGTTTGGCGGGCCTGGCACAGGCGGCGTTTATTTCCGGTTCGGCCATGTTCTTGTTGTTGCAGGCGGGTGAACGTCTTTACAACCCCAGTGCCATTGAAAATTCAATGGTCGGTTATGGGGTGATGGTGTTTTCCATCGTTGCGACCATTGCTTTGGTGTTGTTTCAAAAATACGTGGCGAAACGCACGCAGTCGTTGGCGATTACGGCGGACAGCGCGCATTACACCATGGATGTTTTGGTCAACATCAGTGTCATTGCATCGCTGTTTTTGGCGACCGAAATGGGGTGGTTGATTGCTGATCCGCTGTTTGCCATCGCCATTGCGTTTTACATTTTACACGGTGCATATGAAATTGGGATTGAGGCTTATCATATTTTGATGGACCGCGAATTGCCCGATGAAGATCGTGAAAAAATTCGTGAATTGGCCATACAACACCCGCAAGTGACGGGCATGCACGACCTACGCACCCGCCAGTCGGGGCCGGATGTGTTTATCCAAATGCATTTGGAAATGCCGGGCGACCTCAGCTTGCATGAAGCCCACAAAATCGCTGAAGCCGTCATGTACAAAGTCGAAGCTGCATACCCCCGCGCCGAGGTCCTGGTCCACGAAGACCCCCATGGCATCGAAGAAGAGCGGCGATTTGACGATTGACGTCTTTGTGAATTTGACCAAAAGCAACCCATGAAAACAAAGGGAGCCAAAACGCTTAAGCGCTGGCTCCCATCTGTGGATGATGGCACATATGAATTGGGTGCCGTTTTGTGTGTTTCATGGGTGTTCGGTTTAGTTAAAGACCGGCCCTGGGCGTGCGCCCATCATTTTCAAAATTGACGCCATTGGGCAGAATTTGGTGAACGCGGCCTGGAACAACATAAAGCCGATAAATGCCGGAACGATCAGCCACAGAGGTTCCTGGGTGATATAAAATATACCCGTACCGGCCATGATGGCGAGGCCGACGACGGCGACGACGATACGATCGATGTTCATGGTGAGCTCCTTAGGTTTTCAATTTCTCAAGTGCGACTTGATTGCCGCAGTTCGCAATTATGTGCTTTGAAAACCGGTCCCGTCTGGAACTTTTGTTACACTCAACACACGTTTTGACCGTGCACGGCGAAGAAAGTGTTACGCAACCAAAAACGGCCCCGAAATACGGGGCCGTTTTCATTGAATTGTGTGATTGGAAAAGCGCGTCAGTTAAAGGCTTGACCCGGTTGAGCACCGAGTTTTTTCAAAATCATCGCCAAGGGGCAGAATTTGGTGAAGGCAGCCTGAAACAGGTTAAGGCCGACAAAAGCGGGAACGATCAGCCACAAGATTTCTTGGGTGAGATAAAACGCGCCGAGACCGGCCCAAATGACCACGCCGGCAAACGCCATAACGATACGATCGATGCTCATAGTGAACTCCTTGCTCAATTGCTTTGTTGGGGCAGGGAACGGCCTGCCTCGTGTCTGTTTGCCGGAGGGCGAACCAGCTGTGTGTCCCCGGAAAGAGGACACATTAGTCAAAATAAGGGGCGTGGTGGTAATACAGGAATGCGACATTCACGCCCTTAAGTTGTTGCTAATTTAGTAATAACTAATATATAAAAGCAAGCGTTATGTTCGCACTTGCGGTAAATCCATGATATATCAAACGCCTAAGTGCTGTTTTGCTTCGAAGAGGTTTTTCATGCATTCGATCTTTAAGAACCAGATTTCAGCTTTTGTTTTTGCGGGTGTGGGCCTTTTGGGCACCGCTTCTTTCGCCCAGGATACGACATTTCATGTCGAGGCGGGCGTGGTCGAAGACCGTAAATCCGTGTTTGCCACGGTGGAAAGCGTTGATGTGGTTTCGGCCCGTGCACGTATCGGCGGTACCGTGACGGAACTGTTGGTTGATGAAGGCTCACCCGTTGAAGCGAACCAAAAGATTGCCCGTGTGGTGGATGAAAAACTCGCACTCCAGGTTAAATCGGTGGATGCGCAAATCCAGTCTCTGACATCGCAAATGGAGCTGGCCCAAACGGCGTTGGTGCGATCGGAAAAATTGTTTGCCACCGGCGCGATTCCCAAGGCGCGCCTGGACGAATCCCGTACAAATTCAGAAGTGGTGGACCGTTCCCTGGCTTCGGCCTTGGCCGACCGCCAATTGTTGGAACAAACCCGCACCGAAGGCGACGTGTTGTCGCCGGCAGGCGGGCGCATCCTAAAGGTGCAGGTGCGCAAAGGTTCGGTTGTGCTGCCGGGTGAGCCCGTCGCCACCTTGGCGGCCGAAGCTTACATCTTGCGCATGCAATTGCCCGAACGCCACGCCATGTTCATTCAACAAGGTGATGAAGTGCAGGTCGCACAACGGGGGTTGGGGGCGCTCACGCCTGACAGTGGCGCGCACTTGCGCAGCGGCTTGATCCGCCAAGTCTATCCCGAAATCAAACAAGGTCGTGTGTCGGCGGATGTTGAGGTGGCGGGGCTTGGCGACTTTTTTGTCGGCGAACGTATCCGAGTGTGGGTCGGCACCGGGGCACGTCCAGCCATTGTCGTGCCGGAAGCATTTTTGTATACGCGCTTCAATCTGACGTTTGCCAAGCTGAACGATGGTCGTGAGGTGGTGGTGCAACCCGGGTTGCCGCAAACGGGTGGGGTGGAGGTGCTCTCCGGCCTCAAACCCGGTGACGTTTTGGCGCATCCGTAAAGTCTGAGGAGAAACAGTCTCATGAAGAACCTCGGCATTTCCGGACATCTGACCAAAGCGTTTTTGCGTTCGCCCATGACGCCGCTGTTGTTGCTGGCGTCGTTGGCGTTGGGCACGGTGGCGTTGATGGCGTTGCCGCGTGAAGAAGAACCGCAAATTTCCGTACCCGTTGTGGACATCTTGGTCGATGCCAACGGTCTCAAAGCCCCAGATGTGGTTGAGTTGGTGACCAAGCCGCTTGAAGACATCGTCAAGGGGGTGAACAACGTCGAACACGTCTATTCCCTGTCGCAAGATGATCAAGTCATGGTGACGGCGCGGTTTGATGTGGGCACGGATGAAGATGTGGCGATTTTGCGTGTGCATGATGAAATCCGCGCCAACATTGCGCACATTCCCATCGGTATTCCCGACCCTCTGATCATTGGTCGCGGCATCAACGATGTACCCATCGTGACCGTGACGCTGGCCCCCAAAAACGATCTTGAAGGCGAACAGGCGGGACGTTGGAATGACAACGCGCTTTACAACGTCGCCGAAGAATTGATGCATGAATTGGTGAAGGTCGAAGATGTTGGCCTGACCTTTATCGTTGGCGGGCGCGCCGATCAAATCCGTGTTGAACCTGACCCCGAACGTTTGTCGCTGTACGGCATAACGCTGCAACAGTTGATTGGCAAAGTGGAAAGCGCCAATCGTTCGTTCCGTGTTGGACGTGTGCGTGAAGACGGTAAGGCCGTCACGGTGATGGCCGGGCAAACCTTAATGGGCATGCCCGATATCGGCCTTTTGATGATCACGTCCCGTGATGGTCGCCCGGTTTACGTCAAAGACGTCGCCAAGGTTATCGTTGGTGCGAAGCCTGAAGAACACCGTGTGTGGCATATGACCAAAAATGCCCAAAGTGGTGCCGGGGGCGAAGAGGCATCCTTGGATGCCAAACCTGCGGTGACATTGGCGATTGCGAAACGTAAGGGCGCCAATGCGGTTTTGGTGGCCTCGGAAATCACGCGCCGACTTGAACAGGTGCAGGGTAGTTTGCTGCCTGCTGACGTTGAGGCGACGATCACCCGCAATTACGGTGAAACGGCGAAAGAAAAATCGGATGAATTGCTGTTCCACCTTGGGCTGGCCACCGTATCCATTGTGTTGTTGGTGGGCTGGGCCTTGGGCTGGCGCGAAGGCATCGTGGTCATGGTGGTGGTGCCAACAACCATTTTGATGACCTTGTTTGCGGCTTGGATGATGGACTTCACCATCAATCGGGTCAGTTTGTTCGCGCTGATTTTTTCCATCGGTATATTGGTCGACGATGCCATTGTGGTGGTTGAAAACATCGTGCGCCATTGGGGTATGAAAGATGGGCGCAGTCCCTTGCGTGCAACCATTGAGGCGGTCGCCGAAGTCGGCAATCCAACCATCATCGCGACGCTGACGATTGTTGCCGCGCTGTTGCCGATGATGTTCGTGTCCGGCCTGATGGGTCCGTATATGAGCCCCATTCCCGCCAATGCATCGGCAGCGATGGTGTTTTCGTTTTTTGTCGCCATGATCATCACGCCGTGGCTTTTGTGCAAGATCACGTGTTGGCGCAAAAACATGTCCGAAGAGGCCCTCACCCAAGACGGTGCGGATTTTGCCGATGGAATGGACTTGGGCGGTCATGCCGATCATGGCCCCGGTGTGTTGGGCAATTTTTACAAACGTATTGCGACCAAGCTTCTGCGTGGTCGTAAAAACTCCATCAGATTGTTGGCGATCACCGGGGTGGCCACGGTGGCTTCGACACTGTTGTTCGCCACCAAGGATGTGACGGTCAAACTTTTGCCGTTCGACAACAAGTCTGAATTGCAAATTGTGGTGGATTTGGCGGAAGGATCAAGCCTTGAAGCGACCGAACGGGTCATGTTGGACATTGCGAACCGCATCAAAAACGTGCCCGAACTGATCAGCATGCAGGGGTATGTGGGCACCGCCATGCCGTTCAACTTCAACGGCTTGGTGCGTCACTACTATTTACGGTCTGAACCATGGCAAGGTGAACTGCAAATCAATTTGGCGCCCAAACACGATCGTGATCGCCAAAGCCATGATGTGGCCTTGGCCGTGCGTGAGTTGTTGGAAGGATTGGACGTGCCGCCCGGTGCATCGATCAAAGTGGTTGAGGTGCCGCCCGGTCCACCGGTGATGGCGACCTTGATGGCAGAAATTTACGGGCCCAACCCAGAAGCGCGCCGCGCAGCCGCCATGAACGTGCGCCAAGCCTTTGAGGCCGTGGATTTTGTCGCCGATGTGGATGACAGTTTCGGCCAACCGGAAACCCGGGTGCGTCTGGAAATTGATCAAGAAAACCTGGAGTTCCATGGTGTCCAGGAAAATGATCTGTACGACACCATTCAAGCCATTGTTGGTGGCAAATCGGTCGGATATTCCCAACGTGGCGAAGGCGTGAACCCAATTGAAATTGCCATCCGTATGCCCAAGGAGGGCTTGGCGATGGGGGAACGTATTTTGTCCACACCGGTGCCGGCCCCAGGGCCGGCGGGTGATAGCGGGCGTGTGGTTGAATTGGGCGATGTGGTGCGTGTGGTGCACGAACAATCGTCTTACCCGATGTATCGTCGCGATGGTCACTTTGCGACCGTGGTCACGGGTGAACTGGCGGGTGAATTTGAAGCGCCGATTTACGGCATGTTTGCGGTTCAAGATCAACTTGATGCCATGGATTGGGGGGATCAAGGGCCCCCAATCATCGCCTATCACGGCCAACCCAAGGATGAAAGCCGGATCACGTTGTTGTGGGACGGTGAATGGGAAGTGACATATGTGACGTTCCGCGATATGGGGCTTGCGTTTATCTTTGCGCTGATCGGCATTTACCTGTTGGTGGTGGGGCAGTTCGGCAGTTTCAAGTTGCCGTTGGTGATTCTTACCCCGGTGCCGTTGACGTTGATCGGCATTATGTTCGGGCATTGGATTTTCAATGCGCCGTTTTCCGCGACCTCGATGATTGGGTTCATTGCGTTGGCCGGCATCATTGTGCGCAATTCAATTTTGTTGGTAGACTTCATCAAACAGCGCCAAAGCTCTGGCCTGCCGATGCGTGATGTGTTGATCGAAGCGGGCACCATTCGCTTCAAACCGATTTTCCTCACCGCAGTGGCGGCGATGATTGGTGCGGCCTTTATTCTTGCGGATCCAATTTTCCAAGGGCTTGCAATATCTATGGTATTCGGCTTGGCCAGTTCAACGGCCTTGACGTTGCTGGTCATCCCCGCCATCTATGTAGTGTTGCGCGACGATGGCCGCGAAATGCAGACCAAAGAATAAGGCCTGACTGGAACTCCAATCCACCCCCGAAAGGGATAAGGCCTAAAGAAGCCGCTCGCTTGTTCCTACCAAGCGAGTGGCTTTTTGTTTGCATGCAAAACCGTGTGGTTTTTAGCCTGAAACTCGGCGCCATGTTCATGTATTGAATATTTATTACCAATATAGCCAGGGTTTGCTATGTTGAATAACCATATTGGGTATATGCTGAATAACCATATTAAGTATTGGATTTTTTCAGATATGTTATCTGGTGCTGCCACAACTCCCGTCATATTTACTGTTGATAGTATAGATATAATAACTTCAACTTCAGATGGTTGGGGCGTGTTTGCGTGTCAAAATGACGGAGAACACCTTGCGGCCCCCGTTGGTGATAGTCTTTGGGATCATATCCGTGATCCTGGTACCCGAATTTTATACTCTGGCCTTTTGAACGAACTTCGCCTGCAAAAAGAAAAAAACATCTCATTTCTCTACCGCTGCGATGGTCCGGAAGAACAAAGGCTGTACCGGATGATCGTCGAACATCGTGGTAACGCCGAAGTTCGGTTCACCAGTATTCTCGAACGCTCAAGTTCCAATACCCTTGCGGGATATGACATGTATCTGTCGTCAGAATGTGAGCTTCAACTTTGCCTCAACTGTTTGAAAATACATGTTGGGGATAAATGGGTCGATATTTGTGATGCGTTGACGGCGTTCGAAATCATGAAGGAAAACGTATATTTCAAATTCACGCCTGCGACTTGTCCGTGCTCCTGAAATTTTTTGCGTCCGTCAATCGTTGTGTGCCCATTCTGTCTGTTCCGTGGCTTTTCTTATGCTTATTAGGTTCATTAATACCCCTGTTTAGAACAATTCAGCCCGTGTTGATTGACGCGCCGGAAAATTGCCCACACAGTATTGCTTCCCAAAAATAGAATGCTGTGTGGCCTTACTGATGCAACAACAAAGCAGCTCCCTGTTCACGCCGGTTTTGATTGCTGGGTCGCTCGTCTTGCTGACGGGGTTTGCCATCCGTGCAAGTTTTGGCGTGTTTCAAATTCCCATAGCGGATCAATTCGGTTGGTTGCGGGCAGAATTTTCCATGGCCATTGCCGTGCAAAACTTGGCTTGGGGGGTTGGGCAGCCTATTTTCGGCGCGCTTGCGGAAAAATTTGGTGACAAAAAGGCCATTGTTTTGGGCGCGATTGTTTATGCATTGGGTTTGGTGCTCAGCAGTTTTGCCGTTACACCGCTGGCGCATCAGTTTTATGAAGTTTTGATCGGTTTTGGCATTGCGGGTACGGGGTTTGGTGTGATCCTTGCCGTGGTGGGGCGCGCCTCGTCCGATGAAAACCGTTCATTGGCGCTTGGTATTGCAACCGCGGCGGGGTCCGCGGGGCAAATTGTTGGCCCCCCCGTGGCCAATACATTGTTGCAAATCATGCCGTGGTCGTCGGTTTTTTTGGTGTTTGCCGTTGCCATCATTGCCGTTTTGGCGGTGTTGCCGATGATGGGCAAACAAGAAACCATCACCCGCACCGAACTTGAAGAAAGTCTTGGTGAGGTTTTGGGCAAGGCGCTTCGCGATCCAACCTATACGATGATTTTCTTGGGCTTCTTTTCGTGTGGATTTCAGTTGGCATTTGTCACGGCCCATTTTCCGGCGTTTGTGACGGAGATGTGCAGCGCCATTGAACCAGACGGTATGCTCAAAAGCATCGGCATTCAGACCACGTCGGCGTTGGGGGCGTTTTCGATTGCGTTGATTGGGGCGGCGAATATCTTCGGCACCATTGCTGCGGGGGCGCTGGGCAACAAAATGCCGAAAAAGTATCTCTTGGCGCTGATCTATTCCGGTCGCACCGTCATTGCGGCAGCGTTCATTTTGTTGCCGATGACACCCACCACAGTGGTTTTGTTTTCACTGACCATGGGGGTGTTGTGGCTGGCAAGCGTGCCGCTGACATCTGGGTTGATTGCCCACATTTACGGTCTGCGCTATATGGGCACATTGTATGGCATCGTATTTTTCTCTCACCAATTGGGGTCGTTCCTGGGGGTTTGGCTGGGCGGCGTGATGTATGACCAATATGGATCGTACGAGGTCGTGTGGTGGGTCGGCGTGGGTGTGGGTGCATTTTCCGCGTTGATCAATCTGCCGGTGCGTGAGGCCCCGTACAAACGTTTGGCGACGACTTAAACGCAATCGATCTCTGATTTCTAAAAAATTCTTAGGATGATCGCAAGATTGCGTGCCGGACTGCCTATATGGGCAGCTTGGCTTTTTTGGTCAGTCGGCTATTGTGCCTAGATGCTCAAAGAAGATCAGTCTCGACAAGTTGCATTTTTGTCAGACCCGGCGGTGTTTGAAGATGACACCACCGAAGTGCACCGCGTCACCACTCATGCATCTGAAGTGTTCATCGGTGCGACACGCGTGTTTAAACTCAAACGCGCAGTTCAGTATCCGTTTTTGGATTATTCGGATAAGGACAAACGCCTCAAATTTTGTGAAGCTGAGGTCAAACTCAACCGCCGCACAGCGCCTAAGCTCTATCTGGGGGTCAAGCCCATCACCCAAGATGAGAAGGGGCTCCTGCATCTTGACCACCCTGGTGAAGTGGTGGATTGGGTGGTTGAAATGAGGCGTTTCGATGAAGCGACTTTGTTCGACAAATTGGCGGAGCAAGGCAACCTGAGCCGTCAGTTGATGGAGCATTTGGCGGATAAAATCGCCACCTTTCATGCCGCGACCGAAGCGCGCCAAGACGGTGGCGGCCGTACCGGTATTGCATTGATTATCGAAAGCAACGCCAAAGCTTTTGCCGAAAATGCGCCTGGCTTTCTTGATATGGCCCGTGTTTCGGAATTGACCGAACGCAGTCATGAGGCGGCCAATGACCTCACCGATTTGTTGGAACGCCGGCGCCTGCATGGCTGTGTGCGCCAGTGTCATGGCGATATGCATTTGCGCAATATCTTCCTTGAAGACGGGGAACCGGTATTGTTCGACTGCATTGAATTCAATGATGCATTTTTCACCATCGACGTCCTGTACGATTTGGCGTTCTTGCTGATGGATTTGGATTATCGGGGCTTGCGGACTTTGGCCAATGTGACCATGAACCGCTACATGGATATCACCGGTTCGGCCTGGGGGCTTTCGACATTGCCGTTGTATCTCAGCGTGCGTGCCGCGGTGCGTTCGTTTGTCGCGTGTGCGGCGGCAAAAAGTGTCGATGACGCAGTGTTTCGCCAAGAACAAATGGGGCAGGCGCAAGCTTATCTCGACATGGCGTTGAATTATCTGGATACGAAAGAAGCGCGTTTGATCGCTGTCGGTGGTTTGTCGGGCAGTGGAAAATCGCGTTTGGGGCGTGATCTGGCGCAATACATCGGTACTGCACCGGGTGCGCGGTTGGTGCGCAGCGATGTTTTGCGCAAACGCATGGCGGGAAAACATCCATTGGATAAGCTCGGCCCTGAAAGCTATACCCCCGATATGTCGGAACGAACTTATCAAGCTGTTTATGATGAGGTGCGTGCGGTGCTCGCCACCGGACATTCGGTGATTGCGGATTGCGTTTTTTCCAAACCGGCAGAACGTCAGGCCATTGCCGATGTGGCCCAAGATATGGGCGTTCCGTTCGACGGTTTTTGGTTGAGTGCCACGCCCGATATTATGGAATCCCGCGTCACCCAACGTGAAAAAAATGCATCTGATGCTGATGCGCAGGTGGTGCGCATGCAGTTGGACTATGACCTTGGCGAAATCGATTGGCACCAAATTGATTCATCCGGTTCACGCGAAGAAACGGATGCTCAAGCTTATACGATTTTAGGCCTGCAAAATTAAAATCAACCTGATCCAGTCTTTATCTTTGTCGGCTTCCGGTTCATCATAAGTGTATGGGAATAGGTGAGGAGGTGCGTATGTCGATTCGATCCATTCTGGCTCCCGTTGATGGGGCACACGACAACCGTGTCGTGCTGGAACAGGCGCTGGAACTGGCGCGGGTGTTCAGTGCGCATGTGGATGCATTGCATGTCCGTCCTGACCCACGCGATGCCGTGCCGTTGTTCGGCGAAGGCCTGTCGGGCAATATGGTTGAAGATATGATCGAAGCCGCCGACCAGGATTCCGCCACCAAGGCCGCAAACCTCCACAAAATGTTTGATGATCTTTGTAGCTGCCGCGGTGTGCCCCAAGTGCACGGCCCCGGTGGTGGCGAAGACACCATGACCGCAACATGGCGCGAAGACATCGGCCGTGAAGATGAAATTGTTTCTTGGCGTGGGCGTTTGGCCGATGTGGTGGTTTGTGCCAGGCCGGGGGAAGACACTTCGCCGATGCGTTCGTTGACGTTGCACGCGGCGTTGTTTGAATGTGGCCGTCCCGTTTTGACTTTACCGCCCGAACCTGAGCTCATGGAAACTGGTCGTGTGGTTGCGATTGCCTGGAACGGTACCGCCCAGGCCGCGCGCGCCGTGCATGCGGCCATGCCGATTATCTTGCGGGCTTATGAAGTCAATGTGTTGACATGTGAAAGTGAACGCACACACCCCACGGCGGCCGACGAATTGGCCGAATATTTTGGTTGGTGGGGGGTAACGCCCAAAATCAGAAGCTTCCCCCCCGGTTCCGCCAGCCCCAGTCAGGCGATTTTGGAACAAACACACGAAGTGAGTGCCGACATGTTGGTGTGCGGGGCCTATTCCCATTCACGGTTGTTGCAAACCGTGATGGGGGGCGTGACCAGTGCGTTGATGGATATGGCTAAAATTCCCGTGTTCTTCAGTCACTAAGGCCTGGGTTCTGGTGGGCCATCAACCGCCACGCCATTGACGGGCAAAATAACCGCGATAAAACAGCACGGCGCTTTGTCCGTTGGCTTCGGCGTCGAAGACCTTCCAATCGCCCTGTGCGCGATAGAAGCGGAAATTGATGGTAAGGGGCTGGCCACGCCATCGGTCCAGACGTACCGGCACCACCAATTCGCCCCGACTGGTGCCGCGCCGGGTTTTGCCGACGCTAAAGCGTGTGGAGCGAATGTCGCCCATGGTTTCGACCAGTTTGGCGGTAAAATTGTTTCGTAGGGTGTTTTCCGCGGCGGTGCGTTGTGCGGGCGTCATACGGTTGGCCAAACGCCCCAGTGACATACGAGTCATGGTTTGAAAGTCGATATCGGGCGCAATCTGGCTTTGGATGTAATTCAGTGCCATGGCTGAATCAACGCCGCCATCCTGACTTTTTGTCAGAAACGTGCGCAGATTTGCCAACTGAGAGGACACTTTGACCGCCGGGTCGTTGGCATTAAGGGCGACCGTTGGTGCGATTTGGCGGCGTTGCGGCACCGGCGCATAGCGCGGTGCCTTGTTTTGCATGGCTTGCGGCACGTACGGCCCTGGAATATAGCCCTGGTTGTATTGATGCCCATGTTGCGGGCCGTATCCGGCTGCGAACGCCAGGCCCGTGCTCATCACGATCAAGGCGCTGGCCGCGCCGAGGAATAATTTTGCCATAGGAACCCCCTTGTTGTTCAGCATGTCAGTTCTCACCATAAAGACACATTCCACGCCATGGTGATATTGAAATCGTATTACAGCAGGGCAGGGCGGTCATCCACGTTTTGGGCTTCCAGGTTCTGGTCGTATGGGCGTAGCAAAGGTTGCACATCCGCAAAAGAGGTATGAGGGTCAATCCACGTGATTTCCGTGTTTGGGGAAAGAATCACCGGCATGCGGGTGTGGATTGCGGCAATGCTGGGGGCTGGGGCGCAGGTGATGATGGTCACCGTGTCACCGTCTGCGCCGATCAAGCCCGCCATGGCGAAGATGCCCTCATTTTGAGGGTGAATGCGCATTTTTTGTTTGATGCCTCCTTGGGAACGGTGCCATTCGAAGTAGGCCGTCGCGGGCACCAGACAGCGTCGTTGCAGCAAAGGCTGAAAGGTGGTTTTGGTATTCAGCGTTTCTGCCCGCGCGTTGATCAGCGGCTTGGTGTCCCAATCAACGTTCAATCCCCAACGCAATAACCGCCCGCGTGTATGACCGCTTTGACCGTCAAGGGTGAGGATGCGGTCAGTGGGGTGTGCTTCACTGCCGGAAAGCGATGGCGGTGAAAGTTTGAGGCCGAAGCGTTTCTTGATTTTTTTGATTGCGGCTTTGACTTCGAAACGTGCGCACATATCTACCCACTGGAAAGCGTCTCTGGTTTGTCCTAACTTCCTACTATGACCGAAGATATGAAAACAGTCATCATCACAGGGGCCTCGCGTGGCATCGGCCACGCCACGGCACTTTTGTTTTTGGAACGTGGTTGGCGCATCATCACGTGTGCACGTGGCGACGCCCCGGAAGAAGTGGCGGACAACCCAAACTGGCTTGCCCACATTCCCACTGATTTGGCGGATGCGGACAGCATCAAGGCGTTTATCGCCCAGGCTGGCGGTTTATTGAAAGACCGCCCCCTGCATGCACTGGTGAACAATGCGGGGCTTTCGCCCAAGACCCCTTACAAGGAACGCCTTGGGTGCCTCAACGGTGATTTGGATGCGTGGCGTGAAGTGTTCGAAATCAATTTTTTTGCGGCGTTGCGGTTGTCCAGGGGCTTTGCATCGGCGCTGCACAATGGACATGGGGCCATCGTCAACATCACGTCGATTGCGGGCCATTACATTCATCCGTTTGCCGGTTCGGCCTATTCCATTTCCAAGGCGGCGCTCAGCGCCATGACCCGGGAAATGGCGGGTGAATTCGCGGCGTTGGATGTGCGCGTCAATGCAGTCGCACCGGGGGAAATCGAAACGTCGATGATCCAACCGGAATATGAAGCCTTGATTCCGCGCATTCCACTGGACCGCATGGGCGCGCCCCGGGACGTGGCCAGCACGGTCTATTATCTGTGTTCCGAAGACAGCAATTATGTCACCGGTACTGAAATTTGGGTGACAGGCGGCCAGCATATGTATTGAGCTTAGGTGTGTGGAGCTTGTTCACTGCGGATGATGGAGATCAGCGCATCGGCCACAGGGTGGTCGATATTGTCGCGGTGTCGCGCAATCCACAACGTGCGCATAATGCGAAAACCGCTGACCTTGATGTGATGCAGGCGTTTGGCTTGAATGTCCTTGATGACGGCGAAGCGGGGCAAAAAGCTGACGTGGGGACCTTGGGTCAACACATCGACCAAGGCGTCGGTGCCGCCCACATCCAACACCACGTCAAGTTTGTTGAAACCGATGCGTTCCAGTGCCTCTTCCAAGTCACGCCGTGATGACGACCCTTGTTCGCGCAACACATAGCTGAGATCCAACAGCATTGTGATTGGGATCATATCTTCCCCGACCAATGGATGATCCGGTCCGCATACCAGAACCAATTCATCGTCCATCCATTTTTGCACCATCAAATCGGGATGTTCGGGGGGACGTTCCAAAAGGGCGAGGTCGGTGAGACCATTGGCAAGGTTGTTTTCACTTTGACGGCCATACACCAAGCGGCTGTCGACCCGATACTGTGGATAGGCCGCCGCAAACGTCAGCAGCAATTTGGGCAGGAAATGTTCGCCAATGGAAATGGTGACGTCCACATGCAAGGTCTTCTTGCCTTGTTTGAGGTCTTCGATTTCCTGGCGCAATGACAACTGACGATCCAAGGTTTGTACCGCCAACAGATAAACTTTTTCCCCGGCCTGTGTAAGGCGCACGCGCCCACCACCACGTCCACCGCTGCGTTCGACCAAAGGCAGGCCGTAGCTGTCTTCCAACGTGGACAGGCGTTTGGTCACGGCGGGTTGACCGACGTTCAAGGCGTGTGCAGCGGCGGAGACGCTGCCCTTTTCCACAATCGCACGCAATGCGGCCCAACCGCGAATATCGGGAAGATTTTTGTATTCCATTTGGGAATATTAGCAAAAAATAATTGATTGGGAAATGGCCTTCTTTTTTCCGATACTGCGCCGCAAGATCAAGAGCGCTTATCACCTGAAATCTGAAGGTTAGCGGTTTTTGTGGACCCCGCAGGGGTTCAAAGGCCCTTTTTGCACTTTTTCAGAGAATTCCGTTTTGGAATGCAACACCTTCGAATGAAGGGCAGCGCTTCGCATTTGTGGTTAGGAGCAAAGGATGACCGATACCATGGTCTCGCATGTCGATGGCGCCGCCATTGCTGAAAACACGATCAAACACCGCCGTCGGCTGCGCAATGTGTTCATGCTGCGCAGTCAAACCAAAGCTGCCATTGGCTTTGGGATTTTGAGCATGGCGCTGTATTTTGGTCTCTACACGTTTAATGCTGACATCCGCCATGCGGCAGAGATGACCAACCAAGGCGACAAGACACTGTTCTTGCTGCCCATCGGCATTGCTTTTGTGTTTTCCATTGTCCACGGCATTTTCACGGATCGGTTCTGGGAAGCCTTGGG